>Ga0208467_1000129_pt1 | contig 20848 bp, 17 predicted proteins | sample DeeseametaMP2098_FD_184176 | JGI IMG/M metagenome (GOLD analysis project Ga0208467, IMG submission 184176) | Marine microbial communities from the Deep Pacific Ocean - MP2098 (SPAdes) | ecosystem: Environmental > Aquatic > Marine > Oceanic | place: North Pacific Ocean | collected 2011-05-26 | reverse complement strand
AACAACCGGAATTGTTGGTGCTACTGTTATTGCAATGGGGCTAATTTCTTTGCCCGCCATGTTAAATAATAAATACGACAAATCTTTGGCGAGCGGCATTGTTTGTTCTTCGGGAACGTTAGGACAGATAATTCCACCATCAATCGTTTTAATTATTTTAGCTGACCAACTTGGCAGCGCTACCGATGTTGCAAATACAATGAGGGCTGCAGAATATAAAAAATTCACAGGTCAATTTAATATGCCTGGAGAATTTACAGTTTCTTCTACTAGTGCCGGCGATATGTTTCTTGGAGCTCTTTTACCAGGTTTGGTTCTTGTTGGGTTATATATGCTATATATTTTTGTTTATGCGAGATTTAAACCTAACGCCGCTCCGCCCGTGCCGTATGAAGGAAAATTTGATTCAGCATTTTGGTTCAAAGTTTTATTAATAATTATTCCTCCTCTAGCTTTAATTTTTGCAGTTTTGGGATCAATTCTTTTAGGTATCGCTACAGTTAACCAAGCAGGTTCAATAGGAGCGATTGGCGCAACAATTATGGCAGGATATCGACTTGCCAAAGGACAAAAAAATGCCTTCACTCCAATAATTATTTCTTTTATTTCTTTGGTCATAATTTTTTTATTAGCTAACTACTTTGATTTAAATATTAAGAATATAGAGAGCAAACAGAATTTCATTGCAATATTAGTCACCGCTTTTTTTGTTTTTACATTTTTTATTAGCATTGGATGGAGTTTTTGGAGAACTTATAAAATTGATAATGTATTAAAGAATGTTGTTACAGAAACATGCATAACAACATCGATGGTATTTATAATTCTTCTTGGTGCAGCTATGCTTACGGCAGCATTTCGTGCATTTGGCGGGGAAGAACTAGTACGAAATTTTTTACAAGATCTACCAGGAGGTTTTTGGACACAATTTATTGTTGTGATGGCTGTAATTTTTTTATTGGGTTTTTTCCTTGATTTCATTGAAATTGCGGTTGTGGTCGTTCCTATAATAGCACCCATTCTGTTAGCAGAAACATCGGCTAACGTTACTGCGGTTTGGTTAGGTGTGATGATTGGCGTAAATATGCAAACTTCATTTCTGACTCCACCATTCGGTTTTTCATTATTCTATCTAAAAGGTGTGGCACCCAAATCAGTTACTACCATTGATATTTGGAGAGGTGCCGTCGCATTTATTGTATTACAGTTAATTGGCTTAGGTATTGTTGGTTTTTATCCTACTTTGGTTAACTACTTACCTAATCGAACTTACTTAACATCAAAGGTTGCCCCGCCACCCATGAATCCAAGACTACAGTACTGTTTGCAAGAATATAAGTTTTCTAGTTACAACACCAATGAAAGAGAATTAAGAAATGATATCGCCAACATCCAATCTCTAAATTTTAATTATCTTCCAGAAAATAAAACTGAAATTATTAATTCGCATTTTGAAAAAGCTTTATTAACTTTTGATTTAGTAAAAAAAGTACAAGAAACTGAAAATGAATATAATCTATTTACGAAAGATTATCGGCCTCTACATTTCAAAGTAAGAAAAATACAAAAAAAAATATTTAAAATAGATAATAAAATCAAAAAATTAAAATCTGATATAAGGCATCTAGATAAAGATGATATTTTGAATGAAAAAGAAAAAATTGAAAAAGAAATCAAAAATTTAGAATCTGAAAAAAGAGAATTAAAAGAAAACATTCCCCAGAATTGGAGTGAACAAAACAAGAAGTTTAAAAATGTCCATAAAAATAAATATATTGCTACTAAAAAATATAGAAAAAATGTTGATGAATCTTATGAAGAATTGAACCAAATTAAAATGTTTATAAAAGAAGCGATCCAACTTAAAGCAGTTTCAAAAAATTTGAATTTATTGAGTCACGAAATAGAAAGTGAAAATATAAATGGTATTGAAAAAAAAGTTGATGAATTATTAGAAAAATTAACCGAAATTACAGGAGTTGATGAAATAATTGAGAAACTGGATGAAATTAATTCTATGATTCAAGAAGAGGAAGTTGATGATGAAAAAATGGCCAACTTAAATGATGAAATTGTTGCTATATTTAATGAAGAAATCAATTGGAGGCAAAAAGCTTCTCAATCTCTACTAAAAAGATTAAATGAATATGATGATAAGATAAAAAATACAATTGGATTGAGACTGCAAGAACGTTTAACAAAAAAACAAGCGAAGTTTGTCTCTAAGTGTAGATCAATTCATCGAGATATTTCACTTAATTTTTGATTTACAAACCCTTTGCAAATCCGTCTTTTCTTGGATCCGATCCTCCGATTAATGATCCTTTTTGCCAATCAATTTGAATTGCTTGAGCACCCCCATGATACAGGTTGTTACGAACTGTTTTGTGTCCTTTTTTTTTAAGATCATTTTCAATTTTGTCATCAATACCAGATTCAAGCTGATAAACATCGTTGAAATGAAAAGCTCTAGGAAAAGATATGGCTTCTTGGGGATTCATGCCATAATCAAAAATATTATTTAGTATATGTGTTTGACCAACCGGTTGGTATTGACCTCCCATCACACCATAAGAAAGAATCGGCTGATCTAATTTATTGCAAACCATGCCAGGAATAATCGTATGAAGTGGTCTCTTTAACCCATCTATACAATTAGGATGATTTTCTTCTAGTCTAAAATTTGTACCTCTATTTTGGAACAATATTCCCGTATTTTCTGTGGTAATTCCACTTCCAAAAGCATAGCAGATAGAATTAATGATAGACACTGCGTTGAAATCCTTATCAACCGCAGTTAAATAAACGGTTTCGGGATGCGCTGGAATGTTTAATTTTTCTACATTGTAGCATTTGTTCATTAAAATTTTATTAACAGCTTCATCGATAGCTTTCTCAGATAATATATTTTTAAGATTTAAGTTTACAAATTTTGGGTCACCAATATTTTTTTCTCTTATAGAGTAAGCTAATTTGGTAACTTCTGCTTCTATATGGAAACGTTCAGCACTATCAGCTTTATAATTTTCTATATTTAACTTTTCTATCATTTTCATCATTAAAAGTACGGTTATTCCAGGTCCATTAGGTGGACACTGGTGCAAAGTCTTTCCCTTATATATGGAACTTATAGTATTTACCGTCTCTGTTTTTTGTTTTGAAAAATCTTCTAATGAATGTAATCCGCCAACTTTATTAAGTGAACCAACCATATCATGAGCAATATCTCCTTCATAAAATTCTTTGCAACCTTTTTTACTTATCTTTTCTAAAGTATTCGATAAGGGAATATTTTTAAATTTTTCTGATAAATTATAAGACAATCCATTTTTTGAAAATATTTTCTTTGTATTTTTATTATTACATAATTTTGATGCATTTTTTTTCCAGTTTTCAGAAACATTTTGTGTGATTTGAAAACCTTCTCTGGCATAATCAATAGATTTTAAAAACAATTGTTGAAAATCTAATTTTCCGTGTTGTTTATGAATTGTTTCCCAAGCATGAACTGCCCCCGGAATAGTTACAGAGTGTGGGCTTTCTAAACCAATATTTCTAATATTATTTTTTATAAAAAAATCTAATTTAGCTTTCTCAGGAGCAATACCTGATCCATTGTAAGCTATGGGACTTTTCCCATTTAGTGAAACTATTGCAAAACAATCTCCACCAATTCCTGTAGCATTTGGTTCTACTACCGAAAGTACCGTTGAAGCTGCAATAGCAGCATCAATAGCATTCCCACCCTTTTTAAGAATTGAGACTGCCTCTAAAGTAGCCAAAGGATGAGATGTTGCTGCTATACCATCTGAACTCAAAACATCGGGTCTATTTGGTAGTTGCATATTTTTTTCACAGTAGAAATTTTATAAGTATATTATAAAATTTTACTAGTTGAGTATGCATAATAATTAAATTTATCTTCAGATTGTAATTTGTGCACGCCCTGTGTTAATAATTGTAAACAGATGTTAAAGAAAAACAAAACATCAAAAAAGATTAAAGCCTCTTCTAGACGTAAATTCTTTAAAGCCGCTGTGGCTACCACTACTGTTGCTGCGTCACTAACAATGCCAAATGTTTCATTTGGTGCGCCCGTAACTTTAAAAATGCAAGCAGCATGGAATGGTGGAAAAAATATATTTTTTGAAATGGCAAAAGATTATGAAAAAAGAGTTAATCAAATGGCAGGTGGAAGTATGAAGCTTGAAGTGCTTCCACGAGGCGCAATTGTTAAAGCAGAAGAAATAACAGATGCGGTTAGTGCAGGTATTGTTGATGCAGGTCATACCGCAAGTGCATATTGGTATAATAAAAATAATGCAGCTATGTTATTTGGTAGCGGTCCAACATTTGGTTTTTCATCTCAAGAGTTAATTGGTTGGATCGAATATGGTGGAGGCCGCAAATTACTAGAAGAAATATTCAGATCACTTAACTTAAATATAATATCTTTTTTTGCGATGCCATCTCCAGCACAACCTTTAGGATGGTTTGAAGAACATATTAATAAAATTTCCAAAATTAAAGATGTGGAGTACAGAACTTCAGGAGTTGTAACGGATGTTTTATCAGCAATGGGATTTGTAGTTAGGAAATTACCAGAAGACAAAACTGAAACGGAAACACCAATGGAAAGAGATTTGATCGAAGGTAGAGAATTTAACAACCCAACTTTGGATAAGGAATTTGGTATGCAAGAAATTTCAAAACATTATCATTTGGGCAGTTATTATAAATCTATAGGAGTATTTGAATTGGAATTTAATAGAACCAAATTTAATAATCTGGAACCACACCATCGAGCAATTTTAAAATATGCAACAGAATCTGTAAATTCGGACAATTATTGGAAGGCGATTCAAAAATACTCAACCGATTTGGTTAAATTGATGAACGATCATCAGGTTAATGTACATAAAACTTCGGATGAAATTCTCCGAGCTCAACTAAAAGCATGGGATATTGTTCTTGCAGAAAAAATGAACGATCCACTGTTTAAAAAAATAGTCGAATCTCAGAAAGCTTATTGTAAAAAAGTGATGAAGTATTTGTTTATGAATCAACCTGATTATCAGTTAGCTTATGAGCACGCGTTCGCCGAACCTTCCAAGGTTAAAATTGATTTATAAATTAAATCTAAAAAGATTTGATTAACTCTTTGACTATTACAATCATGTTGTTAAATGTCTCGAATATATATTCTGTTTTGGGGAGATATAGTAACAGTTCCTTTTCAAAAGTTTTTAAAACTCCCACTATAGAAAGTGCGATGATTATTAATAAAGAAATATAACCAAAAAAACCAAGCCCTTGTTTTGGTTTATAAATATCAGGCAACCTTCTTGAGCTGTCTATATCCGCAGATGATGGATCTACTCCTTTGATTATTTTTTTTTTCCTTTTAGAAGTGTCTTTTTCTTTTCTTCCAGTCAGCTTATTAAGTTCTTTTGAAATTTTCTTTTTTGCAAGTAATCCAGTTTTTCCTGAAGGTAATAATTCTCCCCACTGCGCTCCTAAGAATTTATAGATCTTACCATCTGATGCTTTAACTTTTTCAATTGGAGGATTCTTATTTATACTCGGTTTTGTGGCGCTAACTGGAACTGAGACAGGTACTTGATGCCAAGTAACTAAACAATAACCACACTGAACTATTCTTCCTTCTTTAGGAATATCTTTATCTTTAACTATAAATTTTCGGGAACAACTTTCACACTGTATAATCATTTAATTCTTTTAAATTATAAAATTCGATATTTTATTCGATCATTCGATTAAGAACAAGAATCTTATTCTCAACCGATTTTACCTTATAGTTAAGAGTTAACACATTTTTTTTGTTATTTAAATTTCTTTTTGCATCTACAGCACAATCTTTGTTTTTATTAATTTTAGGAATATCATTAATATATCGTTAATTTCAAAATCTTTTATCATGATTTTTTAAAGGTCTATGATAGGTTGAATATTTTGAATATAAAATGAATTTTTTATTTAAAAAAAGGTTAGTAAAAATGAACTATTTAGCAAATATACTGTCAATTATTGTCCTAGGCTATTTTGCGCTTCTTATCTCGACATACATCTTTCAGAGAAATTTATTATATCATCCAAAAATTAATAACTATTATGGTCATCAACTATCTGTAGCAGTAGAAAAGACAATAATTAAAACACAAGATAATGTTGAACTTCTATCTTGGTATCATAATAAAAATCTTAATAGTGATAAGACACTACTTTTTTTACATGGTAATGCAGGATCTCTGGAAAATAGAATTGAAAAATTAAACCATTTTGGAAATATGAAACTCAATTTTCTTATTGTTGCTTGGAGAGGTTTTAACGGCAATAAAGGAAAACCAACTGAAAAAGGACTTTATGAAGATGCTAGAAGTGCAATTAAATGGTTAAACTCTAAAGGAATTACAGAAAAAAGTATAATTATATATGGAGAGTCCCTAGGAACTGGTGTTGCAATTGAAATCTCACAAAATAAGAATTTTGCTGGCGTAATTTTAGAAGCTCCTTTTACTTCTATGACTGATGTTGGTAAAGACAAATATCCTTTCCTGCCAGTAAGTTTATTGCTTAAGGATAAGTATGAAAGTGATAAAAAAATTAAGAACGTCAAAAGTCCAATTTTAGTTATGCACGGAAAAGTTGATAATATTGTTCCATTATATATGGGAAAAAAAATATATAAGCTTGCTAATGAACCTAAACATTTTTTTGTTCAAGAATACGGCGATCATATGATGGATTATGATGAAAGACTTTTGAATGAATTAAAAAAATTTATTCAGAGCTTAAATTAAGACACAATTTAAACAAGCAAATCACACAGTCTAAAATTATAGTTTTCTCATGAAACGACTGTTTTTATATTTTATATTCTTTTTCTTATTTTTTAATATTGAAGGTAAAGCAAACGAAATCTCGCCTATTAAACAAGATTTTGAAGAGGTTTTTAATGTTGGTAAAATGTTATCACACGATGATAAATTTACATTATATTTCAGATCTAGAGAAAAAGCTGTTTTGGCGAAAGGGAAAGAATTTAACTATATCACAGATTACCCTCAAGATTTGTATATTCTATTTAATGATACGGGAAAAATTAGCCCAGTCATTACTTACGATTGGTTTCCAAAAAAAGTTCAAGAGCTAGGTTCAAGCTATAAGCTTCCAGTTTTTCCGGAAGATTATGCATATTATTTATTAAGTGATAATGAAACTTTAATTTTGATTAGTGGAATAAAATCGATTAGATCTAACTTTAAATTTAACCTTAAAGATAATAAACTTGAAAAACTTTCGAGCGACAATAAATATAATCTTTTTGTTTCATCTTTGTTAAAAAATTGTGGTTATAAAGATGTAAATGCAACTTACAAATGTTCATACTATAAGCCTCTAATTTCAAAAAATTTAATAAATTAAATTCTTTTAATATTTAGTAAAATAATTAATCCAGCTAACAATAATATAATCGCTGCTGAAAATCCTATTCTTTGACTACCTGTTATAAAAGTAACTGTGCTTACCAGCAGCGGACCTAAAAATGAAGTCAATTTACCCGATGTAGCAAATAAACCAAATCCCTTACCTTGATTACTTTTATCTAATAAAGATGTTATTACGACACGACTTGCAGATTGCACTGGTCCTATAAATAAACCGTTAACCGCAGCTAGAAGAAAAAAAGTTGATTTAGAATAAATAAATAGAATAGCAATTGAAGAAAATATTAATCCAACTAATGAAAAAATAATAACAATTTTGGATCCAAATCTATCATTTGCCACGCCACCTACAAATGCGCCAATAAATGCCGTTATATTCATAAGTATAGAAAGTTTTAAAAGTTCTTTGATTTCGAGATTAAATACACCTACGGCAAATATTCCTCCCATTACTATGATTGCATTTAAACCGTCTGCATAAAGCATTCTCGCAATTAGGAATTTTCCTAATATACTAAATCTTCCATTCCAAACTAATTTTTTAATATCCGTGATATTGGATGAGATATTTTTGGTTATTTTTTTTTTAGTTTCTCTTATTGCAAAAAATAAAAATGGAATTGAGAATATTAAAAACCAAACACTGACTAATAAAGCAGTAGCTCTTATATTTTGAGATTCTTCATTGGTTAATCCGAAAGGTAAACGATCGGTATCAATAAATAATTTAATGCTTATTAGTAAAATTATAATTCCACCTATATATCCTAAAGCAAATCCAAAACCTGAAGATTTACCCAAGTTTTTACTGGTAGAGATATCTTTTAGTAAAGAGTTATAAAAAATCAGACTTAATTCATAAAAAAGGTTTGCAATACCAACTATTATTAATGTGTACAAAAGATATGACTGTGATGGTTTTGAAAACCACAAAAGCGCTGTAAACAAAATACATAACAAAGAAAAACTCCTAATAAAAAAAACGATTCTATTTTTTTTGTCTGCAAACGATCCCGCTATAGGTCCAATTATAGCTACCAAAAAACCCGTTATACCTATTGTCCATCCCCAATAAGATTGTCCTAAAACTGGATTGGGAGCGATTTGTTTAGCAAAATATGTTGCGAAAATAAAAGTTATAATAATTGTTGTAAAAGCCGAATTTGCAAAATCGTAAAGAGCAAAATTAAATATTTTTTTCATTTAATTTTTAAAATTGCATTAATGCATTTGAAAAATATTCAGAATTAAATGTCTGAAGATCATCTTCTTTTTCGCCCATACCCAAGGCTACAATTGGCAAATTAAATTTTCTTCCTATCGCTAATAAAATTCCACCCTTTGCTGTACCATCTAGTTTTGTCATGATTATCCCAGTAATCGGTGTTATCTTTTTAAATTCTTCGACCTGATTGATTGCACTTTGTCCGGTTGTTGCATCCAATATAAGAAAGGTTTCGTGTGGAGCTGTTGTGTCTATTTTTTTTACGACAGTTGTTATCTTTTTAAATTCATCCATTAAATTTTTTTTATTTTGAAGTCTTCCAGCTGTATCAATAAGGAGATAGTCAAAATTATTCTTTTTTCCATGATCTAGAGCTTTATAGGCAACCGAAGCTGGATCAGCACCTTCATTTGATTTAACAATGTCGGCGTTAATTTTTTTGGCCCAAATTTCTAATTGATCTACAGCTGCGGCTCGAAAAGTATCTGCTGCTCCAAAAATTATTTTTTTATTATTTTGACCTAAAATTTTACCTAATTTTCCAATGGTAGTAGTTTTTCCTACCCCATTAACACCAGCAATTAAAATTACACATGGATTATTTTTTTTTATATTTTCTAAATTTTTTTCGAGAGGTTTTAATATTTCAGATATATAACTTGAAAAAATTTTATAAATCTCATCTTTTCCTGAAGTTTTCGGATTTATTTTTATATTTGCAAATTTTTCTCTTAATTCTTTTGCAGACTGAACCCCAACATCAGATTGGATTAGAAAATCTTCCAATTCGTTAAGCGTGCTTTCGTCTATTTTTCTTTTGAAAATTAAATCATTTAAACCAGACGACAAACTTTTTGAACTTTTGTTTAAACCTAATTTAAACTTATCAAAAATGCCCATAATCAAATATTAACTATAATTTTTTTCACTTCAGAAACTTTGCCTGTCATATAAATGTTATTATCTTCTTTCCAATCAATATTTAATAATCCTTCCGAAAATTCTATATCTACACATCTTTCATTCAATTTTAAAACAGCGCCTGAAACTGCAGTTGCACATGCAGCAGTTCCGCAAGCTTTAGTCAAACCAGCACCACGTTCCCAAACTTTCACTTTCACATGTTTTTTATTTTTAATACTAGCTAATGTAACATTACACTTTTCAGGAAAATAATTATGATTTTCTATTTTTGGACCAATTTCCTTTAAATTAAAATTATTAATATTTTCTACGAAGAAAATTATATGAGGGTTACCAACATTTAATGAAAAACCACCTTCAATTTCTTTTCCATCAATACTGTTAATTCTGATCTTTAAATTTTTATTATCCATTTCCTTTGATAAAGGTATTTTCCTCCACCCAAAGTTTGGTTGACCCATATTTATACGTACTAAATTTTTATTATCCAGTTCAGCGTGCAAAATACCAACTTTAGTTCTCAAAGATGTTTTTTCTTTATTATTTTCTTTCATTAGCAAATAAGCCAAACATCTGCTGCCGTTACCACATGCAGAAGTTTCTCCACCATCGGAGTTATAGAATGTTAAAAAGGCATCGCTACTTTTATCTTGATCAATAACAATAACCTGATCACATCCAACATTTTTCCTACTCGAAACTTTTATGATCTGATCCTTAGTTAAAGTAATAGATTTATTTCTTTTATCGAATATTATAAAGTCATTGCCCAAACCGTCCATTTTATAAGCATCTAATTTATCCATAGTTTAACTTTTATCTTTATTTATTGACTTTTTGAACCTCAATATGTAGCTTGCGAACTATTCCCGCAAAGTAAAGTTTTTTTGCGGTGCCTTTGGAAACAAAGGGATCGACACTAGTCAGCGAGGGTTCGCCCACTAGTGCGATTGGTGTTGGAATAAATGAAATATGTTTGAAAATTTAACTAGTAAATTTGAAGAAATTTTTAGTTCTTTAAAAAAAGCACCTTCACTTAATGAAAAACAGGTCGATGAAGGTTTAAGAAAGATACGTCAAGCTTTGTTAGAAGCGGATGTTGCCTTGCCCGTTGCAAAGGAATTAATAAAAAATATAAAGCCAAAGGCTATTGGTCAGGAAATTATTAGATCAACATCACCCGGACAAATGATTGTCAAAGTTGTTTTTGACGAAATAGTAAAAATTTTGGGTGATGCCAAATCGGAAATAAATTTAAATGCAGTTCCTCCTGTTTGTTTAATGTTGGTAGGTTTACAGGGCTCTGGAAAAACAACGACAGCAGCAAAACTAGCAAAATATTTAGAAAAAAATAATAAAAAAAAATCTTTAATGGTAAGTTTGGACGTTTACAGACCCGCTGCACAAGAACAGTTAAATATATTAGGGGAAAAAAATTCAATACAAACATTGCCTATAGTTAGGGACCAATTACCACTTGATATAGTTAAGCGAGCACTTAATGCAGCTTCTTTAAGTGGAGTTGATACAATAATTTTCGATACTGCTGGAAGAACTCAGATTGATCTTTCAATGATGAATGAAATTAAAGAAATTAGATCTGTAGCAAATCCAACGGAAACGTTATTAGTTGCAGATTCACTCACTGGCCAAGTTGCTGTAAATGTTGCTCAAGAATTTAAAAAGACGGTAGATTTAACCGGAATTATTTTAACTAGAGTAGATGGTGATGGTAGAGGCGGAGCTGCTTTAAGTATGAAGTTTGCTACAAATACTCCTATTAAGTTTATGGGAGTGGGTGAAAAAATTGAACAATTAGATGTTTTTCATCCTGACAGAATAGCTAACAGAATTTTGGGCATGGGAGATGTAGTTTCTCTTGTTGAAAAAGCTGCAGAGGATCTTGATGAAGAAAAAATTAAGAAAACTGAAGAAAATTTAAGAGCAGGATCTTTTTCTATGGAAGATTATTTAAGTCAACTCAGGCAAATGAAAAAAATGGGTGGAATGGAAGGTGTGCTATCAATGTTGCCCGGAGTATCTAAGATCAAGAAGCAAATGGATAGTGCAAATATAGATGAAAATATTATTAAGGTTAATGAAGCAATTATTTTATCAATGACTAAAAAAGAACGTCTAAATCCAAAAATTATTAATGGTTCAAGAAAAAAAAGAATTTCTGGTGGTTCAGGAGCAGATACAGCCACTGTAAATAAATTGTTAAAGCAATTTAAAATGATGACCAATATGATGAAAAAAATGTCTAAAGGTGATCCAAAGGGTGGAATGCCTCCAGAAATTTTTAATCAACTAAAATAGAAAGGAAAAAATATGTCGATAATAGAAAAAATGTCAAAAATAGTAAACGATGGAGATGTGGTTGCAGGAGAAAAAATGATACATGATGATTATCAATTTTTAATGCACTCATCTGGAAACAAACTAGGTAAACAAGATATTTTAAAATGGCTAGGTATGAAAGATGTTAAAAAAGAAAAAGTCAGAGTTCTTTTTGAAAATGATGAAGTTGGATTTGAGCATGCTTTTGCAAGTTATAAAGATGGAAATAAAGAAGCAGTAATGACTTACTATAAATATAAAGACGGAAAAGTTGTTTATATGGAAACTGGTGCTACGAAATTACCAAAATAAAAGAAAGGAAATAAATAGATATGCTTAAAATTAGATTATCAATGGGTGGAGCTAAAAAGAGACCAGTTTATAAAATTGTAATTGCGGATAGTAGATTTCCAAGAGATGGAAGATTTATTGAAAAAGTAGGTTTTTTCAATCCACTACTTCCGAAAGATAAAAAAGAAAGAGTCAATTTAGAAATTGAAAGAGTAAAACATTGGTTAAGTAAGGGTGCCAAACCAACTTTGAGAGTTTCGAGAATATTAGGAGAAGCACAAATTATTCCAATGCCCCCTAAAGGTAACAATCCACTCAAAGCAATTCCAAAAAAAGATAGGAAAAAAGATAAATCAGAAGATAAAAAGCCAGTAACTGAAGGAGCGAAAGCGGAACCTAAAAAAGAAGAACCGAAGAAGGAAGCTCCAAAAGCAGCGGAACCTAAAAAAGAAGAACCGAAGAAGGAAGAACCTAAGAAAAAGTAAATGTTGAAGGTAAGAGTATTCACTTTGTATCCCGAAATGTTTCCGGGGCCATTAGCAAGTGGTCTTTATAAAAAAGCACTTGATAAAAAAATATGGTCTTTAGAAATAATTAATATTAGAGATTATACAGAAGATAAACACAAAACAGTTGACGACACACCTTTTGGTGGCGGAAGTGGTATGGTGATGAGAGCAGATATTCTAGCTAATTCATTAGATAAGAATATCTCAAATAAAGAAGAAACGATAATTTATTTAACACCTAAAGGAAAAAAATTTGATCAAATTTACGCTAAAAAAATTTTAAAAAAAAATATAAATATTATTTGTGGCCATTTTGAAGGAGTGGATGAAAGAATACTTGAAACGAGAAATATAGAAGAGGTTAGTATTGGGGATTTTGTTTTATCAGGGGGCGAAACGGGTGCATTTGTAATTATTGATACGGTTGTTAGATTACTTCCTGGAGTACTTGGGAATCCTAATTCACTATCAGAGGAATCTTTTGAAAGATCTCTTCTCGAATACCCGCAATATACGAAACCTCAAAAATGGGAAGAAAAAGAAGTACCTAAAGTATTGTTAGGTGGCGACCATCAGAAAATTAAAGACTGGCGTTTGGCTCAATCTGAGGATATAACACGACGCCGGCGTCCTGATTTGTGGCAAAAATATAAAAAAGAAAAATGAAAAATATAGAGGATATAAATAAGGAGAGTGTCAAAAAAATTTTAGCAAAAAGGAAAATTCCAGAATTTTTTGCAGGTGACACAATAAAAGTTGGAGTGAGAATTACTGAAGGCAAAAGGGAGAGAATTCAGCATTTCGAAGGAGTTTGTATTGCTAAAAGAAATCGCAGTATAAATTCATCATTCACAGTTCGTAAAATTTCATTTGGTGAAGGAGTTGAAAGGACATTTGCATTATACAGCCCGATTATTGGTTCTATTAAGGTTGTAAGATCAGGTTTAGTTAGAAGGGCAAAGTTGTATTATTTAAGAGACAGAAAAGGTAAATCAGCAAGAATTTCTGAGAAAATTAAGAAAAAGATTGGTGCAGATGTTTCTGAACAAACAAGCGAAGATTATACAATAGAAACTAAAGTGCCACCACCCATCCAAAAACAAACAGAAACTGATAAAGTATTTACTGCAGCAAGCGAAAAAGAAAAAAAAGAAGAGTCAAAGAAAGAAACTCCAAAAGCTGAACTTAAAAAAGAAAAATTAAAAACTGAAAAGAAATAATTTTTTTTCTAAAATGCCCCAAACTCTTTATGATAAAATTTGGAACGAACATATAGTTCATCAACAAGATGATGGAACGACGTTACTATATGTTGACAGGCATTTGATACATGAAGTTACAAGTCCACAAGCTTTTGAAGGTTTAAGATTGTCAAAAAGAAAAGTAAGAAAACCAAATCTAGCCTTAGCCGTTGCTGATCATAATGTGCCTACGACTGATCGATCAAAAGGTATAGATGATCAAGATTCCAAAACTCAAGTTGAAGCCCTTGAAAAAAATTGCAAAGATTTTGGTATAGAGCTTTTTGACATGAAAGATAAAAGACAAGGAATTGTTCATATTATTGGACCTGAACAAGGGTTTACTCAACCAGGAACAGTGATTGTCTGTGGAGATAGTCATACAGCAACACATGGAGCTTTTGGTGCATTAGCTTTTGGTATAGGAACTTCTGAAGTTGAGCATGTTTTGGCAACCCAAACACTGATACAAAAAAAGGCAAAAAATCTGTTAATAAATGTTACTGGAAAACTACCAACAGGAGTCACATCTAAGGATGTAATTTTACAAACGATAAGAAAAATAGGTACAGCGGGCGGAACAGGAATGGTAATTGAATATGCGGGGCCTGTAATTGAAAGTTTGAATATTGAGCAACGTATGACAATTTGTAATATGACAATTGAAGGTGGCGCAAGAGCAGGATTAATCGCACCTGATATAAAAACTATCCAATATTTAAAAGATAAACCCATGTCACCCGGAAAAAAAAATTGGGATATGGCTGTGGAATATTGGTCTAAACTTAAATCTGACCCGAATGCAATATTTGATCAAGAAGTAGAAATAAAAGGAGACGATATTAGTCCCATGGTAACCTGGGGAACGTCTCCACAAGATGTCGTTCCAATTACAGGTAACGTTCCTGATCCAGAAAAAGAAAAAGATAAAGACAGAAAAGCATCAATGAATCGATCTCTAGATTATATGGGACTTAGGCCAAATACCAAAATAACGGATATTAAACTTGACAGAATTTTTATCGGCAGTTGTACTAATGGAAGAATAGAAGACTTAAGGGATGCGACTAAAATTATAAAAGGAAAAAAAGTTGCCCAACACTTAAGCGCTATGGTTGTTCCTGGTTCGGGTCTTGTTAAACAACAAGCCGAAGAGGAAGGAATAGATAAGATATTTAAAGAAGCAGGATTTGATTGGCGAGAGCCAGGATGTTCAATGTGTCTGGCCATGAATGCTGACAAACTTGAACCAAAAGAAAGATGTGCTTCTACATCAAATAGAAATTTTGAGGGACGCCAGGGTCGCGGCGGAAGAACTCATCTTGTTAGCCCAGCAATGGCCGCCGCCGCTGCAATTGATGGTCATTTAACTGATGTAAGGAAATTTTTAAACTAAAATGGAAAAATTTGTAACTATAAAAAGTGTGCCTGCGTATTTACCAATGACGAATGTTGATACCGATATGATTATTCCTAAACAGTTTCTGAAAACCATCAAGAGAACTGGCCTTGGAAAAAGTCTTTTTTTTGAAATGCGTTACAAAGAAAATGGCAAAAAAAATGAAAATTTTATGTTAAACAAAGAACCTTATAACAGTACATCAATTTTGTTAGCAGGAAAAAATTTTGGCTGCGGATCATCAAGAGAGCATGCTCCCTGGGCTCTGTTAGGTTTTGGAATTAAATGTATAATAAGCTTAAGTTTTGCAGATATATTTTATAACAATTGTTTTAAAAATGGTATGTTGCCAATAACATTGGATGAAAAAAAAATTCAGGAACTAGTTAAGTACTCAGAAAGAAAAGAAAGCATAGAAATAAACCTTGCTGAACAAGAAATTCTATTTGGAAATAATAAAATTAAATTTGAAATTGATCCATTTAAGAAAAAATGCTTGTTGAATGGTTTAGATGATATTGCTCTATCTTTGGAAAAATCAGAAAAAATATCTTCTTATGAAAAAAAAATAAAAAAAAACAAACCTTGGATAAATTAAAATGATTAAAGTCAAAAATAGAAAAATTTTGTTATTACCTGGAGATGGAATTGGTCCGGAAGTTGTTTCGGAAGTTAAAAAAATAATCACTTGGCTCAATTCAAAAAAATCTCTAGATTTTAAAATTGATGAAGATTTGATAGGTGGAGCATCTTATGAAAAACATAAAAATCCAATTACGGATGAAGTGTTTTATAAAGCCCTAGAATCGGAAGCGGTAATTTTAGGAGCTTGCGGAGGACCTAAATGGGATAATTTAGAATTTTCAAAAAAACCCGAAAGAGGATTATTGAAGTTAAGAAAAGAATTAAAACTATTTGCAAACCTTAGGCCTGCAATTTGTTTTAAACAATTGGTCGAGGCGTCAACTTTAAAACCGGAAATTGTTTCAGGTTTAGACATTATGATTGTTAGGGAACTTACCGGAGGTATATATTTTGGTGAGCCCAGAGGAATAAAACCAATCGAAAATGGGGAAAGAAAAGGTATTAATACACATACCTATACAAGCAATGAAATAGTTAGAGTTGCTAAGATAGCTTTTGAACTTGCGCAAAAAAGAAATAAAAAAGTAACTTCGTGTGAAAAATCTAATGTCATGGAGTCAGGGATGCTTTGGAGGGAAGAAGTTCAAAAAGTTAAAGATAATGATTACCCTGGTATTGAATTAAATCATATGCTTGCAGATAATTGTGCCATGCAATTATTAAGAAATCCGAAACAATTTGACGTTATTGTAACAGATAATTTATTTGGCGACATGTTATCTGATGAGGCAGCTATGTTAACCGGATCACTTGGTTTGTTGCCATCAGCGTCCTTAGGAGCAAAAGATAAAAATGGAAAAATAAGATCTATGTACGAACCGGTTCATGGATCAGCACCAGATATTGTCGGTCAAGGAATTGCAAATCCCATAGCAACTATTCTTAGTTTTTCTATGGCACTTAGATATTCTTTAGATTTGGAGCAAGAGGCAGATAATTTAGATCAAGCAGTTCAGAAAGTTCTCGACGATGGACTGAGAACTAAAGACATACTAACCAAGGGCAATAAAGAAGTATCCACCTCACAAATGGGAGATGCAATAATTTCAAAAATTAAATAATATCTTTACCGATGAATATAAAAAATGTAGTTGTCGTCGGATCAGGTACTATGGGTAGTGGTATTGCAGCACAATTATGTAATGCAAATATTCTTGTTACCTTATTAGATTTAAAAACTGAAATTTCAGAAAACGCTAAAAAAAAGATTTTTGAATCTAGACCTCCTCTACTAATTGATAAAAGTAAAATAGATAATATTAAAGTAGGTAATATAGAGAATAATTTTGATACTGTGAAAAAAGCTGACTGGATTGTGGAAGCAGTAGTTGAAAGAATAGAAATAAAGCATAAACTTTATGAAAAAATATTAAAGACGAGAAAAAAAGATTCAATAATTTCATCAAATACATCAACCATTCCTTTAAAAGTTTTGTCAAAAAACATGTCTGATGAAGACAAAAGGGATTTTTGTATAACACACTTTTTTAATCCCGTTAGATATATGGGGTTACTAGAAATTGTAAGCGAAACTACAAACGATGAGAAAAAAATAAATTTATTAAAAAATTTTTGTGAAGACAATTTAGGAAAAGGTGTGATTATTTGTAAAGATACTCCCGGTTTTCTAGGAAATAGAGTTGGAGTTTACGCTATGCAGGTAGCAATGACAGAAGCTATAAAAATGAAACTGAGTGTAGAAGAAGCAGATACAGTTTTTGGAAGACCTATGGGTATACCCAAAACAGGTGTTTTTGGATTATATGATTTAATCGGCATTGATTTAATGGCAGATGTTTTAAAAAGTTTTTTAAAAGAATTGTCCACAACCGATGTTTTTCACGAAGTGGCACAAGAAACCCCACTAGTAAAAAATTTAATTGAAAACGGTTATACCGGAAGAAAAGGAAAAGGTGGATTTTATAGAGTTAACAAAAAAGATGGAAAAAAAGTATTAGAAGTAATTAACTTAACCACCGAAGATTATTTACCGTCTAGAAAAATTGATCTTAATATTGACGAAAAGATTGATTTAAAAAAACTTGTTTCAAGAAATGATAAGTATGGGAAATATGCCTGGTCGGTAATTTCAAAAATTATTCTTTATGCATCTTCATTAATTCCTAGCGTAACAAAAGATTATAATAATATTGATGAGGCAATGAGACTTGGTTTTAATTGGATAAAAGGTCCGTTCGAAATGCTTGAGGAACTTGGAGTAAAATTTTTTGTGGAAAAAGATGGTCAATTGAAAACAAATGAATTTATTAAAAAACTTTACGATAAAAAAACTGATACTTTTTATAGAAAAAGACAAATCTATACAAATTTGGAAACGTTAGGAAAAGTAAAACAATTAGCAAAAATTAATAAAGATAATAAATCGGCTATTATATATGAGCACAAAAATTACAAAATTGTGGAATTTAATACTAAGGCCAATACATTAGATCATGATTCCATGGACGCATTGAAAAAAGCATCTGATCAAAACATGATAATTATTAATGAGAGCATGCAGTTTTCAGCAGGCGTTAATTTAAATTACGTTATGAACTTTGCAAAAGAAAAAAATTGGAAAGCAATTGAAAGGTTTGTCCATCATTTTCAAATGACCTGCAAACAATTAAAATATTCTAATAGTTTAGTTATTTCCGCTCCATCTGGATTAACCTTGGGAGGCGGCAAGGAAGTTTGTCTTCAAAGTGATTATGTAGTTGCTCATACTAATATAACGATGGGTCTTGTAGAAACCCTAGTAGGATTAATACCCGCTGGTGGAGGAACCAAAGAAATGTTGTGGAGATGGATGCAAACCCAAGAAGCCAAAAAAGATCCTGACTTTGCTCCACAAAAGGTATTTGATATCATTGGTTATGGCAAAACTGTTAGCTCACCTATCGAAGCCTTACCGTTAAAGTTTTTATTAGACAAAGACAAAAGTATTATGAACAGAGATAAACTCCTTTCAGTTTCTCAAAATTTAATTAACGAGAAAAAAGATGGGTACAAACCTCCAAAAAAACCTATTTTTAAGTTATCGGGAGGTCAAGCAAGGGATAAAATGTTCAAAACTCTTGAAAATCTTTTTAGAGAAAAGAAAATTTTGGAGCATGGAATGGAAGTTGGAAAGAAATTAGCTTTTGTATTAAGCGGAGGCAACACAACTCTTGATAAAGAATTATCTGAAGATGATATGTATGCTTTAGAGTTGGAAGCATTTGTTCAACTCATTCAAATGGAAAAAACTCAAGCGAGAATTAAACATACACTTTCAACAGGAAAACCTTTGGTAAATTAAATGGTAACCTACACCGCTCCCATAAATGACATGATGTTTCTCTTCGAGAAATTAAAAGACAATCCTCATTACTGTGAACTTGAAAAATATAAGGAAGTTAATTCTGATCTTGCAAAAGATATATTAGAACAAGCTGCAAAGATAACTGAAAATCTCATATTGCCCTTAGCTAAAGTTGGAGATGAGATACCTGCTACTTTTGAGAATGGGACAGTAAGAACTCCACCAGGATATAAAGAAGCTTATAAAAAATTTATTGAAGATGGCTGGGTTTCTCTATCTTGTGATCCAGAATACGGAGGTCAAGGGATACCAAAAACTATCAGTGCATTTTTTGATGAAATGTTATCTTCTTCCAGTCTTTCTTTTAAACTCTATAGTGAGCTTAGTATTGGAGCTTATAACTGTATACTTCATCATGGAACAGAATCTATAAAGAAAAAATTTCTTCCTAAGATTGTTAAAGGTACTTGGAGTGGAACAATGTGTTTAACTGAGCCAGCTTGCGGAACAGATCTAGGATTGTTAAAAACAAAAGCCGTAGAGCAACCAGATGGAACTTTTGAATTAAGCGGCCAAAAAATATTCATAACTTCAGGAGATCATGATCTTACTGAAAATATAATACACTTAGTTCTAGCAAGAACCCCTGACGCCCCATCAGGAACAAAAGGAATTAGTTTATTTCTGGTACCCAAAATTCAAGTTAAAGAAGATGGATCATTAGGCCCAAGAAATGGCGTTTCAACAAATTCTATTGAGAGCAAAATGGGAATTAAAGGTTCTGCTACCTGTGTTCTAAATTTTGATGGTGCAATTGGATATATGATTGGACCAAAAAACAAAGGATTAGGTTCAATGTTTACCATGATGAATTTGGAAAGAATTGTTGTTGGTATTCAAGGTTTAGGCATATCAGAAATTGCCTATCAGAATGCACTAAACTATTCAAAAGAGAGAAAACAAGGAAAAACTAATAATAGCAAAACACAAAATGGAGCAGATTTTATTATTGATCATGCGGATATCAGAAGATCATTATTAAACATGAAATCTATTATAGAGGGAGAGAGAGCTTTAAGTTTTTGGTTGGCTCAGCAAACTGAAGTTAGTTTACATCACAGCGATAAAAAAATTAAACAAGAAGCTTCAGATTTTGTGTCTTTAATCACACCTGTAGTAAAATCATTGTTTACGGATATGGGTATGGAAATTATTAGTGATGCAATGCAAATTTTTGGAGGTTATGGTTACACAAAAGATCAAGGCATTGAACAATTATATAGGGACAACAGAATTACCCCAATATATGAAGGAACTAACTCAATTCAATCAGTAGACTTGGTTTTTAGAAAACTTATTAATAAAGACAGAAACGTTATTGGTCGATATATAAAATCTATTGAAGAAGAAATTAAAAAAAATAAAAATCATCCACAAATAAAGCCACTTGCTGAAAAGTTAAATCATTATTTAAAAATAATGATAAATTTTACGGTTTGGA
>Ga0208467_1000118_pt1 | contig 21662 bp, 14 predicted proteins | sample DeeseametaMP2098_FD_184176 | JGI IMG/M metagenome (GOLD analysis project Ga0208467, IMG submission 184176) | Marine microbial communities from the Deep Pacific Ocean - MP2098 (SPAdes) | ecosystem: Environmental > Aquatic > Marine > Oceanic | place: North Pacific Ocean | collected 2011-05-26 | reverse complement strand
ATCATTTTATTTTTTTAAAGAAAGTCTAGCTGTTAAGATTATTTTTGAGAGTGTCGCTGATGGTCATTTTTATTATCCACATATTAAATATTTAGCTTTTTTTGAACTTAATAATTCTTTAGATCCCTACGTAAAAAATTTAAAATTAATGCCTATTCCCTTTGCTTCAATTATTTTTCCTGCAATTTTTCTTAAAATATTTGGTTTCTTTGGAATAATTATTATTGAATTTTTTGCAATATTTATTTTCTTGCTTATTTTTTATAAAATTTTCTCTTATTTTTTTTCTAAAAATGAATCAATTTTTTTTAGCTTATTTTTTTTTATGATACCAACTATAATAGAAATTACAAATTTGGAAGGTCTTCCATATTTAAATTTGTTTCAGCTCGAATTTTATTCATTAAGAATACCTAGGCCACTTATACCATCCCTATATTTTTTTTCATTTATATACTTGTTAGTTTTTATGGATAAAACTGTAATTTTTGAAAAAAAGAGAATGGCTGCTCTTGGATTAATATTAGGTTTTTCTTTATCCAGCTATTACTATTTTTTTACAATTGAATTTTTAGCTTTTTTATTTTTTTTAATTTATAAATTTAAATTCAAAATCATTAAAGAACTGTTTCATAATTATAAATATTTTTTAATTTCAATATTTGTTTTTTTAATAACTATTTCACCTTTTATAATTAATTTAATTTATCATGAAAGTGATGTAACAGAACGTATGGGTACATTTGCCCTTACCATTGAAAAAAAAGGTAAATTGATAGATTATTATTTCAGTCAATATTTTAAGCTAAAGTTCTTATTAACATTATTACTAACAATATTATTTGTTTATTTTTCAAACAAAAAAAAAGTTAACAATGTTAAGTTAATTAATATATTTTTTATAATCTTTTTAAGTACTATTGTTTCTCCTGTTTTTTTCATTCTAATTTCTCCTCGATCAGGATTAGTATATAATTTTAATAATCTAATATTTGTTTGGGGCTTTATATTTTTTACTATTTCTTCAATTATATTAATTAAACATTATATAAAATTAAATCTAAAACCGTTACAAATAAATACTTTAATTTTTTTGTTAATCGGTATTTATTATCTAAATTTTTATCTTGAAAAAAATCAACATTTTAATAATCAGAATTACAAAGATAGAAGAATAGAATTTCAAAAAATCACGGACAAATTAAATAATAGAAAAGATATTTTTACTAAGAATATATCCCTATTAACGCTTGATAATAAGTTAATGGTTTGGGCAATATTAAATGAGATCAAATATTTAAATTTAATTAGTGGACTTCTTGTACCTAAAACACACGATATGATTGAAAATGATTTAGTAAAAAATTTTAAATTTCTAAATCTTAAAGAAAAAGATTTTTTGGATTTTTTCAAAAACAAAAAAAGTGGATGGAGATTTTTTAATCCTAATGTAGGTAGTTTTTTTTCTTACAGATATAAGGCAAATTCATTAAATACTTATAAAGGCTCAACAAACTTTGAACCAAATATAAAAGAATTCATTCTCTCAAGTTCACCAATGTATAGTCAACAATCGGCAATACCAAATGAAGAATTTAGCAGGCTACAAAGAAAATTTAATGAATATAAATTTATAAATTTTAGAGAACCAGAAATTATTGCGTTAGAAAAACTAAAGCCTGTAACCAAAAACATTGTCATAAATAGACAAAATTACTCTAAATTACATGATGGAAATATTTATATTTTATATTCAAAAAAAAATCCTATTAGAAATGAGTAATATTTATAAAGTAGTTGTAATTTAATTTATTGAATATACTTTGCTATCAAATATAAAAAATAGCATGAATAACAAATTTAACATAGCGTCACGCATATTTAAATCAATTTTTTTAAATCAAGTGCCCAATTATTCAATTATATTTATAGAAGGTAGGTGCAACATGCTCTGCGATTTTTGTTGTTATGCGGCAATGGACGCAAGAAAAACCCCAACTATTTCAGCGGAAAAATGGGGCTCTATATTTAAAAAAGCGAAAAGTTTATTACATTTAACTGTAACTGGAGGAGAACCATTTATAAGAAAAGATTTTGTTGAGATCATTGACAACATTATTCAAAATTGTGGTGTCCCAAGAATTAGCATTAAAACTAATGGTTTTTATAAAGATAGAATTAAAGATTTTATTCCTAAATTAATAAATAAACATAAGAATACAGAATTCACATTATCAGTTTCGTTAGATGGGCCCGAAGAAGTTCACGACAAAGTAAGAAATTTTAAAGGAGCTTATAGTAAAGTTTTAGAAACAATTGATGTAATGAAAACTTATAGAAATCAACCTAATTTTTTTTTAAGGTTAGCTTCGGTAATAACTAAGGATAATAAGCATATTTTAGAAGATTTTTTTAATCAAACTTCTTCATGGCCCATAGATTTTCATGAATTAATACTAGTAAGAGATGTTCCTGTAAAAGAACAATTGGAACTTAGAGAAGACTATAAAAGACTTGCAAAAATTCAGCAAAAAAGATCATCGGCTAATTGGAAAAAAAGTTTTAATGGGAAATTGTTTGATAAAATTTATTTAGAAACAATAAAAAGGATAGATAACAACAAAGTATATTCACCATGTTTAGCAGGTGAAAGATTTGTGGAAATTCTTCCAGATGGAGTCGTTAAAGGCTGTGAAGTCAAAAAATTATGGAGTATATCAAAAATTGGTAATGTAAATGAAGGTAATCTCGATATTGTGGACATTATTAAATCAAGAAAAGCTAAAGAATTTAGTAAATTTGCAAAAAAATGCACATGCACATTCGAATGTGCATGTGCAATTAATACAGTCTATGACGCGAAGCACTGGCTATCTTTAATATAATTTTAAGTGTCATGGAACATAAGCATAAAATATCAATAATTGTTCCTGCTTATAATTCTGAAAAAAATATAGAAGAATGTTTAAAAAGCATATGCAATGAATCAAAAAAATTTGAATCTGAAATAATTGTAATTGATGATGGTAGTATTGATAAAACATCTGAAATTGTAAAAAAATTTAAAACAATAAAACTAATTAAATTAAAAAAAAATAAAGGTGTTGGTTATGTACGCAATTTAGGAGCAAGATTAGCAAGATATAAAGTTCTCTGTTATATTGATTCTGATTTAATAATATTAAAAAATTCAATTTTAAATTTAGTCAAAAGATTATATCAAGATAAAAATGTTGGTTCCGTATCAGGAATTCAAGAGACTAGTAATCTTAATTTAGAAAGCTGGTCATCTAATTTTGTCTGTTTAAAATCATGTTATGGACTTGAGGAAATAGAAAAAGAAACAGAATTACAAGCCTGTGCTTCAGATTTCTGTATAATATCTAAAGAATTATTAAAACAAGCAGGAGGATGGAAAGCGTTAAGAAATGCAGGCGGAGAAGAATTTTATCTGGGATATAAAATAAATCAATTAAACAAAAAAAATATTAGGATTAAAAATGCTTCTTACAAAGCTTTTTTTGTAAGTTTATATTCGCGATTTAAAAGAATTATAGATAGGACAGAAAAATATATTCATATCTTGTTAGTAAAAAAAAAGTTCGATCCACGCGGTTCGTTTGCAACTTCAGGCCAAGCCTTTTCTTGTTTAATGACATTATTATTTATAGTTTTAATTTTATTTTCTTTGAATTTAAATAAATCGTTCATTATATTTGGATTAACGATATTATTTATTTTTCAGATGATTGCTGAATACAAATTTCTAATCTTTGCAAAAAAGCATTTTGGTTTAAAAATGTTATTTTTTTCGTTATTTGGAATTCAAGTTATTAATATTGGTATATTGTTAGGGGTAATATATTTCTTTTTACAAATTTTTAGATTAAAGAAATATTGAAATTACTCAAATTTATATGAGGATTTAATTAATAATAATTTTTTTATAATTTAATAAATAAATTTATTATGAAAGTACTATTGGTTTGTAAAGAGATGATAGCTTATGAACGTACAGCTATTATGCTACTATCTAGTAATCTAAAAAAAGAAGGTCACCAAGTTAAAGCTGCTATGATAAAGAACCCTTCTGCTGCCAAAAAATCAAAACAATCGCATAAAACAAAGTCTCTTCTACACTCAGATGCTTATGAGGGAAAACCATTTACATTTACAGATTCGGCACAAAATAATAATAATTCTGTTGTTCCAGAAATTTACGATAATGTTTATAAAATTGTAAAAGATTTTCGACCTGAATTAATTGGATATAGTGTAATGACTGGCGAACATTATGAAGTACTGAAACTTAATAAAATTTTAAAAAATAATTTTGACTTTATTTCTGTAATGGGCGGACCTCATCCAACTTTTAACAAACAAGTTATCGAAGAAGATGGTATCGATGCTATTTGTACGGGGGAAGGAGATAATAGCTTTCCAGAATTCATTAGAAAAATAGAAAAAGGTGAGGACTACTCGTCAACCAAAACTTTTCACGTTAAGCACAAGGGTAAGATTTATCGTAATCCACTAGGCAATTTAGTTTCGGATTTGAATGAGTTACCATTTCCAGATCGACAAATTCTATATGATGCAGATCCAAATTTAGCTGCTGTTGGCACTAAATCTTTTGTATCGGCTAGAGGTTGTCCTTATAAATGTAGTTATTGTTTCAATAAACAATATAATGATAATTACAAAGGTTTAGGACAAATCTTAAGAGTCAGATCGCCCGAACTAGTAATAAAAGAAATTGAAGATGTAAGAGCACGTTACCCTTTAGATACAGTAACATTCACTGATGATATTTTTACTCTGAGACCACCAGGTTGGATTAAAGAATTTTCTAAACTCTATAAAAAAAGAATTGGCCTACCATTTAACTGTAGTGCTCGTGCTAGTTCAGTAAAGGAACAAGATATTAAAGATCTTAAAAAAGCTGGACTAACGCATGTTTGGATGGGAGTTGAATGTGGTGATGAGAAAGCTGCAAATAAGATTTTTTTACGGGGCACTGGTAACGATACCATACTTAAAGCAACTCAATGTTTTAATAAATATGGTGTAAAGATTATTTCCCTTAATATTATGGGATTACCCGTCGATAACGCATTCGAAGTAGATTTACGCACAATTGATTTAAACTTGAAAATAAAACCTACAATGGCCTCTTTTGGTTTGCTTTATCCATTCCCTGGTACTGCTGTGGCAAAAATGGCAATAGCTTCGGGACATTTTGTAGAGGATAAAAATACTGTTTATTTAGAATCGAACAAACATTCCTCGATGCTGACATTTAAATCAAAAAAAGAAAAAATGATGGTTGAGAATTTACAAAAATTAGCGGGTATAGTTGTAGATTTTCCGTTTCTACGTTTTATTGTTCCTTTTTTATGCAGCTTACCTTTTACAAGATTTTATCATTTCCTTTTTTATCTTCATCTTGGTTACTGTCATAAAATACGTTTAAGTCCAATTAAATTTAGAAATATCATTAAAGAATTCCCTATATTTTTTGGTTACTTCAAAACCTTAATAAGCAAGACATAAACGGTAAATGAACTATTATTTTAATATAGTTTAATAAACTGACATGTGATTTAATAGGAAACTTAAGGATATTTGATGAAAGTTTTATTTTATTATCGTGGAAGCGAGCACTTTGGTGTTCAGGCTCTGATCTCTTACTTAGAAAGTAAAGGTCATGAAGTAGAACTAATCTATGATCCGGCTCTTGGAGATAATGGATACCTAGATATTTCTTTTATAAACAATTTTTTGAACAAAATAGTTTGCAACGATAAGCTTGTCATAGAAAAAGTTGTACGTTTTAATCCTGATTTGGTTGCTTTTAGTGCTATTACCAATCTTTATCTACCTATAACCAGGCTTGCAAAGAAGATAAAAAAAGTTCTTGATATTCCTATTGTTATTGGGGGAATTCATCCAACTTCAATACCTGAAGAAGTTATTAAAGATGAATGTTATGATGCTCTTTGTATTGGAGAAGGTGAGGAACCATTAGAAGAATTATTGCAACGATTAGAAAAAAAACAGTCATATACTGACGTTAAGAATTTATGGGTTAGAGATGCTTCTGGAAAAATTCATAAAAATAATAAGAGACCCATAATTAGTTCTCTGGACACTCTTCCTACGGCAGACAAATCTCTTTTTGAAAAATATGGGGCTCTAACTAGTCAACTAAACATAATGACAACTAGGGGATGCCCCTTCGAGTGCACATTTTGTGTTAATAGTTTTCGTAACAGCTTATATACAGGCGAGGTATATCTAAGACAAAGATCAGTTAAAAATGTTATTGATGGTATTACCGAGTTATTAAAAGTTCATAAATTTAAATCAATTAGATTCCATGATGATGTTTTTGCTTTTAATGTTAAGTGGCTACGTGATTTTAGAGACTCATATAGTAAACACGTAAACCTTCCTTTTCATTGTAATGTTACTCCCTCAACTGCTAAGGAAGAAATTTTGAAATTACTGAGTGAGGCAGGATGCACAAAAATATCTATGGGTGTTCAATCTGGTAGCGAGAAGATCAGAACAAAATTGTTACATAGAAAACATACTGATGAAGATATTATTGCTGCAGCCCAAAGAATTAAAAAGTATGGAATGAAGCTTAGTGCTGAATATATTTTTGGTTTTCCTGAAGAGACTCCAGAGGACATGTGGAAATCTTTAGACTTGAATGATAAACTTGATGCTAACTACACACCATCTTTTATTTTTTATCCTTATCCTAAAACCGAGCTTGCTGAGTATTGCCTGAAAAAAGGATATTTGACCGAGGAAAATTATAAACAAGTTAAACAGGGCCACGGCTCTTATCACACAACTGGTTGGCTAACCCTTCCTTATATTGAGGATGTCTATAAATTTGCTAAAGTTTTACCGGTTTATACGGTAACCCCAAAATTTCTTAGACCATTATTTAGAAAAATCTTAAAATTAAAATACGGCTTTATTCACAAGTTTCTTGCCGTAATTTCAATACCAATGATTGATCCTCAGGAATTCTGGGTAAGACTTAAAGAATTTCCACGAGCGTTTTTTGCTACTAGAAGAGCATTAAGAGTTGACGATTGGATGAAAAAACCTAAAAAGAATAAAAATATTGTAAGAAATTTTACAACGTTGAATGTGCGGCAAAATAGAAATGAAGTGGCACAACCTTTAACAGGAACAGGTAATCTAAATACTGCTGAACCTTGGAAAAGCAAAATAACTGGTTTCAAGAACAAATTAGTAAATAAATCTACAAAAACTTAGCATTAATTAATAAAGTCTATACACAGCAAATAATTTATTCTTAAAAATATCATTATAAGAAAAATTTCCTAAAAAATTAGGAATAATTTTTTAAATAATGTACAAATAATTTAATTTAGCATGAATTAAATTTTTTTTGCTCAATAAAATGAAAATAAAATTAATCATTTTTTTATCTAAATTTGGAGTTGGAGGTGCTGGTAATTCTATTTTTAGATTATGCAAAGGTTTGCCAAAAAAAAAATTCAATATTTCAATAATTTGTCTAAATAATTGTCCTTTTGATAAGGAATTTAAGAAAATTGGAATTAAAGTTTACAAAATCAAATCAAATAAAACTTTTTTTGCCATGTCGAAAGTTTTAAATATTACTAAATTATTAATTTCTAAAAAATATAAAAAAAATATTTTTATCTCCAATATACATTACACAAACGTTTTATCTTTAATTTTTCTTAGAAATTTAAATAATTTAAAAATAGTTTTAGTTGAAAGAACTCCTCTAATGGAGTTAAGCATATACTTCGGTTTTATTGATTTTATAAAAAAAAATATTATTAAATCATTAATTTATTTATTATATAATTTATCTGATGCAATTGTTTGCAATTCAGCAAATATAAGTAAGCACCTAAAAAATAAATATAAACTCAACGCAAAAACTATTTTTCCACCATCGATTGTAAATTCTTTAAAAAGTAGTAAAAAAATTTATAAAAAAAACAAAACTTTGGTAATTGTTACAGTGTGTAGACTAACAAAAGAAAAAGGATTGGATGTTCTTTTTCAAGCTTTAAGTCTCTTAAATTTCAAAAATTATAAATTGTTAATTGCTGGTGATGGAATAGAGAAATTAAAACTCAAACAACTTTCGGAAAAGTTAAATATATCCAGTAAAATAAAATATTTGGGATTTTTGAAAGATGTTAAACCAATTTTAAAATTATCCAATTTATATATTAACACTTCATATTTTGAGGGTTTTCCCAATTCCGTTGTAGAAGCTATAAATCATGGAATGCCAGTAATTTGTTCTCAAAGTCATGGTGGAGTAAATGAAATTTTACTTAATGGAAAATGTGGAACAATATTTAATAATGGAGATTCATTTGATCTGGCAAGTAAAATTGAAGAGTATTACAATAATCCAAAGGAATATTTTTTAAAAACAAAATTGGCAAAAAAAAATATTAAAAGATTCACCTTAAGAAAAAATATCATGGGTTATGAAAATTTATTTAACAAATTGTAATTTAAAATTTAATTCTATCCTTATTTCTTATGAACCATTCTACGGTATTTTTTAATCCTATTGAGATATCTGTAAATTTTTTTATACCAGTGTTCTTTTTGACCAAACTGTTATCTCCATGAGTTTTTAAAATATCAGCTTTTTGTAATGATCTTTTTATTATTTTTGGTGTGTTTAATGTTAAATTGTCAATTTTTTCAATTATCTTTGTAAGCTTCAACGGCTTATTAGAACAAATATTTATAATTGAATGTTTATATTTTAATTTTGAGTAAATTAACTTTTTCAAAATCTTACATACATCACCTATGTAGGTAAAATCTCTGAAATGATTTCCGTAATTATTTAAATAAAAAACTTTTGATTTATTGTAAGTTGCATTTAAATATTTTATCATAAACATGTCTGGTCTTCCCCATTCGCCATAAACTGTAAAAAATCTTAAACCAATACATTTAGTTTTATGTTTTTGTAATAAGACATTTACCATTTCTTCATTTATTTTTTTGCTTAATCCATAAATATTTTTTGGTTTTAAACTATAATTTTCTTTCAAAGGAAACTTTTTAAGTTCACCATAAGCTGAGCTTGATGAAGCATAAAATAATCTTTTAACATTAAATTTTAAGGATAAATTTAAAATGTTAAAAAAACCAAATATATTATTTTCAACATAAGATCTTGGATTTATTAAAGAATATCTTACTCCCGCTTGAGCCGCAAAATGAAAAACATAATTGAAATGATATTTATTAAATAGTTTTATTAGTTTTTTATTTTGATTAATATCAATTTTATAAAATGTAAAATTGCGATTTTGTATCAATTTTTTTAGTCTTTTTTTTTTATAGCTTACGGAATAATAGTCACTAAAATTATCTATTCCTACAACGTGTGTCTTTTTATTTGTTTTGGCCAGAAAATTTGCAAAATTAAACCCGATAAACCCACAGCAGCCGGTTATGAAAATTTTCATAGCAAAAAATATATACCAATTATTTTAATTTAAGTATATTTAATTTAACAATGAAAATTATTCCATGCATCGTTGGATTGGGCTATGTGGGTTTGCCAATAACATTAAACCTGGCAAAGAATTTTTTAACTTATGGATTTGATAAAAATAAGGAAAGAATAAAAAAATTAAAAAATAAAGTAGATGTTAATAGAGAATTTGAATCAAAAAAATTTGGCAATATAAAAAAAATTATTTTTACAAGTAAAATAAAAGATATAAAAAAATGTAATTTTTTTATTCTTTGTTTGCCAACACCATTGCACAAAAATAAAAAACCTGACTTATCAAATTTAAATGATGCTATTAAAATAATTTCATCAATCTTAAAAAGAGATGATATTATTTTTATAGAGTCAACTGTTTTTCCTGGTGTAACTGAACATTGTAAAAATTATTTAGAAAAAAAGACGGGTTTAAGTAACAATAAAGATTTTTTTATTGGTTACAGTCCTGAAAGAATAAATCCTGGAGATAATAGATGCACTCTTAAAAATATTACAAAAGTTGTGGCAATAGAAACAAAAAATAGAAAAGCACTAAAAAAAATTAATGAAATTTATAATAAAATATCTAGAGAACTAATCTTATCCAAAGATATTAGAGCCGCTGAAACCGCGAAAGTTATAGAAAACATTCAAAGAGATCTCAACATCGCCTTGATGAACGAAATTTTACTTGTATGTAAAAAGCTAAAAATAAATTTTAAGGAAGTTATGAGATTAGCTAACTCTAAATGGAACTTTATGAATTTTATGCCAGGTTTAGTAGGGGGACATTGCTTACCCGTAGACCCATATTACTTATCGACTATTTCAAAAAAAAATAATTTAAAAACTGAGGTTACTTTAGCTGGAAGAAAAATTAATGATAAAATGTTAAATTACATAACCAAAGAATTAAATTATTTTTTAAATAAAAAAAACAAAACATTAAAAAATTCTAAAATCATGATCGTAGGTTTAACCTATAAAGCTGGTGTTGCTGATATGAGAAATTCATTGAATTTTAAAATATTTAAAAAAATTAAAAAAATTAATAATAAAATTCATGGATGTGACCCTTTTGTTACAAAAAATATTAAAACCATCTATGGTATTTATGACAATGTTAAGAAAAACACTTATTACGATGCAATCCTTTTTCTTTCATATCATAAAATGTTCAAGAAAATTTTTAAAAAAATTGTATCATCGGGTAGCAAGAATAAAATTTTAGATCCTTTTAATTATTATTCGTAATTATTTGTCCCTAATTTTATTGATATGAAAAAATCAAAGTCACTCCTTATATTTATTCCCTCCATAGAAAACGGAGGTGTTGAAAAAAATTTGTATTTGGTAGCAAACTATTTAGCAAAAAGAAATGTTTCTGTAAAAATTTTAACTTCATTTAATAATAGTAGAAAATTTTTTGATAAGAAAATAAAAATTATATCTTTAAAAAACAAAGGTAATTTAATAAATTCAAGATTCTTAAAAACTCTGATTACAACTTTTCTTTTTTTTAAACATTGTTGTTTTGATAATAATCTAATTTTGTCATTTCAATCAAACATAACAGCTATATTGCTAGGATTAATTTCCAATAAAAAAATTATTATCAGATCAAATACAAGCCCTGATAAATATATAAAAAATCCATTAAATAGAATTATATTTCAATTTTTTTTTAATATTGCTGATGAAATAATTGTAAACAGTTACGAGTTTAAGAAAAAATTTAATAATTTTTTTTCTATAATTCCTAGTGTAATTTATAATCCATTTATAAAGAAAAAATATAATAAAATAAAATTTGCTTTTTTTAATGATAAAAAATCCTTAAAAATCATTAATGTTGCAAGATTAACTGATCAAAAAGATCAGCTAACTTTGCTAATGGCAATTAAAAAATTGAGCAAATTTATTAAATGCAAATTAGTAATTATTGGAAGAGGTTATAAAGAAAAAAAGTTAAGAAAATATATATTAGAAAATAATTTGCAAAAAACCGTAAAACTAATCGGCTACAAAAAAAATCCAGAGTCGTATATAAAAATTTCAGATGTGTTTGTTTTAACTTCTATTTATGAAGGATTGCCAAATGTTTTGATAGAGTCTCTATATTTAAAAAAATACATTATTTCTTCTGATTGCCCAACAGGTCCAAAAGAAATATTAAATAACGGTCAATATGGAGACCTGTTTAAAGTTGGTAACCATAATCAATTATTTAAATTGTTAAAAAATTTTAATAATAAATCCAAAAAAATAAAAAATAAAATTGACCAAGGGTATAAAAGTCTTGCTAGATTTGACCATAATAACAACTGTAGAAAATATTTTTTAATAATATCAAAATATTTGTAAAAAAAATGAAACAAAAAAAAATTATTGGGGGAAAAAGACGAAGAGGAAGTTTTAAAAATAATAAAAAAAATGAACCTTTAATTTCTGTAATTACAGTTGTTTTAAACAACCAAAAATACTTAACCAAATCTATTAACAGTGTTTTAAAACAAAGTTATAAAAATTTTGAGTTAATAATAATAGATGGAGGTTCTACTGACGGAACTTTAGAAATTTTAAGAAAAAATAATAACAAAATTGATTTTTGGATTTCTGAAAAAGATAGGGGATTATACGATGCCATGAATAAAGGAATTAGACTAAGCAGAGGCTCCATAATATCAATTTTAAATTCTGATGATACTTATTATAAAAATGCTCTGAAAATAGCCGTAAATTATTTCAAAAAATATAAAAAAATTGATTTTTTATTCGGAAGTGTAATCAAACACAAATTGCTCCACGGATATAATCCAAATAAAATATATTGGAGTTTTGGCTTCTATAGTGCTCATTCAATTGGTTTTTTTATAAAAAAGAAATCGCAAATAAAAGTTGGTCTATATAAATTAAAATACAGATATTCTGCGGATTACGATCTTTTTTATCGATTAATTGTTAAACATAAAATGACAGGCGTAGCTACAAAAAAAAATGAAATATTCGGAAAATTTAGAAGGGGTGGTATCTCTTCTAAATTATCAAATAATACCTTTTTAAAAGAAATTTACCAAGTTAGAGTTGATAATGGTCAAAATAAAATATTTGTTCTATTTTTGCTTTTTTTAAAATACCTAAGATTTAATTTAAAAAAATTTCTAACACTATAAATAATTAACAATAAGATTTTTAAATTTAAAATAACTCATCACAAATCATTTTTCTAATAATTTGTTTAAAAGATGTTTTGGCTTTCCAGTTTAATATTTTTTTGGCCAATCTTGGATCTGACCGATAAGATATTATATCCTTTCTTCTGATGAATTTTTTCGTATTTGCCTTTAGGCGATTTCTCGGAATTTTTAACAATTTAAATACCTCGAAAATAAATCTCCTAAGGCTATATCTTTTGCCCGAACCAATCACTAAATCTTTTGGATCCTTTTGCCTAAGCATTAAATACATTGCCTCAACATATTCTGGAGCCCATCCCCAATCTCTATAAATATTAATATTGCCTAGATATAAATGCTTTAATTTTCCTTTTTTTATCAATTTACTAGAATTAATAATTTTTTTTGTTACAAATTCATTGGACCGTAATGGAGATTCGTGATTAAAAAGTATACCACTACAACATTTGATTCCATACCATTCTCTAAATATTTTTGTTAACCAAAAGCTGCTTGCTTTGCTTACTCCGTAAGGACTTTGGGGATCAATATAAGATTTTTCGTTATAAACACTGCTCTTTTTATTCCCATAAAACTGGCCTGAAACAGCATTAAAAACTTTTATTTTTTTGTTGGTTTTTTTTACAGTGTCTAAAATATTTAACAATCCTAATGTATTACTTTTAAAAGAATCCACTGGATTAGTAAATGATTGCGTAACTGATGATTTGCCACACAAATAATATATTTCATCAGGTTTGATTATTTTTATTAATTTTTTGACTCCAAGAAAATCGGTAATATTACATTTAATTATTTTTACTTTTTTTAAAATTCCTAATCTAACAAGATTTTTAAGATTGTTTTTGCTATTATTTCTCGTGGTACCACAAACGTCATATCCTTTGCTAATTAAAAAATGGCTCAGATATGATCCATCTTGTCCGGATATGCCAAATATTAATGATCTAATCTTCTTTTTCTTCATTTAAATAAAAGTGAAAGTTTTAATTTACTTGGAATTTAATAAATTAATATAATTAATTTTTTTTACAATTAGAATATTATCAACACTATTTATCTCTATTGATGAAAAAATTTTTTCAGTGCATAAATCAAGCCAATTGAGCTATTAGTACTGGTCAGCTACACGCGTTGCCGCGCTTCCACATCCAGCCTATCAACGTTGTGGTCTACAACGGCTCTATAGGAAGAACTAGTTTTGAGGTAAGTTTCCCGCTTAGATGCTTTCAGCAGTTATCTCGTCCGTACTTAGCTACCCGGCACTGCAGCTGGCGCTACAACCGGTCCACCAGTGGTACGTCCATCCCGGTCCTCTCGTACTAGGGACAGCTCCTCTCAATTCTTCTACACCCATGGCAGATAGGGACCGAACTGTCTCACGACGTTCTGAACCCAGCTCACGTACCACTTTAATTGGCGAACAGCCAAACCCTTGGGACCTGCTCCAGCCCCAGGATGTGATGAGCCGACATCGAGGTGCCAAACACCCTCGTCGATATGAGCTCTTGGAGGGTATTAGCCTGTTATCCCCGGCGTACCTTTTATTCGTTGAGCGATGGCCCTTCCACTCAGAACCACCGGATCACTATGACCGTCTTTCGACTCTGCTCGACTTGTCAGTCTCACAGTCAGGCAAGCTTATGCCATTGCACTCTACGAACGATTTCTGACCGTTCTGAGCTTACCTTCGCACGCCTCCGTTACTTTTTGGGAGGCGACCGCCCCAGTCAAACTACCCACCATACAATGTCTTGTTGCCGGATAACGGCAAACAGTTAGATATCAAGAACAACAAGAGAGGTATTTCACTGATGACTCCACGACAGCTGACGCCATCGCTTCAAAGTCTCCCTCCTATGCTAAACATGTCATTCCTAACACCAATGTAAAGTTGCAGTAAAGGTGCACGGGGTCTTTCCGTCTAACCACGGGAACTCCGCATCTTCACGGAGAATTCAATTTCACTGAGTTGATGTTGGAGACAGCGGAGAAATCGTTACGCCATTCATGCAGGTCGGAACTTACCCGACAAGGAATTTCGCTACCTTAGGACCGTTATAGTTACGGCCGCCGTTTACTGGGGCTTCAGAAATAGGCTTGCACCCATCGCATTAACCTTCCAGCACCGGGCAGGCGTCAGACCCTATACATCCACTTACGTGTTAGCAGAGCCCTGTGTTTTTGATAAACAGTCGCTTCTCCCTGGCTTGTGCCACCTTTTTACGGTTGCCCAAAAAAAGGTCCTCTTTATTCCAAAGTTACAGAGGCATTTTGCCGAGTTCCTTCAACATCATTCTCTCAAGCGCCTAGATATACTCTATTAATCCACCTGTGTCGGTTTAGGGTACGGTCTTATGATGGAGCTATTTCCTGGGACTTTTTCACAGCCAGTTCAATCCATTAAGAACTAACAATTTACAAAATCCGTCACTACCACCAGGTCTAGGAATATTAACCTAGTTCCCATCGACTACGGCTTTCGCCCTCGCCTTAGGGGCCGACTAACTCTGCGCGGATTAACCTTGCGCAGAAACCCTTGGATTTTCGGCGACGAAGTTTTTCACTTCGTTTATCGTTACTTATGTCAGCATTCGCACTTCTGATACCTCCAGAATCCCTCACGGGTATTCCTTTACAGGCTTACAGAACGTTCCGCTACCGCGCATAAAATTCGAAAACTTTATGCACCCACAGATTCGGTATATGATTTGAGCCCCGTTACATCTTAGGCGCAGAAACTCTATTAGACCGGTGAGCTGTTACGCTATCTTTAAAGGATGGCTGCTTCTAAGCCAACCTCCCGGCTGTTTAGGAATTTCCACATCCTTTCACACTTAATCATAATTTAGGGACCTTATCTGGTGATCTGGGCTGTTCCCCTCTCGACCATGGACCTTAGCACCCACAGTCTGTCTGTTGAGGAATTACTTTTGGCATTCGGAGTTTTATTAGGTTTGGTAAGGATTTCTCCCCCCTAGCCCATTTAGTGCTCTACCTCCAAAAGCATGTTTATTCAACGCACTACCTAAATAGTTTTCGCGGAAAACCAGCTATCTACGAATTTGGTTGGCCTTTCACCCCTTACCACAAGTCATCCAAAGACTTTTCAACGTCAACTGGTTCGGTCCTCCAGCAAGTGTTACCTTGCCTTCAACCTGCTCATGGTAAGCTCATTCGTTTTCGGGTCTAATTCATACAACTAATCGCCCTATTAAGACTTGCTTTCGCTACGCCTCCACCATATGGCTTAAGCTTGCTGCATAAATTAACTCACTGACCCATTATACAAAAGGTACGCCGTCACTCTAAAAAGAGCTTCGACTGATTGTAGGCATGCGGTTTCAGGTTCTATTTCACTCCCCTAATAGGGGTTCTTTTCACCTTTCCCTCACGGTACTAGTTCACTATCGGTCACTGAAGAGTACTTAGGCTTAGAGGGTGGTCCCCCTATATTCAAGCAAGATTTCTCGTGTCCCGCTTTACTCAAGAATTTTGTTAATCATTACTATTACAGGACTATCACCTTCTACGGCTAGTTTTTCCAAACTATTCAAATTATACTAACAAAATTACTGGCCTAGTCCGCTTTCGCTCGCCACTACTTACGGAGTCTCAATTGATTTTTTTTCCTCTGGTTACTTAGATGTTTCAGTTCTCCAGGTTACCTCTTTACACCTATGTATTCAGTATAAAGTGACTCATAAAGAGCCGGGTTTCCCCATTCGGAAATTTTCGGATCAAAGCTTGTATACAGCTCCCCGAAACTTATCGCAGTATACCACGTCCTTCATCGTCTTTCAGTGCCAAGGCATCCGCCACACGCCCTTAAACGCTTGATTTATGCACAGAATAAATTTCTGTGTTTTGAATCAAATTTTTTATTTGAACATTAATTAAATAATCAACTAATGTTCGGATATAGATATTGATAATAATTATATTTACAATTTTAAAGATCTAAATGTTCAAACTAATGGTGGAGGATAGCGGGATCGAACCGCTGACCTCCTGAATGCAAATCAGGCGCTCTCCCAGCTGAGCTAATCCCCCTTGCTTAAATTTTTGGTGGGCCGAGGTAGACTCGAACTACCGACCTCACCCTTATCAGGGGTGCGCTCTAACCACCTGAGCTACCGGCCCCTGTGTGCATTTAAGTCAGAAACATTATTTAAGAAGAGAAATGAGGACGGTCAACATTAACCTGTGTATTTTTTAGATCAAAAAGCAATATCTTTTTGTTCATCCTTAGAAAGGAGGTAATCCAGCCGCAGGTTCCCCTACGGCTACCTTGTTACGACTTCACCCCAGTCGCTGACCATACCGTGGTCAAAGATTTTATGCTTTGCCTTAAGGTAGAACCAACTTCCATGGTGTGACGGGCGGTGTGTACAAGACCCGGGAACGTATTCACCGCGGCGCGCTGATCCGCGATTACTAGCAATTCCAGCTTCATGTACTCGAGTTGCAGAGTACAATCCGAACTGAGGCATTTTTTTAGGATTTGCTTGATGTCGCCATCTTGCTTCCTATTGTAAATGCCATTGTAGCACGTGTGTAGCCCAACACGTAAGGGCCATGAGGACTTGACGTCATCCCCACCTTCCTCCAGCTTATCACTGGCAGTTCTTTCAGAGTGCCCAACTAAATGATGGCAACTAAAAGTAAGGGTTGCGCTCGTTGCGGGACTTAACCCAACATCTCACGACACGAGCTGACGACAGCCATGCAGCACCTGTGTTTCGTCCGGCCGAACCGAAGACTTTAATCTCTTAAAGTCGCGACGAACATGTCAAGTGTTGGTAAGGTTCTGCGCGTATCTTCGAATTAAACCACATGCTCCACTGCTTGTGCGGGTCCCCGTCAATTCATTTGAGTTTTAACCTTGCGGTCGTACTCCCCAGGCGGTGTGCTTAATGCTTTTGCTGCGACACTGAAAATAAATTTCCAACGTCTAGCACACATCGTTTACGGCATGGACTACGAGGGTATCTAATCCTCTTCGCTACCCATGCTTTCGCACCTCAGTGTCAGTAATGATCCAGAAAGCTGCCTTCGCAATTGGTATTCTTTCTAATATCTACGAATTTCACCTCTACACTAGAAATTCTACTTTCCTCTATCATACTCTAGCTAAAAAGTTTTGATGGCAGTTCCAGAGTTAAGCTCTGGGATTTCACCACCAACTTTTTTAACCACCTACGTGCTCTTTAAGCCCAGTAATTCCGAACTACGCTAGGTCCCTTCGTATTACCGCGGCTGCTGGCACGAAGTTAGCCGGACCTTCTTATTCGGGTACAGTCATTTTCTTCCCCGACGAAAGAGCTTTACAACCCAAGGGCCTTCTTCACTCACGCGGCATCGCTGCATCAGGGTTTCCCCCATTGTGCAAGATTCCCCACTGCTGCCTCCCGTAGGAGTTTGGGCCGTGTCTCAGTCCCAATGTGGCTGATCATCCTCTCAAATCAGCTATTGATCATTGTCTTGGTGAGCTATTACCTCACCAACTAACTAATCAAGTGTGGACTCATCTATCGGAGCATAAAGCTTTCCCTGTAAAGGCTTATCCGGTATTAGCATAAGTTTCCTCATGTTATTCTAGACCGAAAGGTAGATTCCCACATATTACTCACCCGTTTGCCACTAAGTATTGCTACTTCGTTCGACTTGCATGTGTTAGGCGTGCCGCCAGCGTACGTTCTGAGCCATGATCAAACTCTCAAGTTTAATAACGGCGCACACTAGCTTCATATAAATAAAAATTAATTTACTTATACTTCTTGAAGTGTGTACGACAAAATTTGGTAACCTTAACCGTCCACACTTCTCTTCTTAATTATATACAAATTCAAAGAGCTAAAAATAGAAGTAATACATTGCTCCTACCTTAATTTCCCAACGTAAATACAGATTGAGAGCGTTGCTTATATTATAATAACAAAATAAATCAAGCGCTAAGAAACTTACAATTTAGCTTAGAAAGCACTGATTTTATTGATAATATTCAGAATAAAAACAAAATTACAGTTTATTATAATTTTAAAATTAATCTGATGATTTATTCAATTCAACCGAAGATATATGCCAAATTGAAAAAATCATTATATACTATTATATCCTTAATTTTAATATCATTTATTTTTTTTACTATCAAATACAATGAAACTTCAGGTCAAAAAAGAGGAGATGCTATTAGTAGAATTCTAAAAAATAATTATTTTTTAGAATTAAATAAATTTATTTTTCAAAAAATTAATTCTCCTTACCTAAACATTACTCATAAAATAATAAAGGGTGAAAATTTAACCAATATTTTTAATAGTTATAACATAGATAAAAAAGATATTGCTAAAGCAAATAGTAAACTCAAAAAATTTATTAAGCCTAATAAATTAAAAATGGGTACGATTTTAGATTTAGTAATTAAGAAGAATATATCTGGCACTCTAAATTTAATAAAATTAAATCTACCTACTTCTAAATCAATAAATATCAGTTTAGATCGAGATATAAATAACAAATTTATTGCAAAAAAAAAAATTACTCAATTATTTACAAAATTGTCATTTTCTGAAGGCATTATTAAAAAGAGCTTATATTCTTCAGCATTAAAAAATAATATAGATGCTAATATAATTATAGAATTTGCAAGAATATATGGTTTTGAAATTGATTTTCAAAGAGACATTAGAAAAAATGATGTGTTTCAAATTCTCTATGAAACTTTAGTGGATGAAGATGGCGAATGGTATTCAAATGGTAAAATTATTTATGCTTATATGTCTGTTCAAAATAGAGAATTAGCATTGTACCATTATGAAACAGATGAATTTTCTGGATACTTTTATGCTAATGGAAAAAGCTCGGAAAAAGCTTTAATGAAAACTCCAATTAATGGTGCAAGACTTTCATCACCTTTTGGAGTGAGAAAACATCCTATACTTGGCTATAACAAAAAACATACTGGTACTGATTTTGCTGCACCACTAGGAACTCCGGTTATGGCTTCAGGAACTGGAACAATAGTTAAGGCTCAATGGTGTGGCGGAGGAGGAAATTGTATTAAAATAAAACATAATTCCACTTACTCAACTATTTACGCTCATCTTTCTAAATTTGCTGGAGGAATTAAATCTGGAACTAAAGTTAAGCAAGGAAAAATTATTGGTTATGTTGGATCCACGGGATTATCTACGGGACCTCATTTACACTATGAGGTTATTGTAAATGGAAAAAAAATCAACTCTCAAAAATTGAATTTACCATCCGGAAAAATTTTAAAAGGTAAAGACAGAAAAAAATTTGAAATTCAAAGAATCAGAACTGATGTTCTGCTAGCAGAGACAATATCAAAAAAAAATTAAACTCTAAATCTCTTCACTATTTTGTGGTTGTTGAGAATCGCTATTTTGTGGTTGTTGAGAAGAAGAATTTTTTTCATCTTTTATAATAATTTTATTGTCGGAATTTTTTTCTATTGAAGAATTATCCAAATATGGTTTTGAATTATTTTGTATTGAATTCTGATTTTCAACTACTCTTAAAAAATGATCTGCATGTTGAAAATAACTTTCGGATAAAATTTTATCTCCACTTGATAAAGCTTCTTTTGCAAGGCCATTATATTTCTCTAATAATTTTTCGGCTTTAAGACCATTTCTGCCAAAAAAAGTTCTTTGAAAATTTTTTGAATTAGAATTGATGCTATGAATTCTCGAATCTTGCGAACTACTCCTTCTAAAGCCCCTATCATTACTTCTAAATTTATTTCGTTTTGGTCTATTGTATCTCATTAAGTCGCTTGGATTTGTAAATCTATCATAACTTAATCAAATTTATTTTGTCAAAATAAATAACATTATGTTCCAAATTAAGTTATCTTTGTGCTCATTATACAACGAATAGTTTTATTATAATCAAAAAACCTCTTCATTAACCTTAAGCCATTTTTAAGCAACATGCTTGATGCCATGCGTGATTGTCCATCTCCAATTTCCATAAACAAATACCCTCCAGTTTTGAGTAGCTTTTTCGCTTTTATAATAACTTTAGTTATTGTTTCAAGTCCACTACTTCCGCCATCTAATGCCATTCTTGGTTCAAAACCTTTTATATCTTCTTCTAAATAACCTATTCTACGAGAACAAATATAAGGCGGATTAGAAACAACGACATCATAAGTACCAAAGTTAAAATTGTCAACATCACAATGTATAAATTTAGCTCTTTGCAATAAGTTAAGTTTTCTTGAATTTTTTTTCGCTATAGTAAGAGCTTTGAATGATTTATCTATTCCAGTTCCATACGAATTTTTTAATTCTTTTAATATAGATAACAGTATACAACCAGAGCCGGTACCAATATCTAAAATATTTAAACCACCTTTACCTTTAAATTTTCTTACTACTTGTTCAACAACGGTTTCAGTTTCAGGTCTAGGTATTAATACATTATAGTTCACGTTAAAGCCTAAACTCCAAAACTCTTTTCTTTTTGTAATATAAGACAAAGGCTCATGATATTTTCTTCTTAAAATAAAATTTAAATAATCGGAAGTTTCTTTTTGTGAAACTTTATATTCGTCATTTGTTAAAAGAAAAACTCTATCTTTTCTAATTGCTTTTGATAATAACAGCTCTGCATCAATTTGATGAGAATCGATATTTTGTTTTTTTAAAATTTTAGAGCCTTGTTTAATTAAACTATTAATAATCATTTCTATTCAAAGATTTTAATCTCATTTCTTGATCTTGAATACTAAGATTTTCCATCATTTGGTCAAACGCTTCTCCACTTAGAAATTCCTCTAGTTTATGGATGGTAAAATTTATTCTATGATCTGTAACTCTTCCTTGGGGAAAATTATATGTTCTAATTCTTTCTGATCGATCTCCTGTACCGATTTTACTTTT
>Ga0208467_1000117_pt1 | contig 21685 bp, 20 predicted proteins | sample DeeseametaMP2098_FD_184176 | JGI IMG/M metagenome (GOLD analysis project Ga0208467, IMG submission 184176) | Marine microbial communities from the Deep Pacific Ocean - MP2098 (SPAdes) | ecosystem: Environmental > Aquatic > Marine > Oceanic | place: North Pacific Ocean | collected 2011-05-26 | reverse complement strand
CATACTGTAGGTGCTTCAGCTACGTTATATCCCGGTTATGATCTCATGCCTAGAGCCTATTATGCCGTAAGCGCTGACGCAAGAAGAAGTCTAAAATTGATTTTTGAAGTATTCTATGATCCATACTGGGCCTCTATGTTAGAGTTCAATGATGACGATAAGATTTCTGATATCGATTTTGATTTTGGATTCATCTATGCCTACAGCGAACAGTTCAGGGTTGGTATCCACTTTCAGCGTCCCTTTATCGCCTTCTACTATAAATTCTAGCAGGAGTATAAATGAAAATCGCACGCTTATTCATCATAACATTTTTACTGGTTGGCTTGCTGCCGGCTCAAGGAGAATTAAAACAAGAATCATACTGGATTTACACCTATTCCAGCGAAATGAAAGATTACCAGATCAATGGCATCGAGAATGATCAACTTGTTCTGAATAATGGCAAATGGGACGTGAAGGTTTCACTGGATGAAGTAGAGATGATCCTTAGTCCGCCCAAGCCGGGGATTTTGGGGCAATTAATTGGTGGTGGACTCGGTGGTTATTGTGGTGGAATTGGCGGTTGCTTGATTGGTGTTATGATTTTTCCTGCTGCATTTAATGATGGAGGATCACAATTTGCATTTTTTATGTTAGCCGGTGCAGCCGCCGGCAGTTATTACGGCAGTAAATTTGGTGGAAATTTATTGAAAGGACAACCGGAGGTCCTTGCAGATATGGCCATGTGGACACTGGACGAAAAGAAGGAATGGATCCAAACTAATTTGATAAACTACTAATAGAAAAATATTCATTATTTTCTATCATTAAAATTATTGATTTAACAATCTTCTGAAAGGCAGGGAAGCCTATGTTCCCAACGGAACATACAGATATACTTGAAAATCCAAGAAAACGCCGGAAGGATGTTTTTCTGGAGGGGTTTGGTTAAGGAAGATCAAGCCAGTGAATTTGTTATAGGCCCCTATGACTGGCAATTGTTATAGAATGAATTCAGGAAACATAATCCAAATCAGTGTTAAACCGAGTACGCCCGGCGAGCACGGTTTACCAAAAAAACCAGTCAATTCAGCAGAGATCCATTTTGGCGGTGTAGACGGTGATTACAATAATTATCGCCAAGAGAAAAAGAAAGGCGAGCCGGATATGGCTGTCATGCTTATTACCCGGGGAATTTTGGATGATCTGAATAAGGAGGGTTGGCCTGTGGGGAATGGTGATCTTGGTGAAAATTTAACCATCAGTGAGCTCTCTTATGCATCTATCGAACCGGAACAAAAATACAGGGCGGGAACCGCTTTACTGCAAATTTCCTTTAAATGCGAACCCTGTACCTATCTCTATTCATTGCCATATCTTGGTGAAAAAAAGGGGCCGGAATTTTTTAAAACAGTAAAAGGCCGACGGGGATGGTATGCACGTGTGTTGGAAGCAGGTGTTGTAAAAACGGGTGACCAGATCTCCTTGGAAGAATAATAAATGAAAAAGGATCCCAGACAATATTTAAAAATTTCTGTTGCAGGTGCCAATGAGCTAGAATCTATCTATAGCCTGCGTCACGATGTTTATGCAACTGAACTTGAACAATATGAGTCACGTTCAGATGAAAGCTTGCCCGACACTGGCGATGTGGCCAGTGTTTACATTACCGCCAGTCTTGACGATAAATTGGCAGGGTTCGTAGGTATAACCCACCCCAATAGCCCACAATATTCTGTGGATAAATTCCTGTCTCGAGAAAAGATTCCATTAACATTCGATGAGAGTCTTTATGAAATCCGAACTCTTACAGTCAAAAAGGACTTAAGAGGCTTTCAGATTGCTGCGTGTTTAATGTATGCCGCCTACCGCTGGATTGAGTCACACGGCGGTAATCATATTGTAGCTGTTGGGCGCAGTGAAGTTCTTGATTTATACCTGCGGATAGGTATGAAGCCTATTGGAAAAACATTTAAGTGCGGTGCTGTAACATACGATTTAATGAGCGCCGGAACGCATGATGTTGCGGATCGCATTAAATCATCATTCCAGTCTCGGCTTAAGCGGATTGAAAAATATATGGACTGGCAGCTGGGGATTGCTTTTCATTCTCCCACAGAATGCTATCATGGAGGAGCCTTTTTTGATGCGATTGGTGATCAATTCGACGACCTGAACAGACGTGAAGGTATTATTAGTGCAGATGTTTTGGACGCCTGGTTTCCGCCTGCGCCATTGGCCCGGAAGGTATTAACAGATCATATGGGATTTGTTATGCGCACATCCCCGCCCACCCGCTCTGATGGTCTGGTAAAGTCGATTGCTGAAGTACGCGGCGTGAGAGACGACTGTATCCTGACTGGCGGAGGGTCATCAGCGCTCATTTTTCTTGCATTTCGCCAGTGGTTAAATCCATCATCCCGGGTGCTGGTTTTGGACCCAACCTATGGTGAATATTTACATGTATTAGACCAGGTGATAAAATGTAAGGTTGAAAGATTTTCCCTGAAAAGAAGTGAAGACTATAAATTAAATATAGCGTCTCTAAAAAAGAAACTTGCTGAAGGATTTGATCTTTTTGTCTGGGTTAACCCAAACAGCCCAACCGGATTACATGTTTCAAAATCTGATGTTAAAGCAGTGCTGAGAGAATCATCTACCTGTAAACGAGTTTGGATTGATGAGACCTATATAGAGTATGCCGGTTCGGAGCATTCCCTGGAGTCCTTTGCTGTGCAAAGTGAAAATGTTATTGTCTGTAAATCTATGTCAAAGGTCTATGCGCTCAGCGGATTGCGCGCTGCCTATCTTTGCGCATCACCACACCAATTAGAAGAGTTAAAAGTTATTACTCCCCCGTGGTCTGTCAGCCTGCCGGCACAGATAGCTGCCACATACGCGCTCCACGCAAACGATTATTATGCCAAGCGATACTGGGAAACAAAAGAACTCCGTGAAAAACTTGTGCAGGAACTATCTGCCATGGGTATTACAGAAATTATTCCGGGGATTGCCAATTTTGTAATGTTTCACCTGCCTGAAACCATGGACACGGCGGAATCTATTGTAAAGACATGCCGCGACCGGGGGCTCTTTCTACGCAATGTGGCTGGAATGGGGTCGGAAGTTGGGCGCCGTGCAATGCGAATGGCTGTTAAGGACGAAGAAACAAATAATCGCATGCTGGACATATTTAGAAATGCACTGAATCAATCTAATTCTATTCCCAGAAGAGACGAAATACGTGAACCAATATTTACATCTTGCTAATATTCATTATTTAAAAATAATAAGAAGATATCTTTTGAAATGAAAATAGCGCTCATATCTCCGAAGGGGCCTCTATATCATCACAGAGGCGGTATTTTCAAAAAAAGCCTCAGGTATACACCGCTGACTTTAACAACTCTTGCTTCCCTCGTACCAGAATCAATGAAAGCTGAAATAAAAATTTACGATGAAGGCATTGAAGACATCCCAGATAATCTGGATGTAGACCTGGTTGGCATGACAGTGATTACAGGCAGTGCACCTCGGGCCTATCATTTATCTAAAAAATTCAGAAAAAAGGGAATTCCTGTTGTTTTTGGTGGGCCACATGTTACACTCGCGCCGGAGGATGCCGCACCTCATGCGGATAGTATTGTCCAGGGATATGCAGAGGATATTTGGCCGGAATTGCTCAATGATTTTATTTTTAACAAATTGAAACCGGCTTACATCCAGGCACCTGATTTGTCTCTAGCAGATCGCCCTTTCCCCCGCCGTGATATGCTTGATGCAAAAAAATTCTTAACAACACACGTATTTGAGGCAACAAGGGGCTGCATTCATCGTTGTGATTTTTGTGTTGTTCCCTTTGCATGGGGTACAACGCCATATCAAAAACCGGTGGACCAAATCGTGGCAGATATCAAACAGCATTGGGCCAAAAGAATCATTTTTATCGATTTAAATATAATTGCCGATAAGGACTACGCAGCTGAATTGTTTGAAGCGTTGATTCCACTAAACCTGAAATGGTATGGTCTATCAACTACACTTTTGATCAAGGATAAGCAACTTTTGAAATTGGCTGCGGAAAGCGGATGCGCTGGATTGCTTATGGGATTTGAATCCATAACCCCCGACAACCTAAAAACATCCCGGAAAGGATTTAATTCACCGGAGGATTATGGAGATGTAACTTCTTCCCTACATGAACACAATATCACACTTCAGGCCTGTTTCACATTCGGGATGGATCACGATACACCTGATATTTTTTTGGAAACAGCGAAAATGGCGATTAAAATGAACATTGATCTACCGAGGTTCGCGATTGTGACCCCATTTCCTGGGACGTCCTTATATCATCGGATAGAATCTGAAGAAAGAATCACAACTCGAGACTGGGAATTGTATGATGGCCAGCATGTTGTCTTTCAACCAAGAAATATGACACCCGAAGAATTATTAATCGGTCATGAAAGCGCCTGGAAGTATACCTATTCCTTTTCGGGCATATGGAAGCGGATTCTGGGTTCAGGCATTCAAATCCCTATTTCAATTCTGGCTAATATGGGATACCGATTTTATGCCAATCATTTACACAGTTATTATAATTGTGACTGGATTACAGGATTCAAACCACCTATAAGTCCAAAGAAGGCGGAAGCTGCATGAAGGTGACTCTTATTCATCCAACCATCGGTAAGCATGAGGGGCAAAAGAATTATATTCGTACTTGGCAAATGGAACCTTTGGGTGCGGCAACACTGGCAAGCCTGACACCGTCGGAACATCAGGTTAAGTTTTTTGATGATCGAGTCGAGACAATCGATTATAATGAGCCCACAGACTTGGTGGCGATAAGTATTGAAACCTATACAGCGATACGTGCTTATCAAATCGCCAGTGAATATCGAAAACGCAACGTGCCGGTTGTTATGGGCGGTTTTCATGCTTCTTTATGTCCTGAGGAAGTGAGTCAATACGCCGAATCTGTTGTAGTGGGTGAAGCAGAATCAAGCTGGCAACAGGTTCTTTTGGATGCTGAAAAAGGGACGTTAAAAACATATTATCATACAAAAGAAAGACCTTCTTTAGACCATGTAATGCCGGATAGATCCATATTTCAAGGCAAAAATTATGTTCCTGTATCATTGGTTGAAGCGAGTCGTGGATGTGAATTTCAATGTGAATTTTGTGCGATTCAGACGGTTTTTAAAAATTCTCAAACCAGGCGGCCTTACCAAAATGTATTGGATGAATTATCACAAATTGGGAATAGGCGTTTGATCTTTTTTGTGGATGACAATATTACTTCCAATGTAAAAGTAGCCAAGGAATTTCTGAGGGCGCTGATTCCCTATAATTATAAATGGGTCAGTCAGATGAGTATCAACGCAGCTCATGACGAAGAATTTTTAGACCTTCTTCAGAAGTCAGGATGTCAGGGCGTATTAGTCGGTTTTGAATCGTTAAATCCTGAAAATCTAAAGAAGATGAATAAGGGTTTTAATATGATGGATGGTGGATATGAAAAAGCATTGGCCAATCTCCGAAAATATAATATCCGGCTGTATATTACTTTTGTCTTTGGCTACGATGAGGATACGCCGGATAGTTTTTCTGAATCAGTTGAATTTGCAAAGGAGCATAATTTTTATATCACCGCCTTTAATCACCTGACGCCTTTTCCCGGTACGCCGCTTTATAAAAGGCTGGAAAAGGAAAACCGTTTGTTATACGATCAATGGTGGCTGGACCCTACTTACAGTTATAACAAAATTCCTTTTCAGCCGCGCCATTTTCAACCGCATGAATTGGAAGCTGGGTGTGTTCAGGCTCGGACAGATTTTTATACATGGCGCAGCATTTGGAACCGCGGGCTAGACTCGGTTAATAAAAAAAGCGCCTGGATGTGGATGCAGTATTATTTAATCAATTATGGTATTCGAAGAGAAATCTCTTCCAGAGACCATTTGCCTCTTGGAGATAGCAATTGGAAAAGTGAGTTGATTAAAGTACGTCAAGTTCCAGACCTATACTTAAAACCCATCAATCACGGTTTGTAATTAAGTGCCCAACCTAGAATACTATATCGGTTCTGAAAAAGATGATGCGGCTCTCCGTTCTGTGTTGCATCAAACGCCGATGGCTGGACCCATTAGAATGACCTTCGAAAGAGAACCTTCTTTCTTTGGTGTGAAACATCTAGAGGGCTCCTTTCACCAGACCATTGTTGGAAAAGATTCTAAAAACGGGAAAGTCTTTGGGGTAACAAATCGCTCAATAAGACAATTGTACTTTAATGGGAAAATCGAATCTGTGGGGTATCTTGGGCTTATGAGGCTGTTGCCTGAGTATCAAACGGGATTCCCGGCTTTGCGTGGATATCAATATTGCAAAAAACTCCACCTGGATCAAAAAACAAAATTTTATTTAACAAGTATTATGGACGGCAATGAGCCAGCATTAAAATTGTTAAAATCTGGTGTCAGAGGATTACCTCGCTACCAAGAATACAGTCATTTCTGTACTCGATCAATTCCGATTCGGAATAAACCCAAAAAAATCATATCTACAACAATATCTATAATAAATGGGCAGAAGGTTGATCAAAGTGCTCTTGTTAAATTTTTAAATCAATATGGAAAACAACATCAGTTTTATCCAATGTGGACCCAAGAGACTTTGTTTAACCCTGATCACACACCTGGACTAAAACCAGAAAATATGCTGGTCGCAATTAAAAATGAAGAAATTGTAGGCTGTATGGCCATGTGGGATCAGCGCAGCGTTCGACAAACAGTTGTTAAGGGATATAAAAATAGTTTATCGAAAATCCAATGGCTTATTAATGGATGTTCTTTGATCTTAGGTTATCCACCTTTACCCAAAAAGAATAGCAAACTTAAAAGCTGTTTTATCAGTCATGTGGCTACTGAGAAAGATAATCCTGATATTTTTTTAGAATTATTGACGCAATGTCATAATTTTTTAATTCAGAAAAAAATTGAGTATATGGTGATTGGGTTTGATGAAAATCATCCTTTTGATCATATTGTTAAGTCTAATTTCAAAAACGTTCCTGCTTACAGTCGCATTTATCTTGTATCTTGGGAGGCGGATGGCATAGACCCTCTTCAAATGGCAGATAATCGATTACCCGGAATAGAGGTTGCAATTCTATGAGTCAATTATTGACAAGTAGGGTTCTTTCCCCGTCCGAATTGAATGACCAAAATTTTTCAGAAATGTATTCATTGTTTTCAGATTATTTTCATTCAAAAGAGGACATTTTTCAAAAGGACCTGTTCAGAAAAGACTGGATCATCCTATTGGAGAAAAAGGGAAGTAAGAGCATCAAGGGATTTACCAGTATCGGGTGTCTTGATTTGGACCAAAAAGGAAAAGAGATGAGCGCTGTGTATTCCGGTGATACAATCATTGATAAAAACTATTGGAAAACATTTGAACTTTCGAAAAGATGGATTCAAACTGTACTAGAAAAATGCAAACATCCCCATAGGCCGCTATATTGGCTTTTGCTTTCTTCGGGGTACAGGACCTATCGATTTTTGCCAACCTTCTATAAAGAATATTATCCTCGGTATGATCAAGAAACGCCAAAAAAATTCCGGAATATAATGAATGTTTTGGCAAAAGAAATCTACGGAGCCAGTTATCACAAGAAAACTGGCGTCGTCCAATTCAAAAGAGGATCATCCCCCTTGCTGGAGGATATGGCTAAAGTGGACCCAGGCCGGTTGAACGATCAACATGTGGCATTTTTTCTTGAGAAAAACCCTGGATATGTTAATGGAGATGAATTAGTGTGTCTCACTGAAATCAGGAATGGAAATTATACTCCTGCTGGAGAAAGGATGTTGCTGAGGTGAATTATTTTGTTAATCTAATTTGGAAATTATCCTGCGTGAGGCATTGGCGTAAATACCAATTAGCAAAAACAGATGTTTTTCAAGCTCAGCAAAATATTCTGTTTAATATTATCCGGCAAAATGAAAATACGCGGTTTGGAAAAGATCATTCTTTCTCTTCCATTGATTCAATAGATAAGTTTTTTATTCAAGTACCTATTTCAGAATATGATGATTATATCAATGATATAAAAGACATTGGCTCTGGACATGATTCAATTTTAACGAAGGAGACTGTCAACTTATTTGAACCAACAAGCGGTTCAACATCAGCAACCAAATTGATTCCCTATACAAAGGGTTTGAAAAAAGATTTTCAACGCGGAATTGGTCCTTGGATCTTTGACCTATTTTCCAACCGCCCCGATTTAATGTCCGGATCGGCCTATTGGTCTGTGAGCCCCGTGCCGGATTTTTCCCACCCGCACTCAAAGAAGGTTCCTGTTGGGTTTGAACACGATACAAATTATCTTGGGGGCCTTACACATGGTTTGTTATCTCGCATCATGGCGGTGCCAAATGAAGTTAAGCTTATAAAAGATATTGAGTCTTTTCGATATGTAACATTGCTATTTCTTTTAGCTCGGACAGATTTAAAAATCATATCGGTTTGGCATCCGACATTTTTAACTCTTTTATTTGACCAATTGATGGATGATTTCTCAGCATTATTAACAGATATAAATAATCATGATATAAACCCGCCAAAGCCTATTGATTTAACACTTAAAAAAAGATTGATTCAACAATTGAAAATTTCTCCGGACAGAATTCACGAATTAAATCAACTAGAAGATCTAAACATAGGATCAATTTGGCCAGCATTATCCCTGGTAAGCTGTTGGTCAGACGGGCCGTCTACTCTTTTTCTTAAATCACTGAAACAAAAATATTTACATCAAATTGAGATTCAAGGAAAGGGGTTAATTGCAACAGAGGGTCTTATTTCTTTCCCCCTGTTCAATTATGAGTGGCCCGCATTATCGATTAATTCCCATTTTTTTGAATTTATTCCCGATGGCTCTCCATCTGAAACGGTTTTGGCTCATGAACTAGAGTTAAATAAACAATATGAAGTTGTATTAACCACAAGTGGTGGCTTATATCGATACAAGCTGAGAGACATCATTGAAGTTATGGGGTTTGATGAGGGTGTTCCGTTATTTCGGTTTGTGGGTAAGGCTGGATATATTTCTGATTTGTTTGGTGAAAAATTAAGTGATGGATTCGTTTCTGATGTCGTGAATCAAGTTTTACAGGAAAGCGGTTTATCTTCCCATTTTTGTTTGGTTGCGCCCGAACAGACAAACGGCACCTATCGGTATTTTCTTTATTTGAATATACAAGATCAAGATTCGATTAATCTAAAACTGTTGGGTGATAGGCTAGACCTTCAATTAAGAAAAAATTATCATTATGATTATTGCCGACAATTGGGTCAGCTTAAAGGTACAAAAATTAAAATGGTATCAGATAGGGCTATGAAATATTTTGTAGAAGCAAAACATCAAAAGGGAACAAAACTTGGTGATATAAAAACAAAAATTCTTACAAAATCTATGGGTTGGTCAGACATATTATTGAAGGGGCCATAAAAATGAAAATCACATTTATTAGACCTCATATAAGCCATGTACCAGCAGCAGATGCCATGGAGCCAATTTGTAACCAAAAAAGAGGATCATCATGAAAAAATATCTGTTGATTATATTAGCTATCAGTGTTGTGTTTGGACAGGATACAGACTTTGAATCAAAATACTATTATGACACAATTTATTTGCAACAAGGATTTATGGGACAACAGTTTGTTAAGGGAGGAGAATCATTTTCCTTGAACTCGATCAGGAAAGAAATGGACTTATACCCGGAATCGAGTCAGCTATATGATAAGTATTTTTTTATGAGAATGGTAGGGTTGGGTTTGGTTTTATTAGGCCCCATGGCCAGTTCAGTTCTAATGGAATCGGATGAGAGTTCATTTATTTCTGTTTATTTGGGTTCTCTTTTCTTGGGAGTCTTCGCTTCTATTGAATCCTATAATAAACTTCATGAAGCGATATGGATATATAACCGGGAGAGCTTAAAAGCCAATGTAGGAACAGAAGGAGATTTTCAGCAGAACGGGAATTGGCAATGACGAAAGATCGATCCATGACACAAAAAGGATTCCTTTTTGATCTGGACGGTGTTTTTTATATTTCCGGGGAATTGATACCTGGTGGGCTTGAGGCAATTGGACTATTAAGAGAAAAGAATATTCCTTTCCGTTTACTCACCAATACCACCACAAAGACCAGAAAACAGCTTTCGAAAAAACTCAATGAATTGGGCCTCAAAGTAGAAGAAAATGAGATCGTCAGTGCAGGACAAGCGGGTGTGATCTATCTGAATTCATTGGGCTCTCCAAAATGTCATTTGCTGATCAGTGATGATCTAAAAGAAGATTATGCTGATTTTGATTGTGGCAATGAGGTCCCTGAATGGGTGGTCATGGGTGATAGAGGGCATGACTGGACCTACGATGATATGAACGTGGCATTTCGACTGATGATGGATGGGGCAGATCTCTTGGCACTGCACAAAGGAAAATATTTTCAGGTTAAGGATGGGTTGAATATGGATATCGGTGCCATTGTTAGTGGATTGGAGTATGCCACCGGTAAAAAGGCAACCACGCTCGGAAAACCGAACAAAGAATTTTTTCAGGCAGCACTGGATGATCTTGGATGTTCATCAATAGATGTTATAATGGTGGGAGATGATTTAATTAATGATATCGGCGGTGCTCAAGCATTGGGAATAAAAAGCGTTTTAGTGAAGACAGGAAAATACAGAAAAGAAATACTGGAAAAATCTGATATAATTCCTGATGCAATTATTGATTCAATTGCAGATTTAGAGCACCCTTTTTAAAAACCTTTTCATTTAATTCATCATCCGTATAACCCATCATGACTGAATGGCCTTCCACAGATAAGTGCTCTCCATTTTGTTTTAAAATTGTCATGGGTAAGCCTGATGTGCCTACGGAAACGACTGCTGTATTTTCCGGCAAAATGTAGAGTTGATTTTTCTTAATGATTTCTGTCCAATCAAAATTGACATTATAGTCAGCGTTTTCATGTCCGATTGTTAAATCCGGATTTTCTTTTGTGACGGGTGCTCCGGTATATAAAGGAAAAATGGCCTGCAATACAACCCAAGCTGTACTATTTGGTTTTAATTCAACGTGAAATTTTCCATCATCATACAAATTCAATTTCCGTTGAACATCATTGGCGTTGACCAGCAAATTATAATGTGAAAGTCGAATTCCTTTTCCTGCAGAAATAAAAATCAATGCTTCATCATTCAGGTTGGGTTTAAATGTAGGATCAAATGTGTCTTCTTGATGTTTCAAACAATCAGGTATTGGATCTGTTTTGATAACACGATCAGGCATTATGATATGATCAATATCTTGTGATGGATCTTCAACAAGAATAACGGAAGCACCCACTGTCCATACAGCAAAAACGAGTAATTCTGTATGTGGGAATTGTTGAGGATGGATCCAAACCCGCTCTTTTGGTTTAAGACCGGTACTCACTAGCCAGTTTGCTATTTTCTGGACTTGTGTATAAAAATCAAGGTTGGTCATACCCAAATCTGCATAAAGTATTTTACCATGATGTTTAACATTTTGTCCCTCAACCAACGCGTGTAAATTCGGGTAAGGCGTCATGTATTCGATTGGTTCAACGTTGCCCAGAGTTTGGGCACGGTAAATGCGATTAGAAAGGTTGTCAGTCAATTCTATTCAGGCTTGATTTTGCGGACTATTTTAAAAGTATCTGAAAGAGGGCGGGTGTAACTATTTCCGGCAAGCCTGCCGATAGGTTGCAGTTTTTGAAGATTGATACGGCCGTTTTCATATATGTCATCAGCAATATGAAACAGTACAATCGTACCAATGACCACAAATCCACCTCCGGGACCATCACTTCCAACTGGAATTATTTGGTTTAATTTACACTCATAACTTATTTGTGCTTCACTCACACGGGGGACCGTTATTTTTTTGCTGGCTGCCGGTGTTAATCCGGAAATTTCGAATTCATCTACATCTGGATCAAAGTTGGTAGCACAGTCCACCATTTGCCCCGAAAATTTTTCAGATACAATATTTACGACAAATTCTTCTGTTCCACGGATATTGTTCAGGGTATCTTTTATTTTGCCATCGTTTCCTCGGCGAGCGGGGCAAAAAAGAATTGAGGGCGGGTTTGAACAAATTCCATTGAAAAAAGAAAAAGGCGCCAAGTTAAAAACCCCATTTTTAGATTGGGTAGAAACAAAGGCTATGGGCCGGGGTACGATGGACCCGATCATTAGTTTGTAAGAATCGTTGAAAGGGTGTTCTGATGGGTCAAAAATCATGTTGATATCCAGGATGTTGAGTAAACACTTACAAAATATTCACAATGATCAAATGCTTTAAGGTGACGAACAATAATTCCGTTTTTCAATAAGTATTCAGTGATAGTTTCAGCTTGTTTTTCCGACTCCCACATTGTTGATAAGAAATTGGTTATGGATGGACCGGTCTGAATGTTGAGATGCAGGAATTCTTCAATGGGTTTTCCGGGAACATAATTTGCCAGTTTTTGAATATATGAAGGAACTAAAGGCATAAATTGAATTTACGATAAATGAGAACTAAACTCCGAGCCATGAAAATAGCCGGACCACTCATTAAGGGTAAATTTATAGAACGACCAAACCGATTTATAACACATATAGAATTAAAAGGAAAGAAAGTAATAAGCCATTTACCCGATCCTGGCCGATTACAGGAATTACTGATTCCGGGTGCAACGGTTTGGCTTCGACCTGCTCTTAAAGATTCTCATAGAAAAACACAGTATTCTACAATTATGGTTGAAAAAGATGGTGTGTTGATTTCTTTAGATACAACACTGCCAAATCAATTTTTACGAGAAGATTTTGATACAATACCATTTTTCAATAGATGGAGTTTAGTTCGGTCAGAATACAAGATTGGGAACCATCGTATTGATTTTTTATTAAAAAATACTATAGAAAATGAAATATACACTGAAGTTAAATCTGTTACATTTGTTGAGAAAGGAATTGCCCAATTTCCGGATGCAGTAACGGAAAGGGGGAAGCAACATTCTGAATTGCTGACATCTTTACAAAGTAAAGGAAAGAAAACGATGATTTTATTTATTTGTCAACGACCTGATGCAGATATATTCCAGCCCATGTGGGATCGAGATCCTTCCTTTTCCAATGCGTTGTTTACAGCGCAGCAAGCTGGAGTTGAGATAAAATGTATTACAACCAATGTTTCATTAAAGGAAATGACGTTTTGCAGAGAAATTCCCTTAAATTTAGCACCTCCAAATGAATAGTAAATTATTCCTGTTATTTTTCTGTGCTTCTGTTATATCATGGAAGTGCGCAGCTTTTGCTCCACCTACTGGCGGCAAGAAAGATACCACACCTCCGGAACTATTATCTGCAAGTCCCCCCAGTGGAACTGTTCGTCTGCTTGAACAAGTTGTAGAATTGACATTTTCAGAATATATGGATGAAAAAAGTTTTACAAACGGAATTCGTATTGCACCAGTTTTGGAAGTCGATCCTGTAGTGAAATTCAAAGGGAATCGTGTTCGTGTCATTTTTCCTGATGGAGTTAAAAATGATATGACAGTCGTGTTAACATTGAGCAGGGCAATAAAGGATGAACATGGGGTCGAACTGGCCAAACCGATTCAGCTGGCATACAGCACCGGGGATGAAATTGATACTGGAATTATTAAAGGTAGAGTTTATTCATCAATACCTGCAGCTGTTTATTTATTTAATGATGATGAAAGTGATACGCTGTTGCTATCAAAACCAAATTATATTTGCGAAACAGAAGATAATGGTTCATTTGAATTCAATTACCTTTCTCCAGGTAAATATAAAATACTGGCATTGGAACGTAGTGCTGCCGGATTGCAATTGGATCAAAAACGCTTGTCTTATGGAGTTCCCTTTATTAATGGAGTAAAATTGGATTCTATTTTTACTGGAATAAGAATACGCTTATTCAAGGAAAAAGAACCATTAAGATTATTGCGAGGAGAATGGAAAAACTGGAATTGGGGACAGTTATATTTTAATAATAATATTGTGGATAGTGTGACAATTGATGGATTACAAATTGGTGATCAAGATATGAAATGGTTTAACCATCCGAATGATGAAAACGTGATCGTTGTTACAGTAACCGATACAATTCAAACTGAAAAAGAACAAATCAGCTTTAAACATATCTCTTTGAAACAAACCATTTTGGCTGAGTCATCTGCGGTCAATGTTTTTATTCCAGCCGAAGTTGATACAAATTATTTAACAGTAGTCTCTCCAGCCGTTAAAAAGACCATTACTCCAGATCAAATGGGTCCGCCGATTGAATTGGTTTTTTCCCGCCCATTGACAGATTCTTTGTTAAATAATATGCATGTAGAATTAATGATCGATGACACAAACAATGTTGCGTTTAAACAAACAATACAATCCCCCATGAAAATTTCCATTATCCCTCAAGATGGATGGAAACCTAAAAAATCATATCAAATGAAATTGTTTAGGCATGATTCTTCAAATGAGAAAAATACATTTAAAGATTCGGTTTCTATCATAAACATTGAAACAACCCGATCCCAGGGATATGGTGGATTTACCGGATCAATTGAAGGATATGAATCTGCTCAATTGATTACGGAAATATCGAGTGTTGAAAAAGCAGAATGGAATTTTAATAGTGTTGTAAATTCAGAAGGTCGATTTGAATTTAAACATATTCCAGAAAGCTCATATATTTTCCATGTCTTTGAAGATGTGGATAATGATAAAACATTTTCCAATGGCAAAGCATACCCCTATCAACCCAGTGAATGGTTTTACGAACTACCGGATACGATCGAAGTCCGTGCAAATTGGGATATTGAATTTCAATCTTTTAATGTTGAGAAATAATTAATGTATTGTGTCGTTATGGCCGGAGGAAGCGGTACTCGTTTTTGGCCCATGAGCAGACAGTTAAAGCCAAAACAACTGTTAAAAATTGTTGGCAATCAAACGATGCTGCAGATAACGGTTGACCGCCTGATGAAATGTAAAAAAACAGATGATATATTCATTTCTACTCGTAAAGATTTATCAACTGTTATTAAAAAAGAAATAAAAGGTGTAAAACCAAAAAACATAATAGCCGAACCCAGCGGAAAAAATACAGCTCCTTGTATTGGTTTATCAGCATTGCATATTTCTAAAGTGGATGGCGAAGCTGTCATGGGAATTTTCCCTGCTGATCATTTGATTGTTGGCCATCGAGCGTTTGAAAAGGCATTGAATCATGCTGCCAAAACTGCGATTGAAAAAGAGGCGCTTGTCACAATCGGTATTCAACCAACATTCCCTTCAACTGCTTACGGATATATTCAATTTGATCAAGATAGTCAAGTGGATAAACTGGATGCATATCCTGTGCGCACATTTGCTGAAAAACCATATTTGAATGTAGCAAAACGATTTTTGAAAAGTGAAGATTTTCTTTGGAACGCCGGTATTTTTATCTGGAAAGTAGATGTGTTTCTTGATGAATTAGGCCGACACATGCCTGAATTGAGCAACCAGTTGTTGAAGATTGGAAAGCGTATTAAATCTGGAAAGTCTTATACAGATATTTGGTCTGATATAAATCCCGAATCAATAGATTACGGGCTTTTGGAAAAAACGAAAAATATTTATGTAGTTAAATCGGATTTTCGCTGGAACGATTTGGGATCATGGAATGCGGTATACGATGAATTACCCAAAAGAAAAGATGGTAATTTGGTAAAAGGTGTCGGTGTCGTAATTGATGGAAAAAATAATTTTATTCATAATGAGGATCATTTTACAGCTGTAGTCGGTTTGGACAATATAGTTGTGATCTCCACGGATGACGCAACATTAATCGTTAATAAAGATAATGTAGAGGATGTCCGTAAAGCTGTAAAATTCTTAAATGACAAAGACCGCCAGGATTTATTGTGAGTGTAAAACCTGATAATTTAATGAGCATGTTTGAAGAACTTGCTGAAAAACTGAACATTAATATTGTTCAGGATAAAGGCAATTTCACCGGTGGAAGTTGCACAATCAATGATGAACATTATATTGTGATCAATAAATCAAAACCCATCGAACAGCGATTAAAAGTATTGGCAAACGCTTTTAAGGTCAAGAAATTATCAGACACTTTCATTTTACCTGCTTTAAGGCTTTATATAGACGAAGTAACAAATTGATATTAGACTAACAGAATCACTTGATTTACTTACATCAGGTAAGTACACTTAGACTCTTTTTTATAAGGGAATGCGGATAAGATCATCAATGACAAATTCTAAATCGAGGAAAAACTCATGAAACAATATGCAACTGCCGATATACGAAACTTTGCTTTGGTTGGGCATGGTGCCAGTGGAAAAACCTGTTTGAGTGAAGCCATGCTTTATTGCAGTAAACACATTAATCGCATGGGAACGATAGATGCCGGAAACACAGTTTCCGATTATCACCCGGGTGAGAAAAATCGGCAAATATCTATCCATTCTACTCCCATGGTTACAGAATGGAATGATAAAAAATTCAACCTTATTGACACGCCAGGATATTCCGATTTTATTGGAGATGCATTAAGCTCATTAGCCGTGGTGGATATGGCTGCAGTTGTTGTAAGTGCTGTGAATGGGGTGGAAGTAGGAACAGAACAAGTTTGGGATCATGCCTCCAGAAATGAAATTCCTAAAATTATTATTATCAATGGGTTGGATAGAGAGCACGTCAATTTTGATCAAGTCTTAAAGCAGTGCAAAGAACGTTTTGGTCATAATGTATTCCCCATGCAATTGCCGGTCAATCCTGGCCCCGGATTCAATAAAGCGGTAGACGTTTTGCGGAGTGAGCTTATCGAATATAATTCAGATGGTTCTGGAAAATTTACTGAATCTGAATTACCCGAAGATTTGCAACTGCAAGTAGATGAGTTGCATCAGAGTTTAATTGAATATGTGGCAGAATCCGATGATTCACTCTTGGAGAAATTTTTTGAACAAGGGAATTTGAGCGAAGAAGAAATGCGTGATGGAATCCATGCTGCAGTTCAAAATCAGACATTCATACCACTGTTTTGTACATCTTCAACATCAAATATTGGTGTCGCACGTCTTATGGACTTTATTTCTAAATATGGTTCTTCGCCTGTAGACAGGGCACAGATCACTGCCTTGGATGCCATCAGCGGCGAAGAAAAAATCGTTGATCTAGCCGGCAGTGATGCAGTGTTATTTGTTTATAAATCCATATCAGAGGGGCATGTAGGTGAATTATCATTTTTTAGGGTGTATTCCGGGCGAGTCTCAACAGGTATTGATCTTTATAATACATCCAGAAGTCGGAGTGAACGGTTTGGACAGCTTTTTATTATGAATGGAAAAGATCGGAGTAATATTGGTGAATTAGCTGCGGGAGATCTTGGTGCTGTTGTAAAGCTCAAAGATACACATAATGGAAATACACTTTGCGGAACTGGTTTAAAAGTAAAATTGAAGGAAATTGAATATCCAAAACCAAATATTCACGCGGCGATTGAAATCCACTCTAAAGGAGATGAGGAAAAAGTGGCTGTTGGTCTTTCAACTCTACATGAAGAAGACCCAACATTTATCTATAGAGTTGATTCTGAATTGAAACAAACAGTTATTTCGGGACAAGGTGAATTGCACTTGCAAGTTATCCATGATCGCTTGAAACGTCGTTTTAATGTGGACATACATTTAAAAGAACCGAAAATACCGTATAGAGAAACAATTCAGGGGAATGGACAATCGAAATACCGCCATAAAAAACAAAGTGGTGGTGCCGGGCAATTTGCGGAAGTTTGGATGCGCATTGAACCTAAACAGCGTGGTGAAGGTGTGGAATTTTCTAATTCACTTGTTGGGCAGAATGTGGATCGAGTTTTTGTTCCATCTGTTGAAAAGGGTGTTAATTTTGCTTGTGTTGATGGTGTTTTGGCCGGGTATCGCATCGTAGATCTTAAAGTAGATTTTTATGATGGTAAGCAGCATCCTGTGGATTCAAAAGATATAGCCTTTCAGATTGCAGGGCAACATGCGTTCCAAGAAGCATTTATGCAAGCGCAACCTTGCTTGCTTGAACCCATTATGAATATTGAAGTTAAGGTTCCGGAAGACCACATGGGAGATGTCATGGGTGATATTTCCGGCCGACGTGGAAAAATAATAGGTATGGATTCTGAAGGATCATTACAGGTAATTAAAGCACAAGTTCCACAGGGACATTTGTATAATTATTCTACAACACTGCGATCATTGACTGGCGGAAGAGCATTACATATTGAAGAATTCAGTCATTACGAGCAAATGCCTAGAGATATGGAGAACAAGGTTATTGCGAAATCAAAAAAAGATGATGAGTGAATCTGTTGAATTCAAAAAAATATTTACAACAATTAAAATCAATTTCCAGAAAAATGACTAACATTACTTCCATTTATATTTTTTCCATATTCCATCAACCATTTAACATATTCCATGGATAGGTTATGGGCTCCATGGCGGATTGAATATATTCGTTCTATAAAAGAAGATGGATGCATTTTTTGTGATAAACCTGATAATACCGATGATCGTGAAATGCTTATTTTGCATCGTGGGAAAAACGTATTTGTTATGATGAATTTATATCCTTATAATAATGGACATTTGTTAATTGCTCCCTATTCTCATACAGATAATTCAAATGATTTGGCAGCAGAAGACCGTGGCGAAATAATGGAACTTGCAGATGCTTCAATGGAAATCATGAAAAAAACAATGAATGCTGAAGGATTTAACTTTGGTGCAAATATCGGTCGATCAGGCGGAGCTGGAATTGAAGAACATATCCATTTTCATGTTGTTCCTCGCTGGCAGGGTGACACCAATTTCATGCCTGTTGTAGGTTATACAAAAGTCCAAGTGGATGGACTAAAAGAAGCATACGATAATCTCAAACCCCATTTTGACAAATTATAGATGGACCTTTTTTCACATTCCTGGTTACCTTTTCTTTACTTATATGGTGTAGGTGGAATATTTTTTGCGCTGGGTTTATTCATCATCCGCCGCAGTGGTTCTCTTAATTTGACCAAACCTAGACATTCGAAATGGCTTAAGGTCCTTTATTTCGGTTTTGTCTGGTATTTGATGATTCATGGCGTTTTTACTTATTTGGCTCTAGGCTAATGGAAACTTTTCACAATATCGGAACATCAACCGACTGGATAGTTATGATTGTATATTTTATGGCGATCATGCTCTTCGGCAGTTATTTTGGTCGTTATACAAAAACGACGTCTGATTTCTTTTTTGGCGGACGGCGCTTTTCCTGGTGGTTGATAACAATGTCAATTGTAGCCACTGGTGTAGGTAGTCACAGCTTTGTGAAATATTCAGCCAAAGCATGGGAACATGGTTTCAGTTCTACGATGACCTATATGAACGATTGGTTTTTTGTGCCGTTTTTCATGTTCGGTTGGTTGCCGATTTTAGTTTATTCAAAAGTACGATCCATTCCGGAATACTTCGAAAAACGATTCAGTCCATCTGCGCGGTTTTTAGCTACAATATTATTACTTCTATATATGATTGGTTATATCGGGATTGGTTTTTTAACCCTGGGAAAAGCTGTTATTCCCATGCTTCCGGAAATGTTCACTGTCTTTGGTTCTCAAGTGGATATAACACTTATGCGCGCCATAGTCGTGATTGCGATTATTACAGGGATTTACATAACATTTGGCGGACAAACTGCTGTCATATTTACGGATCTATTACAGGGGTTTATTCTCATTTTTGCCGGATTATTACTATTCGGTATAGGTATTGCTTATGTTGGTGGTTTTGATACATTTTGGAATCTTCTTCCAACAACGTGGAAATTGCCATTGGCGGATTATAATCAACCGTCTAGTTTCAACTTTGTGGGTATATTTTGGCAGGATGCTGTAGCAGGTTCAATCGGCTTTCTTTTTATGAATCAAGGATTAATTATGCGTTTCATGGCTTGCAGAAATGTAAATGAGGGACGAAAAGCAGCAGCCGTAAATATCTTGTTTGTTTTACCTATTTCTGCCATTGTAGTCGGCAATGCCGGTTGGATCGGAAAAGCCATTTCTATTACAAGCCCTGACATAATTAGCCCTAATGTTTCTCCGGATGAAATTTTTGTTGTTGTTGCCAGCATTGTTACAAGTCCGGGCGTATTTGGGTTTGTGATGGCAGCTCTCACAGCTGCTCTTATGTCAACAGTTGATACTTTGATTAATGCCACGGCTGCCGTTTTTATCAATGATGTATATAGGCCCATTAAAAAATATTTAGGTAAAGTTGCACATACATCTGAAGAAGAGAAAGCTGAATTGTTTGCTGCTCGTATTACATCGATAGGAATAACGATATTGGGTGTATTAGCCGTACTGGCTTTTAAAAATTTTCCAACCGTGTATGAAGCACATGGTTATTTCCACTCAACCCTGACTCCGCCTTTGGTTGTGGCTATTTTTCTGGGAGTATTTTGGAAACGATTTACTCCGGCAGCCGTTATTACAACATTTCTGGGGGGAGTAACATTGATGCTATTAGGAGCAAGATATCCCGGGATATTAATAGCTCCGTTTGATCATGGAATTGAAATGAATCCTACACGACCCTATTCTTATATACGGGCATTGTATAATACATTTGTTTGTATAGGTGTAGGCACATTGGTTACGTGGACCACTTCAATACAAAACACTTTTACGGCAAAAATGAATAAGAATTCTGCTAACCTATTGAGTGTAATTGCAGGATTAATATTCGTTGGTATTATTTTTAACTTGTTTCCAATAAATATAGCTCTTTTCAGTGCCATTGTTTTGATTGCACTTACTGCCGTTATAACGAGTTATTTTATTCCATATGATGAATCAAAAATTATTGGTTACACGTCATGGTCTATTGATAGTGCAAAACGAATATTTAAAGGGAGTACACCTAATGAAAATGAAGGTGAAAAAATTATGTTGCAATGGCGATTGAAAGATGGATCCGAAAATGATAATGTCTCATTTTCTAGAAATGACATGAATCGAATGATGGCAAATACAGGTGATCTTGTTTATTTATGTGATACACGCAGATGGTTAGGCGGCTTAAAATCCATACATACTGTATATGGTGAATCTCATAACGAAGATGGTGTTGTTTATATTAATAAAGTTCAACTGGAGCGAGGATTATTTGATAAGAACACAACCCTTTACGCCGAAAAGGAAATGTAGCTTTGAGAGTAGCAAAAAGAACTATAAATTTGCCAGCTTTTTTCAAGAAATAATTTAATAATACGATCCGGAGTAGCTCAGTTGGTAGAGCAGGTGACTGTTAATCACTTTGTCGGGGGTTCAAGTCCCTCCTCCGGAGCGAGATGATAGACGAAACGGACATGGAAATCCATGTCCGTTTTTTCGTTTTTGTACAAAACACATGAGCAGAAATGAGATTATGATACATTCATTTTACCGAAAACACTTTTAAATAATGCATTTTCAAAATCATCATTTGAATTGTAACAGGTTCCAATAACAGTTTCCCACAATTTTCTATCTTCCATACAAAAATAGAAAAA
>Ga0208467_1000112_pt1 | contig 22251 bp, 23 predicted proteins | sample DeeseametaMP2098_FD_184176 | JGI IMG/M metagenome (GOLD analysis project Ga0208467, IMG submission 184176) | Marine microbial communities from the Deep Pacific Ocean - MP2098 (SPAdes) | ecosystem: Environmental > Aquatic > Marine > Oceanic | place: North Pacific Ocean | collected 2011-05-26 | reverse complement strand
AGAAATATTAAATTCGATGCTCATAGTGCTGATATTTTGTCATAATTAGCACTATTATAAGCAGTTAAATCAAAGGAGGAGTATGACTGAATTTACACTTAAAAAAAAGATAGACAGGATTGGTTCTTTTCTAATTGAAATCTTTCATGTAGTTGGTTTGTTCGCCATTGGCGGAACCATTGTTTGGTCAGCAGTAAGCGAATACATAGTTATCATGCAATATGAGTCTGGCTTTGCGTCACTAAAGGATATTTTGCTTTTATTTATCTATTTAGAGCTTGGAGCTATGACTGGTATTTATTTTAAAACTCATAAAATGCCAGTGATTTTCTTGATATTTATTGCTATAACAGCGATTACAAGATTTATGGTGATTGATATGAAGTTTTTAGTATCTAACGATAAATTCAATTTAATGATTATGGTTGTTTCCATTCTTGTATTGTCTATTTCTGCTGGAGTGTTAAGATTTACAGAGAAAAAATATGAAAATGAAGAAGGGTATTTTTAAACAATAGAAAAGCAATGATTATTTGGAATATCTTCTTTACTATTATAATTTTGACTAATATAGTGTATTTGAATAATACTGATTTCATTTAACTCTTATGGATTGTTTGGTTTGTTTGAGGATACTGTTTGTGTTGAAACAGATGCTCAAATTAGAAATGACCTTTATTACTTGCCAAATGAAACTAAACCATTTACTGGTAAGAACTTATGTGAATATGAGAATGGTCAATATAAGTCAGAAGGAAAGTATAAAAACGGCACGGTAGATGGAAAGCAGACTAGAAGTGCACGAAATTTGCACGAAATACGAAGATTTATAGTCGAAAAAAAAGGCTTACAATTATGCAAGCCTTCTTGAATATGGTGGGTCGTGAGCGATTTGAACGCTCGACCATCGGATTAAAAGTCCGGTGCTCTACCAGCTGAGCTAACGACCCCATAATAAAAAACGAGAAATTATACTGAACAAACTTCCAATAATCAAACAATAATTAGCCAATATTTACGGCCTCTTTGAGGCGCTTTCCAGGTTTGAAAAATGGCACAAATTTTTCATCTACTTGAGTTTTTTCACCTGTCTTTGGATTAATTCCAATTCTACTTTTACGGTGTCTTTTATAGAATCCACCAAAACCACGAATCTCGACACCCTTGCCTAAAGCGATTGCAGAACTTAACTGTTCAAGAATCACCTCGATGGAGCGTTTAGATTCTGGACGCGATAAATTACATTTTTCTGAGATTATCTCAATAAAATCTGTTTTTTTCATAATTCATAAGGTCGCCATAATTTTGATAGCGGCCGCGCTTACATTATTTGTCTTTTGCTTCTTTTAGTAAGTCACCAAGTTTAGAGCCGTTAGAAGTTGATGATTGCTTATGGTAGTCTTCCATTGCTTCTTTCTCTTCAACTGAATCTTTGGCCTTGATGCTTAGTGATAACTTTCTAGCTCTTCTATCAATTTGAGTTATTACAGCTTCAATCTCTTCACCTTTCTTGAGTAGAGATGAGGCATCTTCTACTCTTTCTTGTGAAATTTCAGATACCTTCAAGTAGCCAGTTACATTATCGGCAAGCTCTACAACAGCGCCTCTTGCGTCAACCTCAGTAATAGTTCCTTTAACAATTGAACCTTTTTTGTTGGCTCCAGCAAACTGTGAAAAGCTATCCTCTCCAAGCTGTTTAATGCCCAAAGAAATGCGTTCTTTTTCTGAATCAATGTTAAGAATGACGACGTCAAGTTCTTGGCCCTTTGAATAGGAAGAAACGATTTGGTCAGCTGATAATTTATCCCACGAGATGTCGGCTAAATGGATTAAGCCATCGATCCCACCTGGAAGACCTACGAATAGACCAAAATCGGTGATTGACTTTATTGTTACATTGATCTTGTCACCCTTGCTATGATTTGCCTCAAAGGCATACCATGGATTTTCTTGTGCCTGTTTCATGCTCAATGAGATTCGGTGTTTTGATTCCTGAACATCTAAAATAACAACCTCAACCTCTTGCCCTAATTTAACAAACTTAGATGGCCTAGTATTTGCATTTGTCCAGTCCATTTCACTAACATGAACGAGACCTTCAACACCCTCTTCAATTCTCACAAATGCGCCATAGTCAGTCAAATTAGAAACCACTCCTGAGACCTTTTTTCCCATAGGTAGACGTTCTGAAATATTATCCCAAGGGCTTGATGTCAATTGCTTCAAGCCAAGTGAAACTCTCATTTTTTCTTTATCGAAGTTAAGGATCTTGACTGTTATTTTGTCGCCAATCGTTAGTTTTTCTGACGGATGATTTACACGCTGCCAAGAAATGTCTGTGATGTGCAATAAACCATCAACACCTCCTAAATCAACAAAAGCACCATAATCAGCAAGATTCTTGATAATGCCTTCTACCTCTTTTCCTTCCTCTAATTCTTCAAGAAGGGCCTCTCTGTCTGCAGAGTTGGCTTCCTGCATGACAGCTTTTCTTGAGATAACAATATTGTTTCTAACTTCATCCATCTTAATGACGATGGATTCGATTTCTTGACCTATCAAGAAATCAAAATCCTTAACAGGCCTTACGTCAACAAGAGAACCTGGCAAGAATGCCTTGATGACCCCTATATCAACTGTCAAGCCACCCTTGACGGAACCTGTAACAATCCCCTTAACAACTTCTTTAGATTGCATTGCGGCTTCAAGATCTTGCCACATCTTAATACGCTTCGCTTTTTCACGAGAAAGTAAGGTGTGTCCTAGACCATCGTCAATTGAGTCTAGCGCTACCTCAACAACATCACCCTCTACTATTTCTATCTCACCATTAATATCTTTAAATTCGTTTAAGGAAATAAAACCTTCTGACTTTAAACCAACATTGATAATCGCTTTTTCACGATTCATACTTACTACTGTGCCCATTAATAGAGCTCCAGTTTTAACGTTTTGCTGGATTTCGCTATTCTCAAATAGCTCCGAAAATGATTCTGACATAATTCTTTTGATATTGACCGGTAATTCTTAAGCTATAACGGTTTTTTGCTTAATTCATATCGGGTTAGTTAATATTAAAGGTTTGACCGCTCAAACCTCGATAATTGCCATTACCTTGCTAATGACTTCATCAATTGTAAGATTTGTTGTATCTATAATCAATGCATCCTTGGCAGGCTTTAGTGGAGAGTGGGCTCGATTTTTATCACGCTCATCTCTTTTTTGAACCTCAGCCAAAGTGTGCGAAATGTTACCAGTATTGCCGCCAACTTGCAACTGTTTTAATCTTCTTTTAGCCCTCTCCTCTGGGTCAGCGGTTAGGAACACTTTAAAAGGGGCGTCAGGAAACACCACAGTTCCCATATCTCTGCCATCAGCTACCAGCCCTGGTGGCTTTTGAAATTGCCTTTGTTTTACAAGTAAAACCTTTCTTAGCGGGGCTAGTTGGGCATATTTTGAGGCTAATGTCGCAGTTTCTTCCATGCGCAATTTAGTTGTTATATCGACCCCATCCAGATAGACACTAAGCGGTGCTTGTTCAGAATTTAGCTTAAATTCTAAGTCAAGCTTACCCGCAAGCTCTAATAAGCCGTCAAGATTATCTATTCCAATACCATAATCCGTCGCAGCAATTGTAAATGCTCGATAGATAGCACCAGAATCTAGCTGGTGCCAATTTAGTTTTTGAGCAACAATACTCGCCACTGTGCCTTTTCCAACGCCACTTGGTCCATCAAGAGTAAGAACTGGAATCATTATTCAGCTGGCTTGTTAGTTAGTGCAAAGAATATGTCAGAATATTTAGCGTTTAGTGTCATCCAAACTTCCTATTCAGGCCTCATATGAGGGAAAAGCAATACATCCCTAATCGAAGGCGAGTCTGTAAAAAGCATCACCAGACGGTCAATCCCTATACCCTCACCTGCAGTAGGAGGCATGCCATATTCTAGGGCACGGATATAGTCGGCATCATAATGCATAGCTTCATCATCTCCGGCATCTTTTTGGTTAGCCTGCTCTCTAAATCTTTGTGCCTGATCTTCTGGATCATTTAGTTCGGAAAAGCCATTAGCAATTTCTCTACCGCCAATAAACAATTCAAAACGATCAGTTACAAATGGATCTTCGTCATTGCGTCTAGATAGAGGAGATACCTCTGTTGGATAGTGGGTAATGAAGGTAGGCTGAATTAATTGATCCTCAACAGTTTTTTCAAAAATTTCAATCTGAATTTTTCCTAGGCCCCAATTATCTTTAACCTTGATGCCCATTTTTTCAGCGCTACTTTTGGCTTTCTCTTGAGATAAGTCTGCAGACTTTAATTTTGGGTTGTATTTCAAAATAGAGTCAAACACGCTGAGCCTTTCAAAATCTTTAGAGAAATCAAAATCCTCTCCCTGGTAATGAATTAAACTTGATTTACATATATCATTCGCTATACCCCTTAACAAGTCCTCGGTAAGATCCATGAAATCATCATAGGTGTCATAGGCCTTATAAAACTCAATCATCGTAAACTCTGGATTGTGACGTGTAGAGAGCCCTTCATTTCTAAAATTTCTATTAATTTCAAAGACCCCATCCATGCCACCAACAATCAATCTCTTAAGGTACAGCTCTGGAGCAATTCGTAGATACAAGTCCATATCTAAAGCATTATGATGGGTGACAAATGGTTTTGCAGCTGCGCCACCGGGTATAACCTGCATCATTGGAGTTTCTACTTCCAAATAATTGTGCTGAATAAAGAAATTACGGATATACGCAACAATTTGTGAACGTAGCTGAAAAACCTTTCTGGAATCTTCGTTCATAATAAGGTCGACATAACGTTGACGATATATTGTTTCTTTGTCGGATAAACCGTGGAATTTTTCAGGGAGCGGTCTGAGCGATTTGGTTAATAACTTGATACTCTTTACTCGAACAGAAAACTCTCCGGTTTTGGTCTTAAATAGAAGTCCTTTAGCGCCAACTATATCGCCTATATCCCATTTCTTGAAGTGTTCATTATAAAAACCCTCATCCAACTCATCACGAGTAACAAAAAGCTGTATCTGCCCCGAAGAATCCTGCAATTGTGCAAAGCTCGCCTTTCCCATCACCCTTTTAAGCATCAACCTTCCTGCGACACAGACTTCTTTATTCTCTTTTTCTAGCGTTTCTTGATTAAGTGAGCCGAAACTATCGTGAAGGTCTTGAATTGAATCACTTGGTTTGAAGTCATTAACGAAAGGATTACCATCTTTTCTTAAATCTGCTAATTTAGACTTCCTTTCTGCAATAAGTTTGTTTTCGTCTTGTTCGCTCACTGTTGTCTCTGTGTATTATTTTTTTCTAACTCAGCTTTGGCCAGTTTCTCTGCCTTCACAAAATCTTTTTGTGCTAGTTTGTGATTCCCTATACATTTATATAATGAACCACGATTATAATAGGCTTGGTAAAAGTTTTTATCTAATTCAATCGCTTTAGTTAAATCTTTGAGCGCTAAATTATGCTTTGCTATTTTAAAGTAACAGTTGCCACGGTTATAGTAAGCTGCAATATATTTTTTGTCTATTGAAATTGCTTCAGAATAGTTCTGGATTGCCTCTTTAGTTTTGTCGAGTCTGTCATAGCAATTTGCTAAATTATTAAAAACACCTGTATCCTTTTTATTCAATTTTAGTGCACACTCGAAATACTCTATAGCCTTGATATAGTTCTCTTTCTGCTGTTCCATATAGGCTAAGCAATAATAAGCTTCGGCGCTATTAGGATTCGCTTTAATTGCTCTAGCTATGCTTTCATGTGCAAGATCAAAATTACCCTGTTGCTGGTGCAGATGACCCAAATTTATGTGTGCACTAGCTTTCAAGTCATTGTCAGCAGATTTATTGTTAACTAGCGCATTCCAGTTCTGAATAGCTGAGGAATATTTGCCTTGCTTTTGGTAATTATAGGCCGCTACCATTAATTCACCGAGCTCTTCGCTGGAAGTCATAAAAAATAAATGCTTTGTAGATAGAGTCGTTTTATTTTAATTACCTTTTGTCTTATCAACATCAATACTTTGTTCGTTCGCTATCTTGGGTCTTGACCTTATTGAGCGAAATAAAATAAATAGGCAAATAAATAAAAATAAAAACGGTGCAAACCAAAGCATGTAGGTTGCAGGCTTAATTGGCGGCTTGAAAATAACAAAATCACCATACCTCTGCACCATAAAACTATAAATTTCATCGTTTGTGTTATTATTGAGAATCATTTTACGAACCTGCTCACGTAAATCTAGCGCTAAACTTGAGTTAGAATCGCCGATACTTTGGCCTTGACATACAGGACAACGAATATCTTCAATCAAGTCTTGGTAACGCTTCTCTTGTTCAAATGAAGTAAACTCTTTTGCCTCGATAGTTTCGGCATAACTAGATTGAATAAGCAAAAATATGAGGCTAAATTGAATAAAATAACGCATTCAAACAGTTAGATATTTAAAGTACAAATTTTAACTTATGCCGCTTATTACCTTAGACAATATTTCGTTACAATTCTCTGAAAAACTAGTACTGAATGAGATAAGTGCTACTATACAAAAGGGTGACAAAATAGCACTAATCGGTCGTAATGGAGAAGGCAAAACCAGCCTTTTAAGGGTGCTGGCAGGAATAATTGATGCAGATGATGGCGAGATAAAAGTAAAAAATAATACTTCTATTAGTTATTTAGAACAGTCAACACCTAAAGATATCGATCAATCTCTCTTCGCAGTCGTCGCAAAAGGGCTTGGTAGTATTGGTGACCTTTTGGCAAATTATTACCAAAGCACTCAGTCAGACAATGCTAAGAAGAGCAACTCCTATCAAATTCTTATAGAGCAGGAGAACGCTTGGCACTATATACACAAAATTGAAGCAATCCTAAATCGCTTTAAGCTTGACCCTGAAACCAAACTTTCAGCAATGTCAGGTGGATGGAAAAGGCGTGTAATGCTTGCCCGCGCAATTATCCAAGAACCTGATCTTCTTCTGCTTGATGAACCGACAAACCATATGGACATTGCTGCAATCCTTGATTTAGAGAAGCAGCTAATAGATTTTCATGGAACAATAGTCTTAATTAGCCATGACCGCTCATTTGTGCAAGCAATTGCAAATAGAGTTTTTGATCTAGATAGAGGCAATCTCGCAGTATTTGAATGCGGCTATCTAGACTACTTAAAACGTAAGGAAATTTTACTTAATGCGGAAGACTTAGAAAACGCAAGGTTTGATAAAAAGCTCGCCCAAGAGGAGGTATGGATACGTCAAGGTATAAAAGCAAGAAGGACCCGCAATGAAGGGCGCGTTAGGGCTCTAAAGGAGATGCGGCAAGCTTACATTAATCGTCGCAAAAAACAAGGTAAAGTAAAAATTCATACGCCCGATGAAGACGAAAAAAGAATTTCAAAAATTGTATTTGAAGTAAAAAATATAAGTTATCAGATCGATCAATTAGAGCTTGTAAATAAATTTTCTCTACTCGTATTAAAAGGAGATAAGATTGGCATTATTGGTGCTAACGGTTCCGGCAAATCTACCCTTATCAAACTTTTGTTGAATGAATTAAAGCCAGACCAAGGCAGTATTCGACGTTCAAAGACTATCGAATTGGCCTACTTTGACCAAATGCGCGAATCTCTCGATCTTAATATGAAAGCTATGGATTTTGTTTCTGGTGGCAAAGATTACATCAATATTAATGGAAAAAGTAAGCACATTATCGGATATTTGAGACAATTTTTATTTACTGCTAAACAGGCAATGGCTCCAATTAAAATGTTTTCTGGTGGCGAGAAAAACCGTTTAATGTTGGCGAAAATTCTTTCCCAATCTTCTAATCTGATAGTTCTTGATGAGCCAACCAACGACTTGGATGTTGAGACACTTGAACTGCTTGAAGAGATGTTAGTTGATTTTGCTGGTACGGTAATATTAATCTCTCATGATAGAACTTTTATTAATAATATCGTTGACTCAACAATAGTAATGGAAGGTGATGCAATTATCGAGCAATTTATTGGCGGCTATGACGATTATCTTGAACAAAAGACAATTAAAATTAGTCAGAAAAATATCACAACTCCATCAAAACCTGTCAAAAATGTGATAAAAAAACGTAAACTTTCATATCACCAGCAACAAGAATTGAACTCGCTTCCAAAAAAAATTGAAAATCTAGAAAGCGAGATTTTTATTGCCCAACAGCATTTATCTGACCCAAAATTTTATCAAGACCCGGAAGTCATCAATCTAACAATGAAATTACGCGAGATGGAACTACAATTAGAGGTACTATATGGCAAATGGAGTAAATTAGACAGTGAAAAGTAGCAGTAATAATTTAATTGTAGATCTCGACCATACCCTTATTGATGCCGACCTATTAGTTAAATCCTCTATCGGTGTCTTGAAAAAAAGTCCGTGGTTATTATTAAATTACTTCTTATGGTTATCGAAAGGTAAAGGCAACCTGAAAGATCAGCTAGTCAAGCGTTTTGAGATTAATGTTGCCAACCTGCCATACAACCAAACAGTTATTGATTATATTCTTCAAAGAAAAAACAATGGCAGTAGGGTTATTCTTGCGACTGCTTCACACAAAAATTACGCTTTCGCGATTGCTAAACATCTACAGTTATTTGACGATGTTATGGCAACTAATAAAGATCTCAACTTATCTAGTTATGTTAAAGCAGAAAAACTTATCGAGCGTTTTGGTAAAGGTAATTTTGATTATGTCGGTGACCATATGAGGGACTTACCCGTATGGGAGGCATCAAAACTTTCCATTCTGGCAAATGTAAGTAGAAGAGTTATATCAAGAACTGAGCACCTTAACAGGCTAATTATTTCAACTAAACGTTAGAAGTTCTCAACCAAAAAAGACACTCCAGCCAAGAAAACATAGATTGCAAATGTTGCAAGTGTAACCCACGAGGTTACCTTGAAGAATGACATATTATTGCCAATAAATCGGGTATTAAAAACCCAAATAATGTAACTAACAATAATTACAACGGCGAGTAATCTTAGTATAAACATATGGTTAATTGTTCCTTAATTTTTCTATTATTTTAGTCGCCAAAGCGGTGTTTATACCAACAACTTTTTGTAATTCATCTTGACTAGCTTTTTTAATTTCTTGAAGACCTCCGAAATGATTCAGAAGATCTATACGCTTCTTGGTCCCAATACCTTCAACGCTTTCTAGTGGCGATGTGTTTCTTTTTAAAGCTCTTTTTTGTCGATGATTTTTTATGGCAAATCTGTGAGACTCGTCTCTAATATTATTAACTAGTAATAATGCAGGGTCGTGAGGAGCTAGTTTTATTTTATTAACTTTTTCATCTTCTACTGTAATGAGGGTCTCGAGACCTGCTTTTCTACCTTCTCCTTTAGCAATTCCTACCAACTGTATTGAATCAATGCCAATAGAATTCAATACCATAATGGCTTGGTTGAGTTGGCCTAAACCGCCATCTATAAAAACAATATCTGGCAATGGCTTATTGTTTTTAAGAAGTGAAGAATAGCGGCGAAAAACGGCCTGACTTATAGCCGCATAGTCATCACCGGGATTGACATCTTTGATGTTAAATTGTCTGTATTTTTTTGTTTTTGGAAGTCCTTTCTCAAACACAACACAGGATGCAGTGGTTGCTTCACCCATAGTGTGACTAACGTCAAAGCACTCCATCAACTCTGGAAGTTGTCCTAGAGCTAATGTTTCCTGCAATAATTCAAGTTGTTTTTTCTTAGTAAAACTTGATAATAAATGTTGCTTTAAATTCTCTTTCGCGTTCATTGATGCAATTTCTAGAAAGTGTTTTTTTTCAACTCTTGGCGAATGAATAATCTTGGCCGAGAGAGCCTTGCTGATTAATATTTTGTCATCTAATTTATGACTCAGCACTATTTGTATAGGAGTATTTTTGCCTAGGTAGTATTGCGGCAAGAAAGCACTCAAAACATTCTCACATGTTTTGCCTTTGGCATTTCTTGGAAAAACACTTTCGCTACCAATATGCTTTCCCGAACGTACAAAAAGTACTTCAATGCAGTGGACGCTGTTTTTTTGGATGATATATATGACATCCATATCTGAATTAAATTGTGAACCATGCCTTTCCTGGATGGTACGTAGACCAATTAACTGATCTCTGTAGCTAGCTGCAAGCTCATAATCCAAATCAACCGAAGCTTGCTTCATCTTTTGCGAAACCTGATTTAGAAGCTTTACCCCTTTACCTTTCAAAAAGAGACCAACCATTTCAACATCTTGTTTATAGCTTAGGTCAGAAATCTTTCCGACGCAGGGCGCACTGCAAAGACTAATTTGGTATTCTAGACAGGGTCTTGAGCGGGAACGATAAAAGCCATCTGAGCACTGGCGCACTTTAAATATTTTTTTTAATAAAGATAAAGCATCTCGAGCAACATGAGCCGATGGATATGGTCCAAAATATTGATAATTATTGTTTTTCTTGCCTCGAAACAATCCTAGTCGAGGGTGCTTGTCATTACTGATATAGATGTAAGGATAACTTTTAGCATCTTTAAGCAAGATATTGTATTTTGGTTTGTATTGCTTTATAAGGTCATTTTCTAGAAACAATGCCTGGATCTCTGTTTTTGTTATGATTACCGAAAAGTCGTAAATATTTTTTCTCAGCGCCTGTATTTTGCGGCTAGAACTTGTTTTAACAAAGTACTGAGAAACTCTTTTCTTTAGATTTTTTGCCTTGCCAACATAGATAACTTGACCGCTTCGATCTAGCATCTTATAGACACCTGAATCAGCACTAAGGTTTATTAATTTAGTTGTAAGTTTTTCCGTTGTCATTACAATTATTAATAAATTAAATGATAGTAAAATATCTGTATGAAAACCCTCCCTGATATTTTAAAGGCATTCCTTATCAATATATCCTTTATCGGTCTAACATTAGCCGCTAATTCATGCCCTTCCATCTCACCAAACGATGCAGACGATACACCTGTGGCGCAATCTCAAGCTATTATCGATGATATTCTTTGCTCATTTATAATGCAAAGCAAGAATAGTGATAGTACTTTTTTCACAACACTCAATATAGCTAAAAAGAAAATAATTCCATATATTGATATCGAATATAGCACCGAACTAGTTTTGGCTGATTACTGGGATCAACTGCAATATAAAAACAGAAAAATATTTGAAAGGGATCTTAAGAACTCTCTCATTAATGAATACATACATTATTTGGCAAGCATAGTAGTTTGGGATCAATTCAACATTATCGTTGATGAAAATTTTGTAAAGGAAGAAAATCTAGCAAATATAAAAGTAACTTCTTCAATAGATAATGAACCTGCAAAAGCTATAGTTACAATAAAAATGATTAGAAAAGACCGCTGGCGTATCTATGACATAATTTATCAGTCTATCAGTTTGATCGATATGGAAAAGATGGGTTACGACTCAAAAATAAAAAGACACGGCATGGAGAAATTTCTAATAATTATGTTAGAGAGAATATAGAGATCAATGTATAAACTAGTCATTCAAGGCGGTAACAGTCTAAATGGAAACATTAAAACCTCTGGTTCAAAAAATGCCACCCTTCCAATCATTTTTGCATCTATTCTTGCTGATAATCCTCTAAAACTTGCAAACACACCTCAACTGACCGACGTTTCAACCACCCTTAGACTTTTGATGGAAATGGGGGCAAGCTTTATCTTAGAGGAGGATGGATCTATTTTAATTGACTCAACACACCTTAACAATTTAGTGGCAGACTATTCTCTCGTTAAAACTATGAGAGCATCAATCTTGGCATTAGGCCCGATGTTAGCAAAATACAAAAAAGCGAAAGTGTCTTTGCCTGGTGGTTGCGCAATCGGAACTCGACCGGTTGACCTGCACTTAAATGCGCTTGAAAAGATGGGCGCGAAAATTGAGTTAAAAAATGGCTATATTTATGCTAGCACTAAGGAGCTTAAAGGAACACAAATCAACTTTGATTTAGTCTCTGTAACCGCAACCGAAAATATAATTATGGCTGCTACATTAGCAAAAGGAATTACTACAATCAGTAATGCAGCACAGGAACCTGAAGTCACTGATTTAATTAATTGTTTAAATAAAATGGGAGCAAAAATAATAGGTGAAAATAGCTCGACACTTATCATAGAAGGTGTTGATAGACTTGATGGTACAGAATACAAAATATGTCCGGACCGCATAGAGGCTGGAACTTACCTAGTAGCAGCTGCAATCACTGGCGGCTGTATTACTGTTAACAATATTGAACCAGACTCGATGCGCTCAGTAATTGGAAAACTTATTGAGACTGGAGCTGACATTAAGACAAATAATAACTCGATCAAACTTGACATGAAAGGTAGGAGACCGCAAGCAGTCAACATTCGAACCAGTGCATATCCGAACTTTCCGACTGATATGCAAGCTCAATTTGTCGCCCTTAACTCTATAGCGAAAGGTAGCAGCATAATTACCGAAACCATTTTTGAAAACCGCTTCATGCATGTTCCTGAAATCAACCGTATGGGAGCAAACCTTAAACTGGAAGGCAACACAGTTTTATGCAAAGGGGTAAAATCCCTCAAGGGCGCGAACTTGATGGCGACAGATCTTAGAGCCTCTGCAAGTCTTGTTTTGGCAGGTCTTTCAGCAGAAGGGTCTACTACTATTGAGCGTGTTTATCATCTTGACCGTGGTTATGAAATGATTGAGGAAAAATTTAAGATGCTAGGCGCAGATATAGAACGAGCTCAGCACTAGAATAATTTCAATAAATAAAATATATTATGCTAACTATTGCTCTATCGAAAGGTCGAATATTAGAACAAACTGTTCCTTTACTGAAAAAGGCAGGTTTAAACATTTCAACCAAAGAACTAGATAGTAGAAAACTTGTTCTTAATACAAACCTTGATGACGTCAAAATCATTATTCTACGTGCAAGTGACGTTCCGGTTTTTGTTCAGCATGGTGCTGCAGATATCGGTGTCTCTGGAAAAGATGTGATTTTAGAGCATGGAGGTTTAGGTCTTTTTGAACTGCTAGATCTAGAAATTGCAAAATGCCGTCTGATGGTTGCTGCACGGGATAAAAGCGACTTGAATCAAAGCACTCTCAAAATAGCCACCAAATATACTAACTCCACCAAACGTTATTTTCAGTCAAAAGGAAGACAGGTTGAAGTAATCAAGCTTTCTGGTGCGATGGAGTTAGCGCCAATAGTAGGACTAGCAAACTGCATAGTTGACCTAGTTGATACCGGCGACACTCTTAAAGCAAATGGCTTGATAGCGCTAGACCATATCCATGATATTAGCTCGAGACTAATAGTCAACTCCGCCTCCTTTAACACTAAGCACAACGAAATCAATAGGTGGATTGCAAAAATTGAAGAGAATCTATGATTACCAAGCTCTCTTCTCAACAACCTGAATTTGAAGCTAAACTCTCTGCTTTGCTCGCATATGAAGGAGCTTTAAACAAACAAGTTGCTGATACGGTTGATGAAATAATATCTGCAGTTCGTACTGATGGTGACAAATCTCTTATTGATTATTCAGTTAAATTTGACAATGTCAATGCTGAATCTTTGGCCGATCTTACGATTAACTCTAGAGATATTGAGTCAGCTTACAAAGAGCTAAATGATACCGAAAAGAGTGCTTTAGAAGTTGCCGCTGAAAGGGTCGAACAATACCACCAAAAGCAAAAGCAGAATACCTGGACTTACACTGATGAGTATGGCTCGATACTTGGTCAAAAAGTAACTCCTTTGGATCGAGTTGGCTTATATGTTCCTGGAGGTAAAGCAGCATACCCTTCCTCAGTTTTAATGAATGCAATACCTGCTAAGGTAGCTGGTGTTAGGGAACTTATAATGGTCGTACCAACCCCGAATGGGAAAATCAACCAGCTTATTCTGGCAGCAGCATTTATTTCTGGTATTAATAAGGTTTTTACAATCGGTGGCGCCCAAGCCATTGCAGCTTTAGCTTATGGAACTGAAAGTGTACCGAAGGTTGACAAGATAGTTGGACCTGGAAATATTTATGTCGCTACAGCAAAGCGAGCTGTATTTGGCCGAGTTGGCATTGACATGATTGCCGGCCCTTCTGAGATTCTTGTTATATGTGATGGGAATACTGACCCAGACTGGATTGCAATGGATTTGTTTTCACAAGCAGAGCATGATGAAGATGCGCAATCAATATTGCTTTGTCCTGATCAAAACTTTATTAATGAAGTTGAAAAAAGTATTGTAAAACTTCTACCCACAATGGATAGAAAAAATATTATTCGTACAGCTCTTAAAAATCGTGGCGCACTGATTCATACCAAGGACTTATCAGAGGCTATTGAAATATCAAATAAAATTGCACCAGAGCATCTAGAACTTTCTATTGACGACCCCGAATCCATACTGGACAGCATAATGAACGCGGGAGCAATCTTTATGGGTAGATATACCTGTGAAGCTTTAGGTGACTACTGTGCGGGACCTAACCATGTACTTCCTACATCTGGCACTGCGAGATTCTCCTCGCCACTAGGTGTTTATGATTTCCAGAAAAAATCGAGTCTAATTATGGCCTCTAGTGATGGCGCCAATATTTTAGGCAGAGTTGCTGCAACCTTAGCTGATGGCGAAGGGCTGCAAGCTCACGCCAAATCAGCAAGGTATCGAGTTAATAAACCTTAATTATCCTGGTAAAGCCTGATAGTAGCCATTCTGCTCAACAATATTAATAGGCCTGTCAAATAAACTGCTTAAAGTTTTGCCTGTTAAAATTCTGGCTTTGTCACCATCACCTACCACTTTACATTCTTTCAATAGAATGACTCTATTAATTTTAGGCGGAATTTCGTGAATATGGTGAGTAACTAAAATAACATTATTACCGGTGCACATAAGGTCTTGTATAATTTCAAGATATTGAAAACACGCACGCAAGTCGAGGCCACTTGTTGGCTCATCAAGCACGAGAACTTCAGGGTTGTGCACCAAAGCACGAGCTAATAGAAACTTTCGCTGTTCGCCAGTAGACATCGTTGAGAATTGTCGAGATTGCAAGCCTTCTATGCCCAACAATTTCATGGTCTGATGGGCAAGCTCTAGTTGTTCGTTATCAAAGTTCTGATGCTGCCATATTCCATCGCTAGCATAAAAACCTGACAGCACTACGAAAAGACCTAGTGCACTGTTAGAATAATTATTCTGTAAGTGGTGCGAAACAACTCCTAAATGAGCACGCAAATCATAAACATTCCAGCGATCTTTTCCAAAAATTTTAATACTGCTATTTTCATTCGCTACAATGTAAAGTTCACGATTTAACAACTTAAGTAAGGTTGTTTTGCCTGCTCCATTAGGACCTAAAATAACTGTATTCTGGCCTCTTTCTAGAGACAAAGAAAAGTTTTCAAAGACTTTGTTTCTTTGCTGAAAAACGGTAATATTTTGAAGTTCGATTATGTTTTGCAAAATCTCAACTCATTTAATTATGTATCAATAAAAAGCAACTTAGTCTTGATCTCTATTTTTTTCTATAAACTGTATCCAACTTGGGCAATAATTGGGATAAGAACATGCCTGTAAGCATCAAACCACAACCCACAAGACCTCTAGTTGTTAAATACTCATCTAAAAGTAACCAACCACCCAAAACTGCAAAGGCACCTTCAAGACTTAATATAATCGCCGCATGAGAGGAATGCGCATGTTGCTGTGCTACTACTTGTAATGTATATGCGATACCAGTCGACATAACGCCAGCGTAAAGCAAGGGGATAGCTGTCTCCATAATCATATCCCAAGTGATTAATTCTATGGCAATCGCAATTACCAAACTCAAAACTCCCGTTACAACATATTGAACCAGTGAAAGTTTCAGAGGATCCATTCTTTTTGCAAAGTAGCCTATATATAACACATGTGCTGCAAAGAATATCGCGCAGACTAGCTGAAGTAAGTCACCCTCAGCAATACTAAAGTCTTCCTTGATACTGAGTAGATATAAACCATACAGAGCGATTGTTGCTCCTAGCCAAGTGCCAGAACCTGTTTTTTGTCCAAAAAATAATCCAATCAAAGGTACAAAAAAGATATACAAACCAGTAATAAAACCTGCCTTTCCTGCTGTTGTATATTGCAACCCTACCTGCTGAAAACTAATCGCTATAAACAATATCAAACCTGCCATAGTGCCTGCAATCAATAGCTTTTTTGTTGATACTTCAGCTTTGTGATCTGGTTGTGGTTTTTTTGATAGATACCAAACTACTGGAGATAAAGCTACTACACCAATTAAAAACCTGACTCCATTAAATAAAAATGGACCCATTGTTTCCATGCCCTCGCGTTGAGCCACAAAAGCAAACCCCCAGATGACAGCTGCAATGAGCATCAATAAATCAGCTTTTATTGCTTGACTATTCATAATTTTTTAATTGTTTATTTATTATTTACTTTGGTGACAGCCTGGCACTATACCATGCGTGACAAAATAAAGTTATTATAACGATAGAACCTCCAATCAAAGCATTACTAGAAGGTTCTTCTTTAATCATAATCCAGGCAATTAAAGTCCCCAATACCGTGCCAAGCGGAAAAAACATTGCAACTTCAGGAGCCGTGATATATCGCGGAGCAATTGTTATTAAACTAAATGAAACAGCAACAACAATTCCACTCGCAAAAACATACAACATAGATTGGGACGATAAGACTAATGAATCTGCAATAATAAAGCCAATTAAGGCTATCACTAAACCGTTTACAGCCATTGCTGGAATCATATTTACGTTATTATATTTTCTCAAAAGAGTGAAAGAAAAGCCCCCAATAACTACCGAAGTCAAAGCGAAAAGATTACCCATTAAATTTATGCCACTTGTATCTCCAGCCATGACAATATAAATTCCAATAAATATAATAATCATCGAGAGCCATGTATATAAGGTAGGCTTTTCTTTTAGCATCAGCAAAGAAACAATCGCAACCATGATAGGCGAAGTACTAATTATGACCAGTGTTTTAGCTATAGATGTGTAATGAATTGCCAAAATAAATGAAGTACCACCTAAAGCCGTTAAAAAACCGATAAGTATCCCCTCTTTGCCAATATTAATTACTTCATTAAGTGCTTTAGAACGATAGATTATGAGCAAAATAACAATAATGCCAGCAGTAAAAAATATCCCACGCCAAAACAGAATCGTCCAACTATCAGCATTAGCAAGTCTCACCAAAGCAGCATCTGGAGACAAAATCAAGATTCCAAAAAATGCAATTAATAATCCTTTTAGATGTTTGTTCATATTAAAACTTATGAGAAGTTAATTTAGTCAATATAAGAGTTTATTTTTTATTTTGCTCTCTGTTTGCTAGATTGGTACTATACCAAGCATGACAAAATAAAGTAATAACAACAATTATGCCTCCAATTATGGCGTTACTCGAGGGCACTTCATTAATCACTCTCCAAGCAATTAGGGTCCCCAAAACAGTTTCCAAAGGCATAATCATTCCAACCTCAGCTGCAGGCATATATCTTGGAGCTATGGTAATTAGACTGAATGATATCGCTAGAATTACCCCCATTGCAACAACATAAATTATTGCTTCAGGCTTTAAGGCAAGTGTAGGGGCAAAAATACATGCAATTATTGCGGCAATGATTCCTCCTACTGCCATCGTTGGAACCATATTGACGGTCTTATATTTGCGCACAAGTGTAAAAGTAAAGCCCATGAGAATAGCTGTAATCAGTGCAAAAATGTCGCCCACTATACTCTGTCCACCAAAATTAGCACTCATAACAATATAGATCCCGATAAATACAATAATCATTGCCAACCAAGTAACTAAACTCGCCCTTTCACGTAACGTCAGCCAGGCAATAATTGCAATCCAAATCGGCCCTGTACTAATAATAACGAGGGTATTGGCAATCGAGGTATGCATAATTGCAAACACAAATGTTCCGGTCATGATTCCGTGCAGCCAACCTATCCATAAACCGCCTCTACCAATTTTCTTAAATTCAACAATTGTCTTTGAGCGATAGGTGATAAGCAAAAGCATCATAACGCCAATCGACATTAATAAGCCCCTATAAAAAAGCACTGTCCAACTGTCGGCATCAGTCAACCTTATAAGTACGGAGTCTGGACTCAAAATAACGACTCCAATAAAAGTCATCAAAATACCCTTTAAATGATTGGTCATGTTATATCCCTGATTTAAGCTATTTAGTTAATTAAAAGCACATAGTAAAGTGCAATAGGAAGCACAAATAAGCTACCAATATTACCAATCATTACGATTGAAGCTACGGTTTCAGGCTGTTGCTGATACTTTTCAGCCATTACATGATTAAGAACTGCAGGTGGCAATACACTAAATATGATGAGTTGCTGATAATGCAAGGTTTCAAAATCAAAAAATTGAACGAGTATTAACGCCATCACCAGCCCTGAAAGTGGACATAAAATGGCCCCCAATACTCCCAGCTTCCATTCACCGAAGTTAACACCAATTAGGCGCGTTCCAAGGGTAAATAACAATAATGGAATCGCTGCCTGACCTAACAAATCAATCATTTGCGTTGCTGGCAACCAAATCTCAAGATCTATAAGGTTAATACCAATACCCGCTAGAGTTGCAATCAAAATGGGGGATCTAAATACAGGCAATAAATTTGAATTTTTTGATAATATATAGGCTCCAAAAGTAAAATGCAACAGCATCGTTATAACAAAAAGAACGACAGCCGCGCCAAGCGCAATCTCGCCTAATGCAAGTGCCGCTATAGGTAAACCTAAATTGCCTGTATTGCCAAACATCATCGGAGGAACAAAGGTTTTAATATTAATGCCTAAAACCTTTGCAGTAATCCAGGCAATAGCTCCTGAACCTAAAATAACAATGACGCCAGACAATGCTAGAATTTGATAATTTTGAATTTGGAATGACTCTTTAGATAGAACAGAAAACATTAGTGCTGGCAAAAAAATATTAAAATTAATTGTATTTGCCGTATCCATGTTTGGCTGAAATTTTGAAGCATAGAAATAGCCCACCAGAACTATTGCGAGTACCGGAAAAATAATGCCAAAAATTTGATAAATCACAAGCTATTATTGAATAATAAAAAATTTAATTTTATCTTACTTATGAAATTTTTTATTGAATTAAATGGATTATGTTTTTAGGAGGAGAAATTTCCTTAACTAAACATCTTTGACAGGACTTTATTAACTAGTTCGAACTATATATTAGGGAGTTTTTTTGCTTCAAAACAGTTAAATTTGAATAACTACATAATGCATAGTAAGCGCCAAAAATAACGCCAGACCAGATTAAATCACCAGCGATAGTATTTTGGAAAAAAGGAATTGCCATAGTGTAGCAAAGAACTAGACCAGACCATGTTTTCTGATACATTGGCGAAAATGCCCAAACAGCGAAATTAGTTGCTAAAAAGAACACCGTGGAGCTAGCTAGAGCTGCACTAGCTATTCTCAGAAAACCTAACTTTTTCTGCAGAAAGTTCTTAAATACAATTGGGAATAATAACGAAAGATAGACAACCCACATAGACTTTGAGGCAAACCATTCTGGCGAAAGAAAACCAAATGCAAAATAATCAGTTAACAGCATTGTTACGCCCACTGCAAGTATCGCCATATACCTTTTCATAAAAATAAAACCAGAGAAAAGCGCAATAGCTGCCATCGGTGTAAAGTTTGGCGGGTGAGGTAGCAATCTGCCAGCAATACCCAGTGCAATTAAGATCGCCAAAATGACCAAATAAGTAAAACTCGAATTAATTTTGCGTTCATTAGTATCCATAACCTTTCCTCTAATTATTTGATTTATGCTACCCTAAAACGCCTCTAGGTTTAAAAGAATAAATGTATTATTATCAAGAATCACATCTTTTGCGCCAACCATCGACATTTTGCCGTTAACGTAGAGCGCCCAATATGTATTTCCAACAGCCTCAATACCTCCTAAAGACATGATTTGAGGCCCCCAATCTGTCTCCTTAAAACCCACTACTACTAACTGGTCAATTGCATCAAAAGCATTGATTCCTTTTTCTACTAGCTTTACTGCACTAATATTTAATTGGCCTGTTGAAGTGACAGTCAATGAAAGCTGAACCGTGTTATGTGAACTTATTTCATCTGAAAAAGCCAATTGTGCTGAAAGCAAACCAACAAAAAGTACTACCAATAAACGTAATTTAAGTTTCATTTAATAAGACTTAGTGAGAATTTAATTCGCTAATTTTATATGAATAATTGCAAAAATCAATAAAAAAAAATAACTATTTTTTTACAACAATCTTTGTAAACCCTCTAACTTTGACTTATATCTAGAATGGAAACTTTTTCCCGCCCATACCTGGCAAACCGCTAGGCATTTTAGAAAAGTCTGGCATCCCCTCTTCGCCCTGCATCTGGCTCATTTGCTGCATCATCTTTTTCATTTTTCCACCACTCATTTTTTTCATGGTTTTTTGCATTTTTTCGAACTGTTTGAGTAGTTTATTTACATGCTGAACATTAGTTCCTGAGCCATTTGCAATTCTTTGTTTTCGTGAACCCTTGATTAATTTAGTGTGTGTCCTTTCCTTGGGCGTCATTGAGTCTATGATAGCTATCATTAACTTACTCTGTGAATCGTCAATAACCTTATTTTTTACACTTTGCGGCATATTCCCCATGCCTGGCAATTTATCCATTAGTGAACCCATGCCACCCATTTGCTGCATTTGAATTAGCTGTTCCTTCATATCACCCAGATCGAAACGGCCTTTTGTCATTTTTTGGACAGTTTTTTTCGCTTTTTTCTGGTCTACCTTGCGTGATATCTCTTCTACCAGAGACAACACATCCCCCATACCTAGCAGACGAGAAACGACCCTGTCCGGATGGAAAGGCTCTAGTGCATCGGTCTTTTCTCCGACACCTAAAAATTTGATTGGTTTGCCTGTAATGTGTCTAACAGAAAGGGCTGCACCGCCACGAGCGTCGCCATCTGTTTTAGTCAGAATAATACCTGTCAAAGGCAAAGTGTCAGCAAACGCTTTTGCTGTATGAGCTGCATCCTGTCCAGTCATCGAGTCAACAACAAATAAAGTCTCAATCGGGTTAACTCTTTGCTGTAATAGTTGCACCTCAGACATCATCTCTTTATCTATATGCAGACGTCCTGCCGTATCAACTAAAAGAACATCATGAAACTGGCTCTGGGCTTGCTTTTTAGCTTCTGAAACTATTTTTTCTGGACTGTCATTTTGATTTGATGGAAAAAAATCGACTCCAACCTGTTCTGCTAGAACTTTTAACTGCTGGATTGCTGCAGGCCGATATACATCAGCACTCACAACAAGAATTTTTTTCTTTTCTCTCTCTTTTAAATAGCGTGCAAGTTTTGCGATTGATGTTGTCTTACCTGTACCTTGAAGACCTGCTAGCATAATCACTGCTGGTGGTTGAGTTGCAAGATTCAATGCAATATTTTCACCGCCAATGATTTCAGTTAACTCTTGCTCAACTAACTTAATAAAAGATTGCGAAGGAGTTAACCCTTCACCTACCTTTAGTCCTATTGATTTTGTTTGAACTCGCTCTATAAATAATTTGATAACATCAAGAGCGACATCGGCCTCTAAAAGAGAGCGCCTTACTTCCCGAATTGCATCTTTTATGTTTGCTTCAGATAGTTTGTTTTTGCCCTGTAAAGCCTTAAAACTATTGGACAGTCGGTCAGATAAATTATCAAACATTGCGATTAATTTGAGTCAAATTATCGTATTATATAGGTTTTCAGATTATAGAGTTATAGATGCCTCCTCTCTACATCATTCCTTTTGCGACCTATTTATTGGCGGCACTCCTTTTAACTCGATACTTTGCGCTTGATAATATTACCAATCGTCACCGCGCAGTCACAAACCTATTGCTCTTGATAGCATGCATTTCCCATGCCTACATCCTGAAAGATTATTGGCAAGGAGATGGTATATTTTTTGGTTTAGTTACTAGCACCAGTTTTATTTCTTGGGTTGTTGCTACTTTGCTCTTTCTAACCTCTCTCACAAAACCAGTCCATGTAATCGGAATTTTGGTATACCCGCTCACTGCAGTCTCAGTTATATTATTGCTACTGTTTCCTGATACAAACAGCAAGCT
>Ga0208467_1000107_pt1 | contig 22615 bp, 15 predicted proteins | sample DeeseametaMP2098_FD_184176 | JGI IMG/M metagenome (GOLD analysis project Ga0208467, IMG submission 184176) | Marine microbial communities from the Deep Pacific Ocean - MP2098 (SPAdes) | ecosystem: Environmental > Aquatic > Marine > Oceanic | place: North Pacific Ocean | collected 2011-05-26 | reverse complement strand
TTAATTATAATTTTTCCTTTTGTTTTAACCAAATTCAGTCAAGGAGCATAATACTTATAGATACTTTTCAGCAAGTATTCAGTTTTCAAATTAATAAGAATGTTTTCTTGTTCAAATCTCTGTATTTGGTTTTACATTAATTTGAAGTAACTTTTTCATAATTTCCTTTTTAGTAAAATTTACCGAGCGATTTCTTTTAGCATCCATTCATTATATTGTGATAAGAGTTGGCGTGTTATTGTTCCCACGGAACCATTTCCGATATTTTTATCATTAATACGCGTTACAGGAATAATTCCAGAACCACTATTGGTTAGGAAAAACTCATCAATATTGGATAGATCCATACTGTTTAAAGTATTGTACTGAATTGATACCGATGAATGATTTATAATTATTTGCCTGGTTGTTCCAGGAAGCACATCTTCTTTTCGGGTAAATAATTTCTCATCCTTTACCCAAAATAAATTACTGCGGCTTCCTTCATAAAGTATGCCATTATGATCCATGAGTATAGCTTCAAAACATTCGGCATCTACTGCTGCTCTCCAGGCAGTTAGGCACGATTGGTAATCGGTTGTTTTTATTTCAGGGTGCGCACGGCTGGCTTCAAAGGTAATGGCAGAAACGCCATTATAAATTGAAGGATCTAAATTCAAATATGATGTATAAACTATAAGTTTATTTGGAACAGCCAAAATACGAACACGCTGATTTGGATCTTGAAAATCGTGGATCACTTTCGAGAGCATATCTAAAATATCCGATTGGGTAAACTCAATATTTAATCCAATTCGATTCGCGGAACTAAAAAGACGATCCAAATGAGGTTGCAGAAACACTGGTTTATAATCCAATGTTCGGAATGTTTCATAAAGTCCTGATGAAAATGAAAATGTATCTGTACCGAGTTGGAGATTCTCTTTGGGAATGGATTCCCATTGGTTATTGATTAATGCTTTTATCATGGCTGGAACGAAGATGCTTTCATCAATGTTTCCATATATTCATTTTCATTGTTTGATTCAATTGTTACACCGCCGCCAACGCCCAGCGTAAGTTCTGTTCCAATTTGTGTTACTGTACGAATTGCAATATTAAAATTAAGGGTTCCGTCTGGTAAGATGTAACCGATCGTTCCCGTATAAATGCCTCGTGCTTGCGATTCTAAACCATGAATAATTTCACAAGATCGTTTTTTGGGGCAGCCAGAGATAGAACCCCCAGGAGACATTGAAAGAAGCGCTTCGACTGGATGAAGGTTCGATTTTAATTCTCCCTGAATAACACCAAATGTATGGAATACTTTTTCCAATTTTTGAATTGATTTGGATTGTAAAACTTGAACAGAACCAGTTTTGCATATTTTCCCCAAATCATTTCGCAAAAGATCAATAATCATGTAAAGTTCTGCCTGTTCCTTTTCACTATTTAATAATGATTTTAGATTATAGTTATCTTCTTCTTGTGATTTTCCACGGGGAAATGTTCCCTTAATAGGCTTTGTTGTAATAATTTGATTTTCTATTTTGATAAATTGTTCTGGTGAGAGAGAATGAATCGCCCAATCATTATGTTCCATAAATACTGAATATCCGACTTGGTTTTTCCCTCGGAGTTTTAGAAATAATTCTTTCGGTGATGACTTCGTTTTTGATTTCAATGAATGGGTGAAATTAATTTGATAAAAATCACCTGAACGAATATGATTTTGTATTTTCTCAAAACCAGAATCATATTCTGATTTTATAAGTGTTGATTCGAATTGATCCCAATCAATATTTTTTGGTTCTTCTAATTGTATGTTTTTTTCAAAAGAATCGTATACCCTGAAATGGACTGCGGGGAAATCATTTAAGTTGTGAACAGGCACACCTAATTGCTTTACACCATATTCGTAAGAAATGAATCCAGCCAGGAATTTCCCATCATATTTTTTTACAAATTCTGTTAATATTTCGGGAGGATCATCCAACGATAAAGAAAGAATGTCAATCGGATTTGAAGCAAAGATATTTAGTAAATCTGATTCAGAATTTCCTTTAAAAATAGTTGTGTATTTCATTCAAAAATTTCTTTTTACACTGTATTATAGGTAAGACAAAATAAAAGTATTTTTTCTTTTAGTATTACCCTTTTCATCCGTCTATTGTGTCATTTTTATAATTTAAAAAATTCATCAATATTTTTGATCCCATGGGTGTTAAGAATGATTCCGGATGAAATTGGACACCAAATATTGGGAGGGAATCATGCTGAATTGCCATGATTTCCCTATCATTTGTCCAAGCTGTGTTGACAAAATTGTTAGGAATAGAATCCAAAGATAGAGAATGATACCGCGCCGCTTGAAACGGAGAAGGTATTCCTTCAAACAATCCCGATTGCTGATGATGAATCAAAGATGTTTTTCCGTGAAGGATTTGCTTCGATTGTTGAATGTTCGCACCAAAGACTGATCCGATACACTGGTGACCCAAGCACACACCCAGAATAGGTTTTTGATTCATAAATTGTTGAATGACTTGATTTGAGTAACCTGAATCAGTAGGTATTCCCGGACCGGGGGAAATGATAATACCGTCAGCGTTGAGATTTGCTAAAGCAGATGAATCATCATTCTGTTTTACCGAAACATTTGCGCCTAATATTTCTAGACTTTGAACCAAGTTCCAAGTAAAGGAATCATAATTATCTATGATGAGGATCATTGAGAATCCCGTACCTTTCCATCAGCTTTCAACTGTTTATTTCGTTTCCACTCTAAACGCCCCCATCTAAATAATAAGAATCCTGGGACACCCATAAATAAAACAGGTCCTAGCAATTCAAAATCAAATGTTGAGAAAAACCCGTATAACATGAAAAGTGCAAATGGGATAAGAATTGTTCCGCATCCTCGATGAATTGTTGGAACTTCAGCCTTTCACTTATAAAAATGCAAGATATTTTTAAAAAACTGATTGGGGGGGGAGGTTCCCTAGAAAATTCTCACAATTTTGAAAATTATCTTTTCGATTGTTTAAAATAAAAAACACTAAATTACATGCTAGATTTTATAACCATAAAAATACCATCTATGTATCTAAATATTCCTCCAGCAGACATGTTCATTGACCGCCACATCGGTCTGGATGGCGATGAAATAAACGCAATGCTAATCACTCTTGGGCTTAAATCACTCGAGGATCTGGTACAAAAAACTATTCCTGCTGAAATATTGGACGACACTCCACTTAATATTGGAGTAGCTGCAGATGAACTGAATACCATTAAATCCCTGCGTTCCATCGCCGGAAAAAATAAAGTGACTCGATCTTATATAGGCATGGGGTATACGGGTACAATTACTCCATCTGTCATTTTACGTAATATCCTGGAAAATCCGGGCTGGTATACTCAATACACTCCATACCAGGCAGAAATCAGTCAGGGACGACTGGAAACACTTTTGAATTTTCAGACCATGGTGTGTGATATGACCGGGATGGAAATTGCCAATGCATCCCTTTTAGACGAAGCCACTGCTGCTGCTGAAGCCATGGCTATGATTGCCCACTTGAGTCCAAAAAGAAATGTTTTTTATGTGTCACAATATTGCCATCCCCAAACCATAGACGTGCTCAAAACTCGCGCTGAACCCATGAGGATTGAATTGGTCATTACTCATGAAAAAGATTTTGTGTTCAATGAAGATACATTGGGTGTTCTCATTCAATATCCTGCAACCGATGGACGCATTGCTGATTATTCTGAATTGTGTAATCGCGCCCACGAAAATGGTTTGTTAGTCGCTGTTGCTGCAGATATTTTAAGTTTGGCATTATTGAATCCACCGGGTGAATGGGGGGCAGATATTGTTGTGGGCAGTGCCCAGCGATTTGGTATCCCCATGGGATATGGCGGTCCCCATGCTGCTTTTTTTGCCACTCACAAAAAATATGAGCGCAAAATTCCCGGTAGAATTATTGGCGTTTCTCGAGATGTTCATGGCAATCCTGCCCTGCGCATGGCACTGCAAACACGGGAACAGCATATTCGTCGAGACCGGGCTACCTCTAATATATGCACAGCACAGGTTTTATTGGCCATTATGTCCGGTATGTACGCTGTGTATCACGGACCCCATGGAATTCGCCGCATTGCAGAACGTGTTAATTTTTTAACATCTATACTGGCCGGTTCTTTAGAAAAAGCCGGTTTTGAATTCATCCATGATCACTTCTTTGATACAGTTCGATTTAAGGCTGATTTTCATTTTGCTAAAAAAGCAATTGATTCTGGAATGTTATTTTGGGATTATGGTGATGGAACATTAGGAATAACCATTGATGAAACGTCAAATATAGAGGATATTCAAGATATTCTTAATGTTTTTGAGGCTAAAGCCATTGAACCAAATAATCAAACAATACAAAAAGATATTTCTCGTACATCACCGTTTTTAGAACATCCCGTTTTTAATACATATCATTCTGAAACGGAAATGCTGCGTTATATATATAAGCTCCAACAAAAAGACCTGTCTTTGGCTACAAGCATGATTCCGTTGGGTTCTTGCACAATGAAATTGAATGCCACCACAGAAATGATGGGTATAACCTGGCCGGAGTTTGCGAATCTCCATCCCTTCACGCCCCAAGAACATGCGAAAGGTTATAAAGAAATTATTTCAAAACTTGGCGGCTGGCTGTGCGACATAACCGGTTTTACAGGCTATTCTTTCCAACCCAATTCCGGTGCCCAGGGCGAATTTGCAGGGCTGAAAACTATCTCTGCTTTTCATGCAGCCAATGATGAAACCCAACGCAATATCTGTTTAATTCCCGCTTCAGCCCACGGCACCAACCCGGCCAGTGCTGTAATGAACGGCATGAAGGTTGTGGTTGTCAAATGCGATACAGGCGGCAATATTGATATGGCAGACCTCACTGCGAAAGCAGAAGCTCACAGTGCTAATCTGGCTGCGTTTATGGTCACCTACCCCTCTACCCATGGGGTGTTCGAAGCTCACATCAAGGACGTATGCCGAGTTATCCACGACCACGGAGGCCAGGTCTATTTGGACGGAGCCAACCTAAACGCCCTGGTAGGATTATGTAAACCGGCAGATTTTGGCGCCGATGTGTGTCATATAAATTTGCATAAAACCTTCTGTATTCCTCACGGCGGTGGCGGTCCGGGCATGGGGCCCATTTTTACCCAAGATCATTTAACAAAATTTCTCCCTGACCACCCGATTGTCAGTACAAGCGGAGATGAAGGAGTTAAAGCTGTTTCCGCTGCACCTTATGGAAGTGCCAGTATATTGCCCATTTCCTGGACTTATATAAAAATGCTGGGTAGCGATGGTCTGAAAAAAGCAACCCAAACGGCGATCCTTAATGCGAATTATATGGCCAAAATATTGAAGGAACATTTTGATATTTTATACACGGGACAAAATGGAATGGTGGGACATGAATTTATTGTGGATATGCGTCCTTTTAGGAAATCCAGTGGAATAACCGATGAAGATGTGGCAAAACGCTTGATGGATTATGGTTTTCACGCTCCGACTATGTCCTTTCCCGTCCCCGGTACGCTCATGATCGAGCCCACTGAAAGTGAAAATAAAGCGGAACTGGATCGCTTTTGCCAAGCATTGGTTCAGATCAAAAAGGAGATTGTGGCTGTAGAAAATGGGGAAGCTGAAAAAGACGATAATGTTTTGAAAAATGCACCCCATACTGCTCGTCATGTCACGTCTGATAATTGGTCACATCCCTATTCGAGAGAATCAGCTGCTTATCCTGCAGAATGGACAAAAGATGGAAAATTCTGGCCGGCAGTAGGAAGAGTGGATAATGCTTATGGTGATAGAAACTTGGTGTGTTCTTGTCCAACGATTGAGGATTATGAAGATTAACGATCAGTTTTCAGAGCCAATCAAGATACCTTTTCTTGTATATCATTCAATATAGTTTCCAACTGGTTATTGTCTTCAAATATATTAAAGCCATCTGTTTCGATTAATAGAACTGGAATATCAATTAAATTGCTGATCCATTTATTATAGGACACGTTTAAGGTATGTAAATATTCTGGATCAATGGATTTTTCATAATCTCGGGATCGGCTTTTAATACGAGAAAGTAGTGTATCGGTTGATGCCTTGAGATAAACAATCAAATCCGGTTTGTGTAAATAGGATGTCATAATAGAAAATAAGTTACGGTAGTTTTTCCAATCTCTCTGATCCATAAATCCCATTTCATTGAGATTCCTGGCAAAAATTTCTACATCTTCATAAATCGTTCTGTCCTGGATTACCCCGCCATTAGACAAGCTCATGTCGTGATGGGATTTAAATCGTTTATGCAAAAAATAGACCTGCAGGTTGAAACTCCAACGGGACATATCTCCATAAAAATCACCCAAATAGGGATTATCGTCCACCGATTCAAAGTATGGTGTCCAGCCCAGTTTTTCTGCTACGATTTCCGTAAAAGTTGTTTTACCTACACCAATATTTCCGGCTAATCCAACAAATGGATGATTTTTCAATATATAACTCCCTTTATTTCAATGAGTTTTTCATACTTAATTTATAACGAATGACTAGAATGAAGAATCTCCTGTTCTTCCATCAATTCTAAATATTCATGTTCCAATTTATTCATGTTTTGGAGAGCTTGTTCAAGCAATTCATAATCATCGGAATAATCAGGGTCTTTAGTGATGGTTCGTTCCTTTTCAATCTCACTTTCAATTATCTTAAATCGTTTCTCAATCCATGAAAGTCGATTTTGAATCTTTTTCCGTTTTTTATAATTAGCTTTTCCTTTTGAATCGATCTTGACTTTTGGTGATACGGATTGGGTTTGTTTTTCTTCTTGTTTTTTCCATTCGTAATATTCGTAATTACCTTCAAATACCCGGATACCGCCATCACCCACTTCGCAAGTCAAATTTGTTACATTATTCAAAAAGTGGCGATCATGAGAAATACAAACAATTGATCCGGAAAATTGTTTGAGTGCTCGTTCCACCACATTCCGAGTAACCATATCCAAATGGTTGGTGGGCTCATCCAAAAGGAGTAAATGGGATGGCTTTACCAGCATCCTTGCCAAGGCCACCCGAGCTTTTTCTCCACCGGAAAGGATCTTTACATATTTTTCTATCTCATCTCCTGGAAACATGAATCTGCCCAAGTAAGTCCGTATCTCCGTTTCGCTCCACCCTTGGCTCACTTTTTGGATTGATTCAAATACTGTCTCATTCGGATCTAAAATTTCCAGTTGGTGTTGGGCATAATAAGTGCAGCTCACACTATTCCCAATTCGGACGGCTCCTTTCGTTACATTTTCCACACCAGCAAGCAATTTCAAAAATGTTGATTTCCCTGCCCCATTATGTCCTACCAAACCGATCTTTTGTCCCCTCTCGATATTTAGGTCCATTTCATTGAATACTTCAATATTTCCATAATGTTTAGTCACATTTCGACAGGATGCCATATTTTGTGGTGAGCGACTTGGTTGGGGCAATCTAAAATTCATGGCATGGTTTTGTTCCGTGGGCGCTTCAACTTTCTCCATTTTATCCAGCATTTTCACTCTACTCTGAACCTGGGTTGCTTTCGTATTTTTTGAACGAAACCGTTCTATGAAGCGTTCTGTATCCTTGATCTGTTTTTGCTGATTCCGATAAGCATTTCTGTGCTGTTCCATTCGCAACGCTTTTTCTTCAGTGTATTTTGTATAATTCCCATAATACAGCGTGATTTTTTTAAGGTCTATTTCAAGGATATTATTTATAGAACGATCTAAAAAGGCTCTATCGTGGCTTATCATAACTATCCCGCCTTTCCACTTGGATAAAAATGATTCAAGCCAAATAGTTGCTTCAAGATCTAAATGGTTTGTGGGTTCATCGAGAAAAAGAATATCGGGTTCTTGTAATAGAATTGACGCCAAGGCAACACGCATTCGCCATCCACCGCTAAAAACATCCATGTGTTCAGTAAATTTTTTATCCGAAAACCCAAGGCCGCTCAATATCTTTTTTGCCTTATCTTCAAGATTCCAACCACCCAATGCTTCGAATCGATGTTGAGCATCGCCCAACTTATTTACCAAGTCCATATTCCCATGGTCTTTTGAAATTTCATCGGATAATGCTAGAATTTGCCCTTCTAATTCACGTATTTCCGGGTAGGCAACCAGCACTTCTTCCAAAATGGATCGCCCAGTGCCGGCAACAATATCCTGAGCAAGATATCCAATTGTTGTTGATTTATCAACTTGCACATTCCCTGAATCAGGCGAATCTTTCCCGAGCATTATGCGAAGTAATGTGGTTTTTCCGGATCCGTTAGGACCCACAAGACCGATACGCATTCCACGATTAATAGTTACATTTACATTATTAAATAAATCTCCATCCGGGAAGGATTTGGAAAGGTTTTCAAGACGGATCATTTGATTCTAACACAAAGACACGAAGACGCAAAGAGAACTAATTACATTTCTCCATCGACAACGGTGCCGTGATTATGAACCAGTTTTACAGAATGGATCGTATTGATAAGTTCAAGGTCACCATCAACTTGTATCTGAATATAATTATCCGTGTGTCCCAGAATTTTTCTATTTTTCATCGTCTCAAAAAGAACCGGTCGATCCTTGTCGATGAATTGTTCATGAAAGTACCGCCATTTTTTATCGGATAAAATACGGAGCATTTTACTTCGTTCTGCCCGGATATCTTTGCTTACCGCTCCCTCCATTTCAACAGCACCTGTATTTGGTCGCTCGGAATAAGTAAACACGTGAAGATAAGAAATGTCTAATTTATTTAGGAAATGATATGTGTCGAGGAAATCTTCATCTGTTTCCCCAGGAAATCCTACAATCACATCCACACCAATACAGCAATCAGGCATAATTGATTTAATTTTGGTAACACGTTCTTCATACAACTCCCGAGTATATCTCCGGCGCATGGCGCCTAATATTTTATCTGATCCTGATTGGAGTGGCACGTGAAAGTGTGGCATAAATTTGCGAGACGAAGCACAGAAATTGATTATGTCATTGGTAAGCAAATTTGGTTCGATAGATGAAATGCGAATGCGATCAATCCCTTCCAACTTATCCAACTGCTGAATCAAATCAAAAAATGTTTCTTGAGATCCTTTCCCAAAATCTCCAATATTTACACCGGTAAGCACTATTTCTCGTGAATCCGTTTCAGCAACTTCTCTTGCTTCTTTCAGTGTATTGGCAATGGTACCGCTTCGACTTTCCCCCCGAGCCAGCGGAATAGTACAGAATGAACAGATGTAATCACAGCCATCCTGAATTTTTAAAAAGGATCGTGTTCGTTCTCCCGCTGAATAGGATGGTGTGAATTTGTGTACATGATCAATCTCGGATTGAATCACTTTTGTTCTCCCATTCAAATCCATGGAATTCAAATGATTCAATAAATTAAATTTTTCTTCTGCACCCAAGACAACATCTACGCCATCAATCGCAGCAATATTATTTGGGTTGAGCTGGGCATAACAACCGATCACAGCAACGGATGAATCAGGGTTTCTGCGTTTTGCTTGGCGTATGAGTTTTCGAGCTTCCTTATCCGCATTTTCCGTTACAGTACAGGTATTCAGAATATATATATCTGCTGTATCCTTGTAATCAACTTTCTCGAATCCATGGTGCAGAAAATCACGGGAGATGGTGGCTGTCTCCGAGAAATTCAATTTGCAGCCCACTGTATGGAATGCAATGCGTTTGGTGGGTGTACTCATACTTAAATGTGTTTAAGAAATTTCGGGGCGGAAATTACAAATTTTATTGAGAGTTAATTCATTACTCTTATATGAGTTGAGGAATAGATCATAAAATTTCATTCGCGATAATCTTCTAATTCCCGAGCAGATGGATCTAAAACATCGATCCATTTCGGCATCCAAAAATGTGGGATTAATTTTTCATTTTTACCGAAGTAAGACTCAAACACTTTTCGATAGTAATAACTCTCTTTCAAAACGGGAGTACAATGAGTTATCTTTATACTTTCTCTTTGGAATTCTTCATCACTGATTTTTTGATCTACAAATAATTGAATAATATGGTGCCATGATTTTTTCATTGAACTTACTCCATCAGAAAAAGCACACTTCCGCCTCCACAACACATCATCCGGTAAAATTTCATTGTTATCAAATGCTTTCCTTAACAAGTTTTTTTCCAAACGTCTAGTGCCATCAAATGTTTTTAATTCTGGAGGAATAGAAAGATAATATTTCACAAATGCTTTATCTAAAAAAGGTGTTCGAGCTTCCAACCCATTGGAACTGATACTCCGATCCGAACGCAATACATCAAAATAATGGATTTCTTCCACCAGCCTTTCGCTCTCATTTTGGAGTGCTGATGGAGAAGGAGTATTTTTCAAATAAACATATCCACAACATACTTCGTCAGCCCCATCACCGTTGAAAATCACTTTACAGTTTGAATTTTCAGAAATGAATTTGGAAACAAGGTAATTACCCACACTGGCTCTAACTGTGGTAGTATCAAAAGACTCAATAGTGTAAATCACTGTTTCAATGGCATCCAGGAATTCCACTTCCGATACTTCAACTTGATGATGGGCAGTCCCTAAATAATCTGCAACACGCTGGGCGTATTCAAGATCCACACTCCCGGGGAGTCCAATGGAAAATGTGTTCAGTTTTGGTCCCTGGTAATATTTTGCCACCAGGCTGGTAATCAGGCTGGAATCCAGCCCGCCAGACAGCAGACAACCAATCTCCCGTTCTGCCATGAGTCGTTTTTTAACGGCCTCTTTTAAAAGAATTTGAATTTTGTTACAAATGTCCTCTTCTGTTTTTTCTCGGATAGATACTCCATTGTAATGGAAATACTGGTTGAATATTTCCGAATCATCGGAACACCACCAAGTTCCAGGTTTAAAGGGAAGGATTTCACTGCAATGTTTCACCAGTGGTTTGGCTTCCGAGGCAATCATGATTTCATTTCCATCACGACCGATAAAACCGGGCCGGACACCCATTGGATCTCGTCCAGCAAACAATTTCCCTGTTTTCGAATCATGAATGACAAACATGAATACTCCATCAAGTTCCTCGACTGTTTTTTCTATCCCAAATTGTTTAAACATACATAAAATAATTTCACAGTCAGAACCGGTAATCAGACTAAAGCCATATTTATCAGCCAGTTTTTTGTAATTATAAATTTCACCATTGCATACCAAGGTCAGGGAGTCATCTTGGGGATGTTTCATGGGTTGGTCGCCCTTTTCTGTCGTGCCCATGATGGCCAGACGGTGAAAAGCGAATAATACATCATCCCCGGTTTTTTCGTGGTGTGTGTTTTCCGGTCCTCGATAACTAATTAGATTTATATCCTTAGCAAGTGATTCCAAGTTATGTTTTCTACCTTTATACGAAAAAATTCCGCACATAGTGTATTGGTCCTTTCATTTTATTCAAAAAAAAACCCCCAAGTTTATTTTTGGGGGTTCATTATTAAAGCTTTACCTACCGGCTACAAAGCTCCGCCCCCACTCATATTATTATTGTTGTTGTTAGAAGTGTTTAACTGAATCATTGCAATAGACGGCTTCCGCCAACAGATGTTTTGTAAATCCATGTCCAATAATAAAACACAATTGCTATCCTTGCAAATAAATAGAATATTTTTTTTCTGTAAAAATTTCTAAATTTTAAAATGTGTTGCTGGATTTTTCTCAACTCTTTACACCATACCCAAATAATAAACTATCTTGATAAAGACCACATAGGTTGTATACTAAAATCAAAACAATGTAGTTAATAAATAGAAGTTTATTTAGTCTTTCTGAATTCAAATCAATATGTTAAAATATATTAGTAAAAACGTAATAGTTTCACTGGTGGCACTTGATCGAAAAAAATAAAGAAAAGTAAATGTCAGAAAAAATAACCATATTAAAGTTTGGCGGATCTTCTGTTGCTGATGCTGAAAAAATCAGGCATGTTGCCAGTATTATCAAGAATCATAGCAATAATGGAAAGCTGGCCATCGTAGTATCTGCGTTTGGAGGTGTTACAAATACGATTAATTCACTCGCAGAATCAGCTGCATCTGGAAAGAAAATTGACAGAGACTTTGATGCCCTGGTTGCCAGGCACATGGAATGTTTAGATGAATTATCTTTAACGAATGAAGATGATATTCGATGTCAACTCGAGGATTATTTTATCGAATTAAAAGCTGACATTGGATCGGTATCAAAAGAAAAAAAACTTATATCTAAAACCCATGATAAAATTTTATCTTTTGGTGAATTATTATCCTGTACAATCATCGCTCAATATTTAACTCAACATAACATTCCCGCTGAAATATTAGATGCCAGGAAAGTCATTTTAACCGATGACTACTATGGCAATGCCTTTGTCTATTATAATAAATCGTATAGTCGTATTCGAGCTTACTGTAAAGACCGGAAAGACCTCCAGATCATTACCGGGTTCCTTGGTGCAACGGAAGACGGAAAAACCACCACATTGGGTCGTAGTGGTTCGGACTATTCAGCATCCATTTTTGGTGCGGCGCTGAATGCTTCAGCCATTGAAATTTGGACAGACGTTAATGGTATTTTATCCGCTGATCCCACCATTGTGAACGATGCCAAGACCATTCCTCATTTAACCTACGAAGAAGCTATGGAATTGGCTCACGCAGGGGCAAAGGTCATTTTCCCGCCCACAATGATTCCTGCTCTTTACAAGTCTATTCCTATTCATATAAAAAATACATTTGAACCAGAAAATTCAGGCACCATTATTACCAAAGAAAGATCTTTGGATGAACATTTCGCAGTAGGTATTTCATCTCTTTATAATATCACTTTGATACGGTTTCAAGGGGCTGGAATGGTTGGGCGCTATGGTGTAATTGGGCGTGTTTTCGAAGCATTGGCAAAGAAAAAAATTAATATCATTCTTGTATCACAAGTTTTTAGTGAACATTCCATTTGTTTTGCTATTAAACCGGAAGAAGTAGAGTTAGCAAAAAGACTTCTGCATGAAGAATTTTCTTTTGAACTGGAAAAACGGTTTGTCGATTCTATAAAAATTGAAGATAATTTATCTCTCATTGCAGTAGTGGGCGAAGGGATGCGGCACACACCGGGAATTGCTGCTAAAGTGTTTGGCCGGCTGGGCACAGAAGAGGTCAATGTTATCGCCATTGCCCAAGGTTCTTCAGAACGTAATATTTCCTTTATTATTGATGACAATGATGTGGATCGAGCTTTGCTTGCACTCCATGATGAATTCTTTTCTTCTGCAAAACCAGGAGCTGACCTTTACATCGCCGGCGTGGGTAACGTAGGGAGTGAATTGCTTTCCATCCTAAATAAATTGAATACGGATGAAATTCAAGTGAAAGGTGTGGCTTCCAGCCGTAAAATGCTTTTGAGTGATAATTCATTAGATTTTGGAAATGCAAAAAAACAACTCAAGCAATACGGAATAGATTATGATCTGGATGTATTTCTCACAGGCAATTCCACTCAAAACAAGCATAAAATATTTGTGGACTGCACAGCCAGTGAATCCCTAGCAAAGCAATATGTTCACATAATTGAAAAAGGTTTTTCTATTGTAACCGCCAACAAAATTGCCAATACGCTTGAACAAAATTATTATAATGCAATTCGGGAAAAAGCAACAGAACATGGAACAACATTCTGTTATGAAGCAAATGTAGGTGCCGGAATGCCAGTGATATCCACCTTGAAAAAAATTTTAAACACCGGGGATAAAATTATTGGAATCGAAGGTGTTTTTTCCGGTACTTTGAGTTACCTGTTTAATACGTTCACCACAGACATGGCTTTTTCTGAACTTGTACAAGACGCCAAGGACAAAGGGTATACTGAACCTGATCCGCGGTTGGATCTTAATGGCATGGATGTCGCCCGCAAACTGCTGATCCTGGCCCGTGAGACCGGCACTGAACTGGAATTGGATGATATCAAAGTTGAAAGTTTATTACCGCCAAGCAGTGAAGCCATTGAGTCTGTTGATTCTTTTATAGAGCACTTATCAAAATATGATAATGACATGAAAACAATGGTGAAGGACGCAGAGGCAAAGCAGTTTAAATTAAGATATATCGGTAAAATTGAAGATGGCAAAGCGTACGTTAGCTTGCAGGAAGTTAGTCGTGCACATCCATTTTATGAATTGCGGAACAGTGAGAATATTTTTTCATTTCGCACAGAACGATATTTTGACCAACCGCTGGTCATTAAAGGGATTGGTGCCGGAGCTGCAGTAACGGCTGCAGGTGTATTGGGCGATATTCAACAATGTTTAAAGAGACGATAAAGTGAATTCAAAAATAAACGTCAGTGTTTTGGGTGCCACAGGCATAGTGGGTCAGAATTACCTGCGATTACTGGCAGATCATCCCTGGTTTCAGATCGTGGATGTGGCCGCATCTCCCCGTTCTGCAGGAAAGATATATATAGAAGCAGTTAATGAAAACTGGCTTATGACAGGTGAGATTCCAAGTTCAATGAAAGAGTTGGTCGTTCGGGATGTACAGGATTTTGAATCTATTCCCGAAAATGTATATTGTATTTTTTCTGCCATGGACCTGCCGGAAAAGGAAGAAACGCGGAAGCTGGAGTTTGAATATGCCAAGGCAGGCTATCCTATTATCAGCAATAGTTCAGCCAACCGCTGGACCAAAGATGTGCCCATGATCATTCCAGAGATTAATCCGGACCATGCAAATGTGATTCCCATTCAGCAGAAAAATCGCAACTTACCCAAAACTGGATTTGTGGCTGTTAAACCCAACTGTTCGATCCAATCTTATTTGGTCACGTTGACTGCATTAGAAGAAGTGGGGTTTCCGGTGAACCAAGTTCAGGTTACTACGCTACAGGCACTCTCCGGTGGTGGACAAGCAACCATCACATCTCCAGACATGCAGGAAAATGTGATTCCCTTTATTGGCGGTGAAGAAGAAAAAACAGAAAATGAACCTTTGAAAATTCTGGGACAAATTTCAGACACTGAAATTAAAAATACGGATCGGATTGATATATCCGCAACCTGCACTCGGGTACCTGTAATTGACGGGCATACTGCTGTGGTGAATATTCGCTTTAAAAATGATAAACCGTCACTTGATGAAATCAAATCTATTTGGAGTAATTTCAAGGGACTTCCCCAAACTGAAAAATTTCCCATGGCGCCAGAGCGACCCATTATTTATTTTGATGAAGAAAACCGTCCCCAACCCAAATTAGACAGGGATTTGGAAAAGGGCATGGCTGTAACTGTAGGCCGCTTGGAAGAAGATAAATTTTTTGATGTGCGCTATGTAGCGCTTTCCCATAATACGATCCGGGGGGCTGCTGGCGGTGCGATACTCATGGCTGAATTATTAGTTAAGAAAGGATATATCCATGGCAAATGATTCCATCCAGGTCCGGGCAACAGCCTCGGTGGCAAACGTCTCCTGCGGATTTGATTGTATTGGTTATGCCATTTCTGACCCCACTGATGTTTTGACTATTGAAACACAAGAAAAGACTGGAGTGGAGATTGCTATTTCCGGCCCAAAGTCCGATTCCATTCCTACTAAAGCAGAATATAATACTGCCGGTAAAGCCATTTTATCCATGCTGGATGCAATAGACGAAAAGCATGGTTTCAAAGTACATATCGAAAAAGGAATCCCTCCGGGAAGTGGATTAGGGTCCAGCGCCGCCAGCGCTGTAGCAGCTTTGGTGGGTGTAAACGAATTATTGGGCAAACCCTTAAAGCAAGATGAATTATTGGTCCATGGGATGGCCGGTGAAGCTGTGGCTTCCGGTGGATTTCATGCTGACAATATAGCACCGGCACTTTTTGGCGGTATCATTTTGATCCGCAGTTATGAACCTCTTGATATTTTGCATCTTCCGGTACCAAAGAATTTATTCAGTACAGCCGTGCTACCCGATTTTGAAGTGAATACACGGGATGCCCGACGGATGCTGCCCGAACGCGTCCCCTTGAAATCCGCAGTGGAGCAGGCTGGAAATTTAGCCGGCTTTACGTTGGGCCTTCATGAATCGGATTTTGATCTATTAGGACGCTCCATGGTGGATCTTTTCGCTGAACCGATTCGTGCTGAACTTATTCCCGGTTACCATGCTGTTCAACAGACTGCTATGGATTGCGGCGCTATCGGGTGTGGCATTTCTGGATCAGGACCGTCTCTTTTCGCCTTATCAGATTCTTTTGAAAAAGCTGAAAAAATAGGGGCAAACATGGTGAAAGCTTTTAAAAATGCGGGACTTAATAGCGTTGCCTACCACTCACCGATCCATACCCATCCGCCCGAAATAGTGGACTAACTTTTGCACTTTTATAGTACAAATAATCCCTTGAATCATGTTGGTTTCAAGGATGCGCTATTCCAGGGATTGGCACCAGATGGTGGCTTATATATGCCTGCATCAATTCCTGTTTTAGGCGACAATTTCTTCCAGGCAGATCTGTCCTTTCCAGAATTAGCTCAAGGAATGATACAGCTTTTTTCAAATGAAGATCTGCCCAAAAATGAATTAAAAGACATTTGTGCAGCTGCATTTGATTTCCCAATACCCATGGTGGCCTTGAACGATAATGATGCTGTGCTGGAATTGTTTCATGGACCAACTTTAGCCTTCAAAGATTTTGCTGCCCGCTTTATGGCTCGAACTATGTCATATTTTCAAGCGGATATGGATCAGGAATTGACTATTCTCGTGGCTACATCCGGTGATACGGGCAGCGCTGTAGCAAATGGATTTTTCGGCATGGAAGGCATTAAGGTTATTATTCTTTACCCATCCACAAAAGTGAGCGTGATCCAAGAAAAACAACTTACCACCTTAGGTGGAAACATTACTGCACTAGAAATTGAGGGTACATTCGACGATTGCCAACGTATGGTAAAAGATGCTTTCCGTGATGATGATTTGCGCAAACACCGTCATTTGAGTTCTGCTAATTCCATAAATATAGCTCGCCTATTGCCCCAGTCTGTATATTACGCCTGGGCCTGGAAGCAATGCGGGGGAAATAAGCCCATTATCTTTAGTGTGCCCTGTGGAAATTTCGGAAATTTGACCGGTGGATTACTGGCAAAAAAAATGGGCGTTCCTGTAGAAAAATTTATCGCTGCAACCAATTCTAATGATGTATTCCCAAAATATTTAAACAATGGTGTCGTGCCTGAACAGGATGCAGTTCAGACAATTTCTAATGCCATGGATGTGGGTGTCCCCAGCAACCTGGAACGTATCAAAAATTTATATAACCAGAATGTGTCCGAAATTAAACAGGATATATCCAGTTGGGGGTTCAGCGATGCAGACACCCGACATGCTATACAAACTACAAGATTGGAATCCGGTTATTTAGTAGATCCCCACACTGCCGTGGGTATATTAGGATTACAAAAATATCGGGAAAAAACAAATTCATCAACGAAAGGAATTGTTCTATCAACGGCTCACCCGGGGAAATTCACCGATGTGGTGGAACCTATTGTTGGAGAAAAGATCTCTTTCCCAGATCAATTACAATCCGCAATAGCCAATGAAAAAAGTGCTATATTCATGTCAAGCCAATATTCAGATTTGAAGGAATTTTTACTGGTATCCTAATTGCCAATATTTATTAAGGAGTTATTATGAAATTCGATACAAAAGTCGTCCAGGCAGGCATGACACCTGATCCTACTACCGGGGCCATCCTGCCGCCCTTATATCAGACTGCCACTTATGTGCTGGAAGAAGTAGGCAGAGATAAAGGTTTCGATTATACTCGATCAGCAAACCCCACTCGACAGATTATGGAAGAAATGCTGGCCACCATCGATGGCGGTAAATACGGTGTAGCCTACGCCAGTGGGATGGCCGCTGTTGACAGTTGTATGAAATTACTGAAAGCTGGTGATCATGTGGTTTGCTCTGATGATGTTTACGGTGGTGTATCCCGTCATTTTAACCAGATTTTGGTTAATTATGATCTACATTTCACTTATGTAGATTCATCCGACCCGGCTAATGTTGAACATGCAATTACTCCCAATACCAAACTGATTTGGGTAGAAACGCCCACAAATCCCCTATTGAAGATCACCGACTTGGAAGCGGTGGGTAAAATTGCAAAAAAACACGGTATCATGTTTGGGGTGGATTCGACCTTTGCAACGCCGGTATTTTTACGCCCCTTAGAATTTGGCGCAGATTTGGTCATGCACAGCACTACCAAATATTTAAGCGGCCATAATCAGCTTATTGGCGGTGTGGTGATCACCAATCGTGAAGACCTATTTGAACAATTGAAATTTGTTCAAAAAACAATTGGCGCCGTGCCGGGGCCCTTTGATTGCTGGCTAACAATCCTTGGTGTCAAAACCCTGGATCTGCGGATGAAAAAACACGCAGCTAATGCTCAAGCTGTGGCAGAATACCTGGAAGCTCACTCTAAAGTTTCCACCGTCACCTTTCCCGGACTACCCTCCCATCCCATGCACAAAGTAGCAAAAGAGCAAATGTCCGGATTTAGCGGCATGATTTCCTTCGAGCTGACCGGTGGTATTCCGGCAGGAAAGACAGTTATGAATTCTGTACAATTGGCTAAATTAGCTGAAAGCCTTGGAGCCGTAGAAACCATGATAACCCATCCCGCCACCATGACCCACGTGGATGTTCCTCAAGCGGAACGGGAAGCCCGTGGACTGACTGACGGATTGGTCAGAATATCCGTTGGAATCGAAAACCCAGATGATATTATTGCTGATCTGGAGCAAGCATTGGATAAAGCATAAAACTTTGTTTTTTATCCATATATGTTAAAATGGCTAATTAATATTATTTGAATTTTATCCAAAACTGGATAGGTTCACCTATCAAGATTTTTTAATAAAACTGCATAAAACCCGAGGTAAATATGAGTAAAAAAATAAAAAGTATCATTACCTGTGACCTTGATGGGAAAGTGGAAACTTTTTCTGAAGGCGCACAAGAACTCTTTGGTTATACACCAGAAGAAATTATAGGTAAAGGTAGAGTCAGTGATTTAAGTGATGGCCAAGTTGTTTTGGGCCGACACAATTAATATGCATCTGGTTACCGGTATATTGTTCTGTATCGGTATTTGGGCTGGATAGCACTTATTAAATCAAATAAAAAGGCCTCGATTAATCGAGGCTTTTTTATTTATGATAATCCTGAATAGATCGCACCTTGATCTTTTTACTTGATGACCTTATCGCCCTCATAGCAGCTTCTGCTCCTGATAGGGTGGTGATGGCAACGATGCCTTTTTGTATGCACGCTCTGCCTATGGCTTCTTCATCAAATCTAGATTGTGCTCCCAACGGTGTATTGATAACCAATTGGATCTCTCCATTTTTGATCCCGTCAACTACATTGGGTCGACCTTCACCCACTTTGTAAATTGATTCAGTTTTGACCCCGTTCCTGTTTAATTCTTTGGTCGTACCGGAAGTGGTAACAAGTTTATAACCAATTTCCTGGAGATCTCTCGCAATGGGAATAACGTCCATTTTATCAGCATTATTTACTGATATAAAAACAGTCCCAGAACTCGGGATGTGATTCCCTGCGCTGATGGATGCCCTGTGGAAAGATTCTCCAAGTGTATTCGATATACCCATGACCTCACCGGTGGATTTCATTTCTGGACTAAGGAAAATAGATTCTTCCGGGAATTTGTTGAATGGTAGAACAGCCTCTTTAACAGCAATATGTTCTAAATCATCCCAATCTTCTAGATCAAATTCTGATAGTTTTACTCCTACTGTTAATTGAGAAGCAATTCTTGCCAAGGGAACGTTTGTTGTCTTGCTAACGAAAGGAACCGTTCTACTAGCCCTTGGATTGACTTCAAGCACAAAAACTTGGCCATCTTTATAAGCAAATTGGAGATTGATCAAACCGATCACATTCAATTCTAGTGCCAGAGATTCTGTTATGCGGACGATCTCATCCATGGCTTCTGTGGTGATTCGATAGGGTGGTAGAACGCATGCCGAGTCACCTGAATGAATTCCTGCTTCTTCGATGTGCTGCATGACTGCGCCAATATGAACTGTTTCTCCATCACAAAGAGCATCTACATCAAACTCAAATGCATCTTCTAAAAATTCATCGATAAGGATGGGATGGCCTTCTGTCACATCTGCATTCCGGGAAATATAATCGATCAATTGCTCTTTGGAATAAACGATCTCCATGGCCCGCCCTCCCAGAACATAACTGGGACGAGCCAATACCGGAAAACCAATCTCTTCAGCTACAGCAACAACTTCATCTAAAGTTCTTCCAGTCCCATATTTTGGACAGGTAACGTTTAACTTATCCAATATCTTTCCAAATTTTTCCCTGTCTTCTGCAAGATCAATATTTTCAGGGGATGTCCCGATTATGGGTACACCAGCATTGGCCAATGCATTGGCAATTTTTAATGGTGTTTGCCCACCAAACTGTACCAGTACACCATCTGGTTTTTCAAATTCAACTATATTTAATACATCTTCAAAGGTTACTGGCTCAAAGTATAATCGATCCACTAAATCAAAATCGGTGCTCACTGTTTCCGGGTTGCAATTTACCATGATGGTTTTATAGCCCTGATCCTGCAGCCCAAACACGGCCTGGACACAGCAATAATCAAATTCAATCCCCTGCCCTATTCTATTTGGTCCGCCGCCTAAAATTATGACCTTTTTTCCTTTCAGGGGTTCAATTTCGTTTTCTTCATCATAGGTGGAATAACAATAAGGCGTCTGGGCTTCAAATTCAGCAGCACACGTATCCACAACCTTGAACGCAGGAAAAATAGATTCCTTTTTTCTTTGATCACGAATCTCCAACTCCGATTTATCAAGTATGCGTCCTATTTGTTTATCAGAGAAACCATTGTGTTTCAGTTCACGTAAAGATGAACCATTTTGCTGATCAATCAGTATTTTGATCTGCTGTAAAAACCATGGATCGATTTTGGTCACATTAAAAATATCTTCAATGGATTGCCCTTCTATAAAAGCCTGTCTGATTTTTAATAACCGAAACGATGTGGCGTAGCGTAACGTGGACATATCCAATGATCTAGCCCGGCTCACATCCGGATCCCCCGCTGCTGCCGGTTTTGGTTCCAGCCCATCCAGTCCGACTTCCAATGAGCGAAACGCTTTTTGCAGGGATTCCCTGAATGTCCTGCCAATAGACATAACTTCACCCACGCTTTGCATCTGCACGCCGAGATGACCTGAAGCCGATGGAAATTTTTCAAAATCGAAGCGTGGAACTTTGGTCACGATATAATCAATAGTTGGTTCAAATGCTGCCAGTGTTTTCCCGGTAATGTCGTTGGGCAATTCATCCAATGTATAGCCCACAGCTAATTTGGCAGCTACTTTGGCAATGGGAAAGCCTGTTGCTTTGGAAGCCAGTGCTGATGAGCGGCTTACCCGGGGATTCATTTCAATAATGATACACCTGCCATTTTCAGGATTGACTGCAAACTGAACATTGGAGCCACCGGTCTCAACACCGATGGTGCGTAAACACAGGATAGACCAATTACGCATTTGCTGAAATTCTTTATCTGTCAATGTCATGGCCGGTGCTACTGTAACGGAATCACCGGTATGGACACCCATGGGATCAATATTTTCTATGGAACAGATAATGATAGCATTGTCTGCTTTGTCCCGGATCACTTCCAGCTCAAATTCCTTCCAGCCCAATAATGACTCTTCGATCAATACTTCAGTGATGGGACTGGCGTTCAATCCATTTTCAACCAATTCCTGGAACTCTTCATGATTGTAAGCCACAGATCCGCCGGTGCCGCCCAGTGTGAAGGAAGGCCGGAGAATCACTGGGAACTGCATGGCCTCCATAAGTGCTTCCGCTTCCTGCCACGAATGAACAAAACCGCCTTGTGCAGTAGCAATCCCCACGGCATCCATTGCTTCCTTAAATCTTTCACGGTCTTCTGCTTTTTCAATGGCATCTACCTGGGCACCAATCAATTGGATCCCGTATTTTTCAAGGATCCCTTCTTGATGTAAATCCATGGCCAGATTCAAAGCCGTTTGTCCACCAACTGTAGGTAATATCGAATCTGGTTTCTCTTTTTGGATGATTGCTTCCACATACTCCGGGGTTATGGGTTCGATGTAAGTGGCATCTGCTAAATCAGGGTCGGTCATAATTGTAGCAGGATTGGAATTCACCAGGATTACGCGGTATCCTTCTTCCTTCAGCGCCCGTGTTGCTTGGGTGCCGGAATAATCAAATTCACAGGCCTGGCCAATGACGATAGGCCCGGCGCCTATAATTAAAATGGATTCAATATCAGTTCTTTTTGGCATTGTTCATCAAATCAATAAACTGTTGAAATAAATAACGGCTGTCATGGGGTCCGGGACTGGCTTCTGGATGATATTGGACTGAAAATGCTGGGATATCTTTGCAACGGATTCCTTCTGAAGTTTTGTCATTGAGATTTACATGG
>Ga0208467_1000106_pt1 | contig 22619 bp, 27 predicted proteins | sample DeeseametaMP2098_FD_184176 | JGI IMG/M metagenome (GOLD analysis project Ga0208467, IMG submission 184176) | Marine microbial communities from the Deep Pacific Ocean - MP2098 (SPAdes) | ecosystem: Environmental > Aquatic > Marine > Oceanic | place: North Pacific Ocean | collected 2011-05-26 | reverse complement strand
AAAATGTTTTCCGAGCAGACAAAGCGGCATTGACAAAATATGCATTAACAAGAGCAATGCCGACAAAACCAAGACCCCAAATCCAATTCAATCGTTCCCAAGTTGATCTAGGCAGTACTAACTCCTTACCAAGCATACGCTCAAGAAGTGTCTTTTTACCAATCCAGTTACTTGCAATAAGGGCAAGCGCAAAAATCACATATAAGACACTAACTTTCCACATCACAAATGCAGGATTCCTTAAGGCAATACTTATCCCTCCAAAAACTAACAATAGGGCAAAGGTGATAAGGTGCGAGTTTTCAAATCTCCCAGTAGTCAACTTGGTATACATCAGCTGTATAAATGTAGCGGCGATCATTGCATAGATTGCAGCGTAAAGTCCATATGACTTATAAAAGATAAAGAAAAGGATAATCGGACCAAAGTCAAAGAGAAACTTCATAATAATTTATTCCGCGTGCTCTTCAGAGCAATACACTTTACCATTTTTTCTGATCGCCTCTGACTCTGGAATATGTGTATCACATACCGAACAAGCAACCACTACCTGTCCTGAATCAGAGTTAGATTGATTGTTATTATTTGGATTGCGAATTCTTTTAAATAGATTTACTAGTCCCCAGCCTAATAAAAGAACGACAACTAATTTTAATAGGGAAATCATTTCAAATAAAGATTGTATTTATCAAAACATAAATTTTACATAAATTCTTAGATGCTCTTTGATAAAGGTTTGATTATAAGTTTTATATACCTTCCCTACATTATTAATTAACATTAAACTAATAATTGACCTTATCTGTATAGATAATTGCTAATAAAAATTATTATCGATAGTATATAATTTCTCGTTCTTCACGCCTCAATGCCCGGGTGGTGAAATTGGTAGACACACAGGACTTAAAATCCTGCGGCTTTAACGGCCGTGCCGGTTCGATTCCGGCCCCGGGCACCAAATCTCTTACCTCTACTAAACGCCCAATAATACAAATTTAGTTTAATGTGTGAAGGAGGGTGTATTAATAATAACCTTACAAAATCATAAGATTAAAGATTATTTAATTAGTAAAAAAAATATTTTTGAGTGAATATGCTTCAAATTATTTCTCTAAAAAAAATAACCACAAAATAATATGAAAAATAAAATATTCCAAAATAAAATAAGTGTAATATGCTTCCTTGTTAACAAAAAAAATTAACAACCAGATCAACAAAAAATTGTTAATAGCGTAAATGAAAGAGAGGGAGTTTTTTTATTAATAGGGAGGAGTAATTATGAGTGATTCAGAGTTAATTTACGAACTAGAGGCAAATCCGCCAGCAGCTGAAAAGTTCTTTGCTGCACTTCAACATGTTTTAGCAAGCTTTGTTGGAATAATCACACCGACATACTTGTAATATTCTCAATTCTATTACTTAGCACACTTGAAATGCTACGTCGTCGATCTGAGCGAATCCGTGGCGTAAGACCAAGCTAAGACTTTCTTCTATTCCTTTTTATATAATTACTTCAGGTAATATATGATTTCGTATATCAATAACTATTAAACAGTTCTACAAAAAACAATTATCCAGAATATAATAAAAACCTATTTTATAAATTCAATTCATTATCATGAAAAAACGCATTATTTCAACGGAAAAAGCTCCTGCAGCTGTTGGCACATATTCTCAAGCCGTAGCAATTACTGATGGCACAACAATCTATCTTTCAGGCCAGATTCCTTTAGTTCCAGAAACTATGGAAGTTATCGAGGGTGGCATTGAAAATGAAATTCATCAAATATTTAAGAATCTATCTGCGGTCTGTGAAGAGGCTGGTGGTGGTCTAAATGATATCGTTAAACTCAATATTTTTTTGACAGACCTTAATAACTTTGCACCTCTCAATGAAATTATGGCTACTTACTTTAAACAACCCTACCCAGCCCGCGCGGCAATTGGAATTAAAGAACTTCCAAAAGGAGTTAGCGTTGAAATGGATGGTGTAATGGTGGTCAATTCGGATCAATATAGCTACTAATACAATGTCGTCACTCTCTGATCCAGTTATTGTAATTAGCGGATTAGGGAAGAAAACTTCGGACAGATTAAATCAGATTGGGATTTATTCTCTAGAAAATCTTCTCTTTCATCTGCCCATCAGATATCAAGACAAAACACAGATCACACCACTTTCTGCAGCTAAAATAGGCGATGAAATTTTAGTTGAACTCATAATTGATAGACTGGAAGAAGCCCCTACAAGGCAACGCCAATTGCTGTGTTATCTTTCTGACAATAATAATCAAAAACTATTAATTCGTTTTTTTCATTTTAATCAGTACCAAAAACAAGCTTTCGTCAGAGGCGAATATATTCAATGTTTTGGTGAAATAAAAATAGGACGCTCAGGGTTCGAAATGCATCATCCTGAATATCGATTAATTTCACAAAAACAAACGCCACTTCTAGATTCAACGTTAACTCCTGTTTATCCCCTTACTGCTGGAGTTACACAAAATAAAATTAAACTCTGGGTTGGTCAAGCTTTAGAAACATTAAAAGCTACAGTAATTAATGATTACTTTGAAAGGATTGCAAAAAACACAATGCCAAGCCTTAAGGATTCCTTGTATTTACTCCATCATCCGAGAAAAGGAGAAGATTTAACTTCGATAAGCAATTTCAAACATATCGCGCAACAAAGATTAATTATTGAAGAACTTGCAGCTCACCAGTTAAGTCTGCTACGAATCAAAGCACGAAGAAAAACCCAAGAATCAAGCATTTTTTCTATTCATGACAATTTACCTAGCCAACTAATGAAGTCTTTAGACTTTAAGCTTACTAGTGCACAGTTACGTTGTATTGGAGAAATCAACCAAGACATGTCTTCCTCGCAACCTATGCTGAGATTGTTACAGGGTGATGTAGGCTCAGGAAAAACTATAGTGGCAGTATTTACACTTCTTCAAGCAGCGGGGAATAACTTTCAAACTGCAATCATGGCGCCGACAGAAATATTAGTGCAACAACATCTTCAAAGTTTTACTTCTTACCTTGGTCATTTAGGCATTAAAGTTGCCTTCCTTTCAGGCTCTCAAAACACTGAGGAACGAAGAATTCAAATAAATTTGATTGCATCTGGCGAAGCACAAGTCGTAATTGGTACCCATGCACTTTTTCAGGAAAGCGTTTCATTTAATAATTTAGGTCTTGTGATAATCGATGAACAACATAAATTTGGTGTCCATCAGCGCTTATCCTTGACACAAAAAGCGAAAAAAATACCACACCAACTAGTAATGACTGCAACCCCAATTCCTCGATCTTTAACGATGAGTGTTTACGCAGACTTAGACACATCCATTATTGATGAATTACCTCCTGGTCGGCAAAAGATCGAGACAATTGCACTTAGTAATAACCGAAGAGACGAAGTGGTTGAAAGAATTAAAAAGGTTTGCACAGAAGGAAAACAAATTTACTGGGTTTGTACGTTGATTGAAGAGTCAGAAGCACTTCGTGCTGAATCTGCTGAGAAAACATATTTATATCTTTCAAAAAAACTTGCAGGAATCAAAGTAGTTATGATCCACGGAAGATTAAATAAGACAGAAAAAGAAAATATCATGCAAGATTTTGCCAAAGGAAGAATTAATGTGCTTGTTGCTACGACTGTTATTGAGGTTGGGCTAAATGTTCCTAACGCAAGTCTGATGATTGTTGAGAATGCCGAAAGACTTGGACTAGCGCAGTTACACCAATTAAGGGGTCGTGTCGGCAGAGGACTTGAAAAGAGTGTTTGTGTCTTAATGTATCAATCACCTCTGAGTGACTCTGCTAAACAAAGACTTGATATCCTTCGTAACAGCAATGATGGTTTTGTAATTGCTCAAAAAGACCTAGAGTTGCGAGGACCTGGAGAAGTTTTGGGAACCCAGCAAACTGGTATTGCCGATATGAAAATTGCCAACATTGCAAGAGATGCTTACTTGCTTAAGCAAGCTGGTTATTATGCATCAAAAATGTTAGTGGCAGGCGAGAAGGATCAGCATTCTCTAGTCAATCGCTGGATTGATTATGACAAATCTCACTATGCTAATACATAAATTATTTTAATAACTCGATAGCATAGAATTTACGCAACTATCAGACTCTTGTAAAATGCCTTTGTTATGTTCAATCCAGATAAATTTCAGTGGCGGCCATTTAGGGTTAATGAAAACATTCCTGAGCATGTTCTTGTCTGGCTATTGGACAGCCAATCATTAACGGTTAAACTTCGAAATAAATATGATGACTTTTGCGTTAATGTTCTATCACAGCAGGAAAATAATCCGTATCAGTGTGAGTTGAAATTACTCGATATTAACAAAAAAAACACAATCATTGTCAGAGAGGTTGAACTTATAGGAGACTCTCAAGCTGTTGTATTTGCACGCTCTGTTATTCCTAAAACGCCTGACACCGAAGATATCCTTAGTATAGGTTCAAAGCCGTTAGGTGAAATTCTTTTTAATGATAAAGGCATCAAACGTGGACATCTAGAGGTTGGAAAATACTGCAATACTTGGGCTAGGCGCTCAACTTTTACGATAGCAAAAACCAAACTACTTGTCAGTGAAATTTTTTTGGAGCATCTTTATGCGTGATGATTTGTTTAGTAGTAATAACGACATTGCTGACTTTCGCTTTGACGATAAGGTTGTTGCTGTTTTTGATGATATGGTAAGACGCTCAGTTCCGGGCTATGAAGCAATGATACAAATGGCTAGCCTATTGGTTCGAACATATGGACAAGACGATACTAATTATTATGATTTAGGGACCTCTACTGGAGCTATGACTCTCGCTTTAGCGCTAAATAATAAATCAAAAAACAATAAATTCATTGCTGTAGATAATTCTCAAGAAATGGTTAAACAGTGTAAAGAAAACCTCATCAGCAAAATTGATAACCTAGCTGTCATTTGTAGCGATATTAATGACATTGATATTGAAAAAGCCTCTATAGTTGTTTTAAATCTTACCCTCCAATTTATAGCAGTTGAAAAACGCTCAGACTTGATAAATAAAATATATCAAGGCCTAAATGAAGGAGGCATTCTAATTGTCAGTGAAAAGATACATTTTGATAATCAGCAAAAACAAAACAGTCTAACAAAACTCCACATGGATTATAAACGTGCTAATGGTTATAGTGAATTAGAGATATCGAAGAAGCGTCAATCTCTTGAAAATATCATGATAACTGAAAGTAAAGATACCCATCTTGAGAGATTAAAAGCATCTGGCTTTAAAGATTCTAATTGCTATTTTCAGTGTCTTAACTTTGTCTCGTTTTTGTCTGTAAAATGACGTTTGTTTTAGTTAAGGCTAATTAAACTAAGGTTTTTTATGCTTTTAATGATTGATAATTACGACTCATTTACTTACAACTTAGTTCAGTATTTTGGTGAATTAGGGCAAAAGGTTAGCGTCTATCGTAATGATGAAATCACGCCTGATGAAATAGAAAAAATAAAACCAAATTATATAGTTATATCTCCTGGACCTTGTACACCAAACGAGGCCGGCATTTCCCTTGAACTTATAGAGCGACTCTCTGGCAATATTCCTATCTTGGGTGTATGTTTAGGATTCCAGGCGATTGTACAAGCTTTTGGAGGTAGAATTATTGGCGCAAAAAGAATTATGCATGGAAAGGTTTCATCTATTCTGCATAATGGGAAAGGGGTATTTGATGGTCTAGAAAGTCCACTAAACGCAACTAGATATCATTCTCTAGTGGCAGAGCAAGAAACTTTGCCTGATTGTTTTGAAGTAACAGCCTGGACTAATGATGAGTCGGGTAGTATTGAAGAGATAATGGGTGTACGCCATAGAACATTAAACGTAGAAGGTGTTCAATTTCACCCTGAATCTATACTGACCGAACACGGTCATCAAATGTTGAACACTTTTTTACAGGAACATAACCAATGACCGAATTAATTGATTTTTTACAGAGTGAACTATTACTAACCGGAACACTATTTGCTCTGATTGTAATATTTATTGCCAATACCTATAGCGATAAACTAAAAAAATACCAAGTTGTTGATACCAACGGGGCAATCTCTCTAATGGATGATGACGATTTAATTATTTTAGATGTGCGCGAAGATAAAGAGAGGTCATCTGGTTTTATTAAGACTGACACACATATACCTATGGCACAGGTAAAAGGGAAGCTTGACTCTTTAGATAAATCAAAAAAAATATTAACATACTGTAAGAACGGTATGCGTGCAAACCGTATTGCCGACCTTCTTTGTAAGAACCAATTTGAAAATGTGTACAGTCTAAAGGGTGGCTTCGATGCTTGGCAAAAGCAAGGACTTCCGATTAAAAAATAATTATGAAAAAATCTCTTAGTATTGTTGGTGCTGGAGCTTGGGGTAGCGCTCTTGCTATCGCCTTGAGTGATAAATTTGATGAAGTATTTCTAATCGCAAATAATAAAAAATTTATTGCTAAGTTAGGTAACAAACACCCAGCACTAACCGAAGCATTCTCAAGCAATATTGTTTTGAGTGCAGATATAAGTCTGGTTAAGAATACCAAAGCAATATTAATAGCAGCACCTAGTTATTCATTTAGTGAGATACTGTTTAGTATTAAGCCATACCTAAATAGCACTCACTCAGTTGCCTGGGCAACCAAAGGCTTTGATCCTAATGATAAATGCTTGCTTCATGAAACTTTTCAAAAGATTTTGCCTGAATATCATCCTTGTGCGATCTCAGGCCCAACATTTGCTGCAGAAATTGCCAAGAAAAAACCATCAGCAATTGTCGTAGCTTCGAAAGACTATGACACTCGAGAATTTTGGGCTGACGCCATACAAACTGAACTTTTAAGAGCGTACAAAAATAATGATATTGTTGGAGTTGAGGTTGGCGGTTCGGTAAAAAATGTCCTTGCAATTGCTGCTGGAATAGCGAACGGCTTGGAATTTGGCGCAAATACTCAGGCAGCACTAATTACTCGTGGTTTAGCTGAAATGACACGGCTAGGTGTTTCTTTGGGTGCTGATAAAATAACCTTTCAAGGACTCTCTGGTATGGGTGATTTAGTCTTAACCTGTTCTGATGATTTATCAAGAAATCGTCGGTTTGGAAAAGAGTTAGCTAATAATGCGACAGTTGATGAAGCATTAATATGTGTCGGGGCTACCGTAGAAGGGCTTAACGCATTACAAATAGTTATCTCAATTGCAAAAAAATTAAATATTGAAATGCCAATTTGCGATCAAGTTTTAGCAGTTACTGAAGGAAAAATAAATCCTGTAGATGCTGTAAAAGAGCTTCTTCTTAGAAAACCAATTGAAGAGTAGATTCTAAGTTCAAATAAGGTTTCAGCCTCTCTGATTAAAAAAAAATTAAATAAACCAAAAAAATAAATATTATTACGGGATAATATGCGTCATTTTGGACAGCAAATATCTTGCAATGAAAAATAACATTTTGGGCGCCTCTATTTATAGTCATAAATGTAGAAAACTATTACTTTTCATTATTGTTGTAATGGTTTCTATGTTGATGACGCCTGCTTCATTTTCTTCAACACAAACAGTAAATAAAGCATACTCTACAAGTATAAACGGACTGTGGTTTAAGCCTAGCTTCAACTCTATCGAAAATACAGTGGTCCGAAAAGAGGTTTTCTTTAATTACCTTCTGCCTGCGATTATAGAAAAAAATGTAGAAATAACAAAACTTAGAGAATTGATTATTAATGACAAACTCGATGCATTGGAGTTAGATGTGTTGGCGATAAAATATAGACTCAACTTGCCCACATCGAAGGAAGAACTTTTAATTGCTATTGATGTGCTGCCGCCTTCGCTTGTTTTAGCTCAAGCAGCTAATGAATCAAACTGGGGTAGATCAAGGTTTGCCGAAGATTTTAATAATTACTTCGGTATTTGGTGCTTCGTCAAAGGCTGCGGTATCGTCCCAACAAAAAGAGATATGAATGCCAAGCATGAGGTAGCAACATTTGATTCATTAAAAGATTGTATAGACTACTACGTTTTGACGCTTAATAGAAATTATGCTTATCAAAATATGCGATCTATTAGGAAATCTCAACGTGATAATTTATCTCCTGTAACGGGAGTCGCGCTTGCTGAAGGCCTGAAAGGTTATGCAGAAATAGGTGCAGAATATGTTAATGTTATCCAGGCAGTTATTCGCTTTAATAACTTAGAGCGTTATGACATGTAATCGAATAATTTATTCGATACAATAAAAAACCCGCAAGTTGCGGGTTTTTTATTGTATCTAAGAATATTAACGCTTGGAATATTGTTCGCTCTTGCGCGCCTTCTTTTTGCCGACCTTCTTGCGCTCAACTATACGAGCGTCTCTAGTCACTAAACCGGCTTTTCTTAAGTCGCCGCGAGTAGACTCATCATAGGCCATAAGTGCGCGAGTGACTCCTAGTCTGATTGCGCCTGCCTGACCGGTATCTCCACCACCTTTAACCAAAATATTAAAATCAAACTTGTTTTTCATTTCAACAGCGTCTAATGGTTGATTAACAATCATTGAAGAAGTTTCTCTACCAAAATACTCTTCCATTGGCTTCTTGTTAACCGTAAAAACACCTTTGCCCTTTGTCATATAAACGCGAGCAACTGAGGTTTTCCTTCTTCCTGTTGCGTAATAAACTTCTTTATTTGCCATAATTAGTTTGCCTTAAATATCTAATACTTGTGGTTGTTGAGCTGAATGCGTGTGCTCACTTCCAGCAAAAACTTTCATTTTTCTAGCCATTTCTCTGCCCAATGGACCTTTTGGCAACATACCTTTTACTGCTTTCTGAATTACTTCTTCAGGTTTCTTTTCAATCAAATCTTTAAAGGGAATAGATTTTAAATTTCCAATATAGCCCGTGTGATGGTGGTACATTTTGTCGTTGTACTTGTTCCCAGTAACAGCAACTTTAGCTGCATTAACAATTACAATATAATCACCTGTGTCAACATGGGGTGTGTATTCAGGTTTGTGCTTGCCACGAAGACGCGAAGCAACTTCTGTCGCTAAACGGCCTAAGGTTTTGCCGTCAGCGTCAACCAGAAACCACTCTCTTTTGACCTCTTTAGCTTTTGCACTAAATGTTTTCATACCTCTTTTCTCGATGTCGATTCAGAATAAGCGCACTATTATAATCACTTTTTTTTTCTTGATGTAAGTTTTCATCTAGCTATAATGCAATTAATTGGCGACTTACCACTATGATAATTCGCTATTTTCAATGTGCAATAATATCCATCTTGTCCTGATAGAATGCTGTCTTGATATTCATAAGTCCAAGGAGTGTGTGAAACAGGTTGTCGTGTGAGAGTGGCAAATCAATTTTTTCACTTATTATATTAATGTCAAGTGACTCCAGAAATTCTTCATTAAACCACATTAGGGAAGCTATTTGTTTCTGTTCATTAGGCGCAATAAGATATGGCATACCATGCAAATAAATACCATTTTCACCCAAAGATTCTCCATGATCACTAATATAAAAAATAGCAATTTCACTACCTACAGAGTAATTCTTAAATAGATTAATCAATCTAGACAAAACATAGTCCGCATAAACAATTGTATTGTCATATGCATTACTGATTTCTTCATTACTGCACTCGTTCAACTGATTTGTTTGGCATGCTGGCGAAAATACTTCAAAAGAACCGGGATATCTTTTGTAATATGCTGGACCATGACTACCCATTGTATGCATTACAACTAAAGCATCTTTCCCATTTTGACCATCAATATAATCTTTAAGGCCATTCAGCATGCCTTCGTCACGACATTCAATATCACACACTGGATTTACATCTTCTGATTTAAAGTCAATATAACTAATGCGATCTGCCACTCCTTTCGAATCGGAATTATTTTCCAGCCATAAAACCTCTATACCTGTATTACTTATGATGTCGAGGGCATTACTCATATTTTTTCCTTCCTTGTGATTGTAACTAGATCGATTTAATGATGAAAACATGCAAGGAATTGACCAGGAGGTATCTGTGCCACATGAAGTCATTTGGCGGAAAGATATAACATCTTCTTTTGCCAATAGTGGATTCGTTTGACGCTTATAGCCATTAAGTGAAAAGCGATCCATTCTTGCTGTTTCGCCAATTACCAGTATTACTAAACGTTGGTTATTTGTTTTTTTATTTATTTCTGCATCTAAACCAATTTGCTGAAATGGTGTGGTAGAAGTCTCAAATTTAGCGTCAACATATTTTGTCATAGAGTATAAATAGTAGCTAGGATTAATATAAAGCCTTAAATCACGATTTTCTCTTGCAAAAGATGAATAGTGCTTTGAAAAACCCATAATAAGCAAAATGAAAATTAATATCATAATTACAAATGCTTTAACTCTTTGCCATAGCTGGCTTTTTAAAGGCAACTCTGTTATCTCTATTTTGATAACAAAGTAAGAAGGCAGTAAACCTAATAATAACAAATAAAGAAATGAATTGAAGTTAACCAATTCTAAGAACTCTGTGGTATTTGTTTCAAAGGTATTTGCAATCATATTATGATCAAATACTATGCCGAAATTGTTCGCAGAATAACTAACAATTGAAGAGATTAATAATAAAATGATTAAAATAGGCTTAATTGTGTGCCGGTAACAAAAGATTAATAGCAGAGCTGATAAAAATACAAACAACCAGATTAACAAGGAACAAATAAATAGCCAATTCTCGGAAAGGGGATACACTAATAATGTTTTTTCTAGGAATTTAAAGTTCCCTGTCAAGGTGATAAATGCCGCTATGAAAATGATTAATCTAACTTGCGACAATTTTTTATATAGCATCATCTGATACATGTAAAGTAAAGGTGACTATTATATCTAGTATGGGTGCCGGAGGGAGACTAGACCCCACCAAGGTTAAGATTTCTAGAATGGATAAGACTGAGAATTGTGCCCTTGCAAGAGAGGTTAGAAAACAATTAAGAAGCATTAAGTGTTCCTTAAAATTTCCTGTCGTCCATTCCACTGAAAATCAAATTAAAGCACTGCCCCATGAATCTGTATATGAAACAGAATTTGCTCAGGCAGGAAGACCCAGAGCTGTCAATGGAGCAATATCTTATATGCCTAATATTTTTGAGCTTATGATGGCGGGCTATATAATCCAAACTATATTAAAATCTTAGTTTTGGTATTTATAATAAATTATTGAAATTAATATGGTGAGAATCGAAACTCCTATCTGTGACTTTAACCAAGCAGCCATTGACTTTAACTTAAAGGGTGTTGATGGAAATTATTACAATCTTGAGAGCTTAAAAGGCCAAAATGGTCTACTGGTGATGTTTATTTGTAATCATTGCCCATATGTCAAATCTATCATCCATAGAATTATCCGAGACACTAAAGAACTTAAAGACTTAGGAGTAAATTCTGTAGCTATTATGTCAAATAATCCTGACGAATATAAGGAAGACTCATTTGAAAATATGCAAAAGATAGCCACTAAAATGAATTTTCCTTTTCCATACCTTATCGACGAAACTCAAGAAGTTGCAAGGTCCTATGGCGCAGTTTGCACGCCAGACTTTTTTGGTTACAATAGTGATTTAGGTCTGCAATATCGAGGAAGGCTGGACGAGTCAAGAAAAGAAACCATAATAGATGCTAAGCGTGACCTCTTTGAAGCGATGAAGGAAGTAGCTATCAGTGGCAATGGCCCCGATGAGCAAATTCCGTCAATGGGATGCTCAATCAAATGGTTTGAGTAATTACTTATAAAAATAATTTTTGCAGTATATTACAAAGATTCCTCATTATTATCTTTAATTAATTAAACAGTATTTAGTATAGGTATAATGTCGCACTTTCTTTTTCCTGTGTATTATGTCAGACAATCATTCCAGTCTAAGTTTTGAAAGCTTTGGCCTTTCAGATAATATATTAAAAGTTATAGATGAGATTGGTTATGAATCTCCCACTGCTATCCAAGAACAATGCATCACATACCTGCTTGATGGCCATGATGTTATCGGACAAGCTCAAACTGGTACTGGAAAAACAGCCGCCTTTACCTTGCCCTTACTTGACAGAATAGACCTCAAAAATAATCAAGTACAGTTGCTAGTTTTAGCTCCCACCAGAGAACTCGCTATCCAGGTTTCTGAGGCAATCCAAACATACTCAAGACATCTGAAAGGTTTTCATGTGCTACCTATTTATGGAGGTCAATCTTATGACGTTCAGTTAAAGCCATTAAAAAGAGGTGTCCATGCAGTCGTAGGCACTCCAGGCAGAGTCATGGACCACCTAAAAAAGGGGACACTTAAACTGAACTCGCTCAAAACTTTAGTACTTGATGAGGCCGATGAAATGTTGAGAATGGGTTTTATTGATGATGTTAAATGGGTCATGAATAAACTACCAAAAAAACGACAAATTGCACTTTTTTCGGCAACTATGCCTGACACCATAAGAAGAGTTGCTGAGACATTTTTAAACAAACCCAAAATTGTTAAAATAAAAACAAAGACTGCAACAGCAAAAACTATTAGCCAAAGTTATTGGTTAATTGGGGGTTTGAATAAATTAGATGCACTGACTAGAATCCTAGAGATAGAGTTATTCGATGCATTGATTATTTTTGTTAGAACCAAAACTGCTACGATTGATTTGGCAGAAAAATTATCTGCAAGAGGTTTTGCTGCTGAACCAATTAATGGTGATATAGCTCAAAACCAACGCGAACGTATTATCACTCAACTCAAACAGGGAAAGATAGACATCCTTATTGCTACTGATGTTGCAGCTCGTGGACTAGATGTCGAAAGAATCTCTCACGTTGTAAATTATGACATACCTCAAGACCCAGAATCTTATGTTCACCGTATTGGTAGAACAGGTAGGGCTGGCAGACAAGGAAAAGCTATTTTATTTGTAGCCTCAAGAGAAAAACGTATTCTTAGAACAATAGAGAAGATAACGCGGCAGCCAATTGAACCTATGCAGCTACCATCTGCAGCAATCATTAATGAACAAAGAATTAAGAACTTCAAGGAGAGAATTGCGAACACATTAAGCAATCAAGATTTGAGTGTTTTTGAAGAGTTGGTACTTAGCTACCAAAAAGAAAATGAGGTTGACGTACTAAAAATGGCTTCAGCATTGGCTTTAATGGCTCAAGGTTCAGAGCCTTTACTTCTAAACGAAAAAGATTTTAAGCAAAATTCATTCAGCGACGAAGATAACAATAAAGTTACCATTTCTTTGGATCCAGAACCTTTAAAGGAATACCCTCAAATACCAATGCGGCGTTATAGAATAGCATTAGGTCATAAAGACAACATAAGGCCAGGCAATATTCTAGGTGCAATAGCCAATGAAGCTGAAATTAGTAGCGACTACATTGGCACTATCCAAATTCTTCAGGATTTCACTGTTATTGATTTGCCAGATGAAATGCCAAATGAGACCTTTGAAATATTAAAGAGCACAAGGATTTTTAACAAAACACTCAATCTAGAAGAGCTTACAAATAAAAACAATGTGGGTGGCACTCGAAAAAAAGACAAACGCTTCAAAAGAGAGTCAATAAAACGAAATAAAAAAAGAAAACCTCACCATAGAAGGGATAAAAAGCTCTCACAACATAAATCAAAACGATAAATATGAAAAAAATATGCCTGAAATAGATATATTTTGCTATTTTATTGAGTGTAAAATTGCTTTTGCTGGTAAAGATTCAGCTGATGTTTGCTTTTGTGTTGTTGATTGACTAACTCTCGGTTTCACAGTAAATCTTCTTGGTTGTATATTTCCCGCGTTTTATTTTTTTTAGGAGACTCCATGTCTACAACAACAGGACGCGTCAAATGGTTTGACGCAAAGAAAGGTTTTGGATTTATTGAACAAGAAGATGGCGATGACGTCTTTGTTCACTTTAGAGCCATTGTATCTGAAGGCTACAAAACTCTTGACGAAGGTCAAGAAGTAGAGTTCGAGCTAGAAGATGGTGAAAAAGGTCCACAAGCAGCAAACGTAGTACCAAAATAGTTACTAGTTACACCGATTAGCTCAGCTTAATTGCTGAGTTTTTTGTTTAGACATTTGATGCGCCTGCGTATTAAATGTCTATAGCTTCAGAAGAGTTGTACCTTCATACGGCCGAACATGTGCGTTTGGAAACCAGAAAATCAAATTGTTTTAGGTTGCCATCAGTTATTTAATTGTAGTTGCAATTGCCTAAATAAATAATATTATTTAAATTATGTTGTCGTAAAATCTTCATTAAGCTTTAAACTTCTTTATAGAATAATCATAGCCAAACACCATGAAAACTTTCTTTTGGTATGACTACGAAACTTTTGGTTTGTCGCCAAAAACTCAAAGAATTGCTCAATTTGCTGGCATTAGGACTGATGAAAATCTCAACATTATTGATGAACATATGTTTTATTGTAAGCCGACATATGATAGCCTGCCTTCGCCTGAAGCTTGTTCAGTAACAGGTATTACTCCTCAAATTTGTGAAAAAAATGGCTTAATTGAGAAGACATTTATTTCAACAATAAATAACGAATTCTCAGTCCCTGATACTTGTGTAGTTGGTTATAACTCTATTAGCTTTGATGATGAATTCACACGCTACACTCTTTTTAGAAATTTCCTAGATCCTTATGCATGGCATTGGCAAAATGGAAACTCAAGATGGGATATTCTTGATGTGGCTCGTTTTTGCTATGCATTAAAAAAAGATAGTAGCCTAAAGTGGCATTATGATGAAAATAATAAGCCGATCTTTAAGCTAGATAAACTTGCCCCAGCAAATGATATTGAACATAGTGATGCACATGATGCACTTGCTGATGTAAGAGCTACAATTGGTATAGCTAAAATAATCAAAACCACACAGCCAAAATTATTTGATTATGCACTTAGCTTGCGTGATAAAAGGGAAGTAAGTAAAAAAATTGAACTATTTAGCCCCTTATTGCATACCTCTGGTATTTACTCAGGAAAACTATCATGCACTCGCCTAACAACGGCTCTTGCGTACCATCCTGAGTATTCTGATCGAGCTTTGGTTTTTAATCTAGATCAGGATCCAAGCCTTCTAACTGAATTAGAAACTGAAGAATTAAAAACTCTAATTTTTTCAAAGAAATTGCCCAAGGGTGTAGATCGTCTTCAAATCAAAGAATTGGCATTTAACAAGAGCCCTATGTTTGTACCAAGTGTCTACAAACTTGAAAATAAAATTACTGAACAGCTCCAAATTGATATTGATAAATGTATGGATAATCTTTCCTATATTAGGGATAACCAAACTCAAATAAAACAGAAAATAAAATCAATTTATACAAATGATTCTGAAAGAACTCCCGCTATGGACGTTGATCAGTCGCTTTATGATAATTTTATTGACAAAGCTGACAGATTGATATGCAACCAAATACAAAATCTAAGTTCAGATGAACTAAGGGACTTTAAACCACAATTTAAGGATAAGAAATTATCAAAATTGTTATTAAACTTTAAAGCCAGAAATTTTCCTGAGTCTCTCACAGAGATCGAGCAGGAAGAATGGTTTGAGATTGTCCAGTCTCGAGTGCAGAATGGAGAAAACGGCTACCTATCTTTAGAAAATTTCTATAAGAGTCTAGAAAAACAAAAAATTAGTGCGCCTAGTAAATCTGATATTTGGACCCAATTAGAAGAATATGCTCATTCATTTTTATAAATTCATCACACAAAGCAATATTGAAAGACGCGCAGGGATTAGGTATAATATTCGCCCATAGTTGTTATCAAAAAATATATTAAATGAACGCAGAAACTCGCAGTGAAATGTTTGGCAGATTGCTCAAACAAATACCAAATCCAACCACCGAACTAAACTATTCAACCTCATTTGAATTGCTTGTTGCAGTAACACTTTCAGCTCAAGCAACTGATAAAAGTGTCAATCAGGTTACCGATATTCTTTTCCCGCTAGCGAATACTCCAGAAACCATTTATGATCTAGGCGAAGATAAACTGAGAGATACCATAAAAACTATTGGTCTTTTTAACTCAAAAGCAAAACATATAATCCAAACCTGTCGAATAATAATTGATAAGTACAATTCACAAGTTCCTGAAACCCGAAAAGAGCTTGAGGCACTACCTGGCGTTGGCAGAAAAACTGCCAATGTAGTTTTGAACACTGCTTTTGGTCATCCTACAATTGCTGTAGATACCCACATTTACCGTGTCGCCAATAGAACTGCTATTGCTTCTGGAAAAACTGTCCTTGAGGTAGAAAAAAAATTAATTAAATTTATTCCTGAAGATTATAAAGTGCCAGCACATCATTTAATGATTCTTCATGGCAGATATGTCTGTAAAGCCCGATCACCTCACTGCAACGATTGTACTTTACTTGACTTGTGTGAATACGAAGAGAAAAACATATAACCTCTTAACCATTCATGCTGTTTAATCAAGATCGAAAACAGCAACGAGAATTCTTAGCCAAGGCCTGGCAAAAATACACTAACCAACAATTGCTTGAGCCTATAGAAAAAGAACTAGTTTCAATTATAAAAATTCACCCTGAGTACCAAAAAAGAATAAGCAATATCGACTCTGAATATTTCCCCGAACATGGCGAAGTAAATCCTTTTCTTCACATTAACTTACATTTGGCTCTTAGAGAACAACTTTCTATAAAACAACCTGCAGGCATTAAAGAGACCTATCAAAAACTACTAGATATACATAAAGACCCTCATCAAGTAGAACATTTAATGATGGATTGCATCGCACAGATGATATTTATAGCTCAAAAAAACAATGCTCCCATAGACAAAGATGCCTACCTAGATTGCCTTAAGAAACAAATCAAATAGGATTAATGTCCATTGAACCAATAATTAACAATATTCTTGACTGTAACATTGTTAGTCAAGTAGCAATTAAACATAGCCCTATACAGATATACAAAATATTGACCAATAAAGGAGATAGGTTCCTAGTTAAGTATCAAGTAAAGCCAAATAAAAACTTGATTAATCAGGCAACTGAACTTGACTTGCTTCGCGATTATATTCATACACCAGAAGTAATATGGGCCTCTGAACAATACCAAGTACTTGAATGGATAGAAGAGAAAAAACAGAAAAATTATCAAATTCAAATAGGTTCATCATTAGCTAACATACATCGTGTAACTCATTCTAAATTTGGCTTTAATTTTAATAACACAATCGGCGCAATGCCTCAATTCAATGCTATAAATACAGACATAACTTCATGGAAAGAGTTTTATTGGCAACATCGTCTAAAGTATCAAATAGAGTATGCTAACAATTCTAAATTATTAGATTATGATTTATATAAAAAATTACTTTCAATAGAGCCAAAACTAAACAAATATATCGATAACAAAGTAAAACCATCATTACTACATGGTGATCTTTGGTCTGGAAACATTATTAATGGAGAAGATAACCCATATTTTATAGATTCAGCTTGTTATTATGGACACCGTGAAATTGATTTTGCTCTAATTCACATGTTTGGTGGTTTTAGTGACGATTTTTTTAAGGCATATAACGAGACATATAAATTAGATGAAGGTTTTGAGCAGAGAAAACCAATTTATATGCTCTATCACTATCTTAATCACCTAAATATCTTTGGTAAAGGATACTATTCAGGTGTAGAAAGCTGCACAAGCTACATATTAAAGCACTAAATTAACATTTACTCCTAATCAGATATAAAGATGTCACCAATTGGTGAAGTTTTTCAATAATTGAAGACCGTCTCTTTGTGATTTCTCAGGATGGAATTGAACTGCAAACAATTTATCTGTTGCTATTGCTGAAGTAAATTTAATGCCATATGTAGTCGTCCCAGTTACACAACTTTTGTTATCTTCCTTAACATAATAACTATGAACACTATAAAACCTAGAATTATCTTCAATTTTACTCCAAAGTGGGTGATTATTTATTTGTTTAACCTTATTCCACCCCATATGTGGTATTTTTAGTTCATTATTCTTAAATTTTATTACATTACCTGGGATTATAGAAAGTCCTTTTGTGCCATTATTTTCTTCACTGAAATCAAATAATAGCTGTAAACCTAGACAGATACCAAGAAAAGGCTTTTCTTTGGCTGCCTTTTTAATAACCTCTTTCAATTTATGTTCGTTGAGTGCACTCATACAAGCGCCCATTGCTCCTTGGCCAGGAAAAACTACTCGATCTGCTTCTGCAATTGTATTTAAATTGTTGGTGAGTACACAGTAATCATTTGGAGCTACATATTCAATTGCTTTTTGAACTGAACGGACATTTCCCATTCCATAATCAATAATTGCAATTGTTCGCACGCTCTTATCTTTTCCTAAAAAAGAATCTAATTAAAGTGAGCCCTTTGTTGAAGGTATCGTATCTGGTTGGCGCTCATCTTTTGTAATAGCCATACGGAGCGCTCTACCAAAAGCTTTAAATACAGTTTCTGCCTGATGGTGAGAATTAATACCCTTTATATTGTCAATGTGGAGAGTTACCAAGGCATGATTTGCAAATCCTTGAAAAAACTCTCTAATTAAATCAACATCAAATGTACCAACTCGTTCTCGAGTAAAACTAACGCCCAGCTCCAAACCTGGCCGTCCAGAAAGGTCAAGCACGACCCTTGATAACGCTTCATCAAGAGGCACATATGAATGTCCATATCTTGTTAACCCTTTTTTATCTCCGACAGCTTGGAAGAATGCCTGACCACAAGCAATACCAATATCTTCAACAGTATGATGGTCATCTATTTCAGTATCACCATCACAATTAATTGTCAAATCCATTAAGCCATGACGAGCTATCTGATCTAGCATATGATCTAAGAAAGGTACGCCTGTATCTATATTAGCTTTACCTGTGCCATACAGTTCTAGAGAAACTTTAATATCTGTCTCGTTGGTTTTTCGCTCTATTGTAATCATAAGCGGATTTTATCTTAAGCTATATAGTCTTTGATGAGTATTTCAGCTATTTGAATAGAGTTTAATGCCGCACCTTTCCTGATATTATCTGATACTACCCATAGATTAAGCCCTCTTTCATGACTAATGTCCTCACGAATACGACTTACAAAAGTTGAATCACAGTTTGTGGCTTCATTAAAAGGTGTTGCGTAGCCACCATCACTTCTATCATCTATGACTGTTACGCCATCAGCTTTTTCAAGTAATTTACGTGCCTCTTTAGCTGTAATTTTCTGCTTTGTTTCGATATGAACAGCTTCAGAGTGGCCATAAACAACTGGGATCCTAACCGCAGTTGGGTTAACTAAAATATCTTCGTCTTCAAAGATCTTTTGTGTTTCCCACACCATTTTCATTTCTTCCTTGGTGTAGCCGTTCTCTTGAAAAACATCAATATGCGGAATAGCATTGAATGCTATTTGTTTTGGATAAACCTCTATTTCAACATCTTTTCCATTTAATAAGTTAGCAGTTTGATTTGTAAGCTCTGTTATGGCTTCTTTTCCAGTACCAGAAACTGCCTGATAAGTTGCCACATTAATTCTTTCGATGCCAACAGCATCATATATTGGTTTCAATGCCACCAACATCTGAATTGTCGAACAGTTTGGATTAGCTATAATGTTACGGTTAGTGTAATCACTAATAGCGTGTGCATTGACCTCTGGCACAACTAATGGAATATCCTTGTCACGACGGAAATGCGATGTATTATCAATAACTGTACAGCCAGATTTTGCTGCAATTGGGGCATAAATTTCAGAAATATGACCACCAGCAGAAAACAAACCGATCTGGGCTTTTGAGAAATCGAAGGTATCCAGATCTTCTACAGTCCATGATTTACCTTGGCAAGTTACCTTTGTTCCAGCAGAACGTTTTGAGGCTAAAGGATAAAGATTGTTTATCGGAAAGTTGCGTTGATCAAGTATTGAAACTAGAGTTTCCCCTACAGCGCCAGTTGCACCAACAATAGCAACATCATATTTTTTACTCATTTGTGAATATAGTATTTAAATTGAAAGATTATACAAGGACTAAAAAAAATATTAATAATATTCAATGACCGCCTTTATACTAAAGCGTGCCATATAAGATTAAATTCTATACTGAATTTTGAATCTCGATATATTGATGCTTTAATTGAAAGGTCTTACTTAGATTATTACATAAAGCTTGGATACCGTACCGTTCAGTAGCATGATGTCCGGCTGCAATATATGTAAGGTTATTTTCTAGAGCAGCGGCAGGTATTTTTTCTGACACTTCACCACTTAAATATAGCCCTACATCTAGCTCTATAGCTTCATCTATAAGGTTTTGCGCGCCTCCAGTACACCAGCTCATTCTTTGAATCTTTTCTTCTTGTTTTCCAAAGATCTGTGGGGCTCTTTCAAGTTTTTGCTCTATGCGAGTTGTAAATTCGCTTAAGCTAATATTTAAATCACCCTGCCATAGTAGGCTATCCTCAACAGGTTTTATGTTTTGAATATCTAAAAGTTTTCCAAGTTGCACATTGTTCCCTACCTCTGGATGTGCATCCAATGGAAGATGATAACCAAAAAGGTTTATATTATGAGACAGTAGCAAGGAGATCTTTCGACGTTTTGCGCCTGCAATAACTTGGTCTTCGTCCTGCCAAAAAATACCGTGATGTACAAAAATAGCATCTGCATTTTGATCAATGGCGCGCTCAATCAGTGCTAAGTTTGCACTAACTCCACTAACAATGCTTGTAATATTTTCAGCGCCTTCAATTTGCAATCCGTTCGGGCAATAGTCTTTAAATGCATCAACATTGAGATACTTGTTGCAGTAATTATCTAGCTCTTTGAGGCTAACCATAGTAACTTTTTAAATGATCAATAAATTGGATGTTTTCTTCGGGTTTACCAACAGTTACACGTATACAGTTTTTAAGTTGCGGATGTTTAGGAAAACTCTTGACCAGTATTCTACTCTCTTTCAATGATGCAAATAGTGATGCCGCATCATCGACTTTAATTAATAGAAAATTTGCCTCTGAAGGATAGACAGTAATACTGGAAATTTTCATTAACTCTTTAAATAGGCGCTCCCTCTCATTAATAATGACTCTTGCATTTTCAACAATATGGTTCTTTTCCTTTAACAGAAAATTTGCACTTGCTTGCGTTAGTGTGTTGATATTGTAAGGCAGTCTTAATTTATCTAACTCTCGCACTGTATCCTTATTAGCAATTAGTAAGCCGAGTCTCAGGCCGGCAAATCCTATCTTCGATACAGTCCTTAGAAGCACCATATTAGGATAATTAACTACTTCATCGAGAAAACTATCCTTACAGTATGCATAATAAGCTTCATCAATAACCACTAAGCCGTCACTTTCTTTAATAATTGTTCGGATTGCCTCACGATTAAATGAATTGCCTGTAGGGTTATTGGGGTAAGCAATAAATATTATTTTAGGTTTGATACGATTAATCTCATCAACTGTAGTATTCAGGTTGATTTGATAGTTTTCGTCCAATAAAACGCCATAGTAATTGAGTCTGGTAAATTTTGCTATCATCTCGTACATAACAAAACTTGGTTCAACACCTAGGATAGTGTCACCAGTTTCACAAGCTAGAGACATTAATTGTATCAACTCATCTGAACCGTTTCCGAGCAAAATATCGAGCTCATCCGGTATATCCATGAGCAATCTAAGGGTCTGTTGTACTTCCTTAGCATTGGCATCGGGGTAGCGATTTAACACTGCCTCAGACAAGCACTCAATATAGGCAGGCATTAGCTCACGAGGAGCTAAAAAGGGGCTTTCCATAGCATCAAGCTTTATCATATTTATTGAGCTTGGAACATGATAAGCCTGAATATCATGGATCTCTTTTCTTAGCCATGTGTCAATAAATTTCATGCTATTTTGGCAAGTTACGGTTAGGATGGTATTGCATTTTACCCAGACTTTTTGCATTCAATAATGTTTGATAAGTATAGTCGAGCGCCCTCCTACAGGCAATATTAACCGCTACATCTGAGGCTATCAATGCACTAATTGCACTTGACAAGGTACACCCTGAGCCGTGATATTTGTCTGGCAGTTTGGTGTAACTAAATTGTTCCACTAACTTTGAATTATGATACAAACGATGTTCAATATCAGCCTCAGAGCTATCTGTAGTTGTAACTAATATCCAAGGACAATTGAGGCTTGCTATGGCTGACTGCTCATCTAGTCCAGGTGCTAGACAACTCAGTTCATTCAAATTAGGTGTCAAAATTGTGGCCATTGGGATAAGTTCATTTCTCATATAATCAATTGCATCATCGTCTAAAAGTTTTTCTTCATTACCTGAGCTGATGATGGGATCATGGATAATTACTAGATCAGACTTCTCTTTCAGTAGCCTAGTTATTGTTTTGATTTGTTCTAATGAGCCTAATAATCCAATTTTTACGGCTCGAAAAGGTATATCCTCAGACAGTAGTTTAAACTGCGTTTCGATTAGCTTTTGATTTGTTGCTTCAATCAGTTTTACTTCCTGAGTATTTTGAGCTGTGAGCACAG
>Ga0208467_1000098_pt1 | contig 23406 bp, 22 predicted proteins | sample DeeseametaMP2098_FD_184176 | JGI IMG/M metagenome (GOLD analysis project Ga0208467, IMG submission 184176) | Marine microbial communities from the Deep Pacific Ocean - MP2098 (SPAdes) | ecosystem: Environmental > Aquatic > Marine > Oceanic | place: North Pacific Ocean | collected 2011-05-26 | reverse complement strand
TGGATTTTGGTTTGGTTGGATTGCAATTCCTTTTGTAATTTTTCTTTCTTCAATAATAGCTCTTATAAGCGTGATTCCAGATTTATTAAAAAAATCAAAAAAAATGTCTACTCAAATACCTTTTGGCCCTTATATAATTTTGGGAACTTTATTATATTTAGTTATAAAAAATAATTTATTGAGTTTATTTTTTTAAATAAAGTGGATGAATTTTTATTCATAAATATTATTATATCTGCATTAAACATATTCATTATCGTCTATGCTTATTCTTTGAATTTTTTTCCAAAAAAATGGAGAAAAAAAATAAATCAAGATACACTTGTTGGACTCGCTTTAATATTTCTTACGATGACTACAATGTTTGCTTGGATAATATATTTTTATATTAAAATATTTGATATTTAGTAATTTTGTCTCCAAGAACTTCTGTAAGTTGTGACATCACCAGTTGCACCATCTAATGTCACTAAATCTTTTTTAGTTTGTGTTGATTGACCTGCTATGTTTGCAAAAAGTTTTCCGGCAAAAGTTACAATTCTTGATAATACCCCTTGACCAACATAATAACATTTATCTGTTTTATTACGTAATTTTCCTAAATTAGAAGAAATATTTGTTCCACACTCATCATCTACTGCACAAATAAATGCATCTCCTAAACTACATTTATTTACCGATGAACTTGGCTGATAAAGAGGGAAGTACGCCAATCCACTCGATGCCGTTGGTTCAGCTGTTACTTTTCGGTATTTATCTAATGTAATATACCAACCTTTGTCGCCTGGTAATTGAGGACATTTAGCACCCGATGAATCATTTGTTGTATTTGAACATTGAGTTAAATCAGCAGCTTTGGTTGCAACCGCTATATCTCTATACAAAGGATAATAAGGATCATTAATTCCAAGCATTAGGTTTTGAACTCCCGCTGTAGTATCAGAAATTCTTTCGTAGTCCCCTGTTCCTGTATATAGCCATAGAGAGTTTGTGCTTTGACCTATTGTTGCATCCATAGAATGATACATGTAACGTCCATTTGCTGAACTGCTTCCTGCGGTAAATAAAGTTGTCTTGTCATACATTGCAATTGCATTGCCGTTACCATCATCTGACATATTGGTTAGATTGAATTTTGTAATTTTACCTTCTAAATCATTTAAATAAACCAAAGCCCCTCTAAATGAAACTCCTCTTGCAGTATCAGGGGTAATAACCACAGGCGATCCAGGAGTAGAGTTAACAATATCGTTTGTCGCTAAATCTTCAATTGGAATTACTTTATGAATTCTACCTGGATAAGTAGTGTCTTCTAAATTCACAATTGTTAAATTAGAACCAAAACCTGAGTACTGAGCACCAAAACCACCACCCATTACAGCAACATAAATATCATCTTCAGCATTTGAATCTCCCGCACCTAGATTTGGCAATCTTAATATTCTAGGAGATGACCAAGTTTCACCTAGACCGCTATAATCGTATTCTGGTTGAGTTATAACTCCAGTTTGAGCAGATCCAGCTTTAATTAATACCCCTAAAGGTGAACTTGATTTTGATGCATCTGAAGGATCTGCACCGTAATAAGTCATATCATGAGCAAATATTATTTGAGTATCTCCCGAGCTATTTGTTGAAACATTGAAGTTTGTATAGTTATTACCATCTAATAAAACTGTTAGGTCTGATTTTACTACACCTCTTACAGGGAAAGTCCAAATTTTTGATTTGTAACACTGATTGTTACCAGTAGAATCACAGGTCATACTTCCCGTGCCTGTATTGGCATTATCGGATACTTGAACTGCTTCGTTAAAAGAACTTATCGAATAAGAATTAGCGATATAATCATAAGAAGAAATTAGTCCATTATGATCCATTACATGAACTTTGTGTAAAATTGTATCATTTAAAACTGAATATAAGTGCAAAGGTTTATTTGGATCTGTAACATCAAGAACAGAGAAACCAGCTCCACCTCTTCCATATGGCACCATTAAAATAGTATGCCATTGTTTTGAAGTATCAAGAGCGCTTTTAAAATACATATCATGTACAGTAACGGAACCATCCACTCCATAAATTGCATTAGATCCACCAACACCAGATCTATTTAAATTAACATTAACCATGTTGGGCATACTTGAGGCTACAAAAGGTGGGACGAAAGCCCATTTTTCTTTTCCATCTTTTGCTTGAAATGCATGAAGCATTCCATCATTTGCGCCAACATAAATTATTTCTTCTCGAGAAGATTTAGAAGATGCCCAGGCATCATAGCCTTTAATAGATCGCCAATAAGCTTCTTGGTTATTTCCAACAAAAGCTGTTTCTGCTCTTGGTGCACCGATTACAACCATTTCTGAGTGATAAACATCTCCTAATGGGTTAGGTCTTGTCTCAGTTAAATTACAATCGCCATCATAATCAAAATAATCTTTTCCTCTAACAAAGTTTATTAAACCTTTGACATCGTCATCGGTTCCATTTGCAACTCCTGAAGCACTCTTACATCTTCTAGTATTAACAGGGTTGTCTGTTACGCTATGGTAACCCGATACTTCATTGTTAGTTTGTTGGAATAGAGTATTGATTTCGCTCCAGTTTGAATCTTTAAAATTATTGTAATCAGTTTTGTAGTCTGTACCAGGAATTTCACTCCAAATTTTTCTACTATCAGGAGCTGGCATTTTATCTACAGCACTCCAGTTAGATTTATCATTTGTATCAATAACACCACTTGAGCTAATAGCTGTTCTGGTTAATGTTCCTTTCCATTCTTTGTTTTGTTCATAATCAAATTGTGCTTGATATAATGATCCACCTTTTTCAATTGTTGCCGTAATAGCTGGTGCTGTAAAAGATAATTTTGATGCAATAATTTGTGATATAGCTGCTTTTAATTGAGATTTTAAAGATGCAGTTGTATTTGCAATGATGACATCATTGGTACCACCGGCTTGAGCCATTTTTCTAAAATTATTAATACCGCCTGAACCAATTCCTCCACCGTAAGCAACAGTGAATGTTTTTATTTTATGATTGTTTAATAAATTGGTCACAATATTTTTTGCACTATTATGGTTGCCCCAGCCACCATCACCAATAACTAACAAGTAACTATTTTGACATGCTAGATTTTTATCAATAGGTGAATACGTAGAATTTAAATAATATTTTTGAGCTATCAATGCCCATGCCATAGCATCCGTTCCTCCACCTGGATTTACTCCTGATATGATTTGATTAATCCTACTAGCTCCTTGTTTATGAGCTCTTACTTTTAGACAATTTTGACTATTGCATGGCTTTGCTTTTCCAGTAGTAATGTGTCCACTCCAGCTATAAAAACCATAACTACCCCCCGAAGACCAATAGGCAAAACCAAAATTAACTCCTGCGGTAAGAGAAGAATCTGTAGTAATTGCCTTAATTGCCTCATGAGCTCCCGACATTCTTGTTCCCGAAGATCCACCAAATTCTTTAAGAAATCCTAAGTTAAGATCAAAAGCTTGAACTGAAGATTTACTGTAAGATGCAACAAAAACTCTGTTATTAGTTTTATCAATAGCAAGACCCCATGGGTAATAAAATTTAACGTTGGAAGAGCTTGAACCACCGCTACAACATCTTCCTACGGACTGTACAGATGAAAAAACATTTTTTTGTGCGCTTAAGGTAAATTTATAAAGTTTATGTTCATAATAGCTTGTTGCATACAGGATGCTATCATCCGTTGGATGGAAACGCATACCATCGCTGTAATACCATGAAGATCTATAAACTTTACTAGCGTAGTTTGTGCTTGGACAGCCATTACCTTGAATAGCAAATCTGTACAAGTTTCTGGAATAGTGCACATAAAAATTACTTGCTGAAGGATCTACTGCCGTACCACTGGTATATCTAGATGTCCATAAATTTCCTTTCGCAGAGCAGCTTATGTTTTTATTTGTAGATAAGTTTCGTACAAAGAGACCGTTATTATGTCCAACGTATAAAATATTATTATTACTAATCGCTATATTTCTTGGGTAACCAACGGTTTGATTCCAGTCACATTTACCAGTGCTTAATTTAATCCTGAAAACGCTTCGTTGGTAATATGAAATAGCATATAAATATCCATTATGTACTTTCATTGCCATAGGATAGTAACTTCGACAATTACCCGTTCCTCTATAAATTCCATTTGATCCAAATGAAGTATCGACAGCTTTAGTTGTATAGGTAAATTTTTTAATGCCAGAAGTAGAATGTTGTCCTGCATACATGTCTCCATTACTATCAACAGCAGTACCATATGGATAATAAATACCAGCTCCACTAGTCATTCTTGCACCCATACTTCCAGATTTATCTAAAAGAATTAAAACGTTTGCCGGAACATCGGCTATGCCTGATCCAGGAGGTATATTTTTGGCAAAGCCATTACTTGTAAATAAAAGTAAAGATAATAAAATTTTAAATATAAATAACTTTAACTTCATAAATTAATTTGTTTTTTCATCTAACTCTGCAGCTTCTTCTTCTAGTTTATTATAGAACTCACCTAACTTTAGATCATATTCATCATTTGTTATAAAAATTTCTTCATCAATTAAATTTTCCTCGTTGTACAATCTTTTATAAATAATTAAATTTTGACCTTTTTCCCAAGCATAAAAATTATTAAAGGCACTAGGATTTTGTCCAGTGTCAAAATCACCATAAACTTTTTTTGCATAATTCATTAAAGTTAGTTTATCACTTTCGGTATTTTGACCATCATTTAACGCAATCATTCTAATGGCTGCTAATCGAAGAACTGTTTCATGATTTTTACCTAAAAAAATATACTCAACTGCAATCATCTCGTTTAAATTATCATTAGGGCATAACTCTGGGGATTGTACCGGTAACATAAATTGACCCTTAAACATTGGTATTGGTGGTGCAAATTTTTCAACTATTTTTGTGCTCTTGTCACCAATGTTAATTATAAAATCACAAGCTGCTTGAGCTGATGATATATATAAAGAGAAAGTTATTAAGCTAAGGATTAATTTTTTTATAATTTTCATTGTATTTTAATTATATAATTTAATTATAATAATAACTTTACAGTTGCTGTCCAATATAGGTAGCATCATTTAGGTAAAACAATAGTGCTTTCTAGCGTTATAATCATTCGGTCACTTCCACTTTTTATACCACAACCGTAAACTCGATAAGCCATACCGTCATTTCCACTGTCGGTTGCACTTTTTTTAATACTGGAACCATATCCTCTAAAAGGAGCTGCACCTATTCTAGTTACAAAAAATTCATAGTAATAACTTTTTAGTTTTTCCGCCTCTGCCTGTTCTCCAGCAGATGCATTAGTGTTAAAACTGTCTCTTATTATTTTACCGAAATTCCAGCTCTCAGCTGCAACTATTTTTAAAGCTGTTCGATCAATGTCTTTAAAACTATTATAGCAATAGGTGCTTGTATTATAATAATAGCTATCACTAGAGCTATAGTTCTTTTTTGTCATATCACCAGTGTAAACAGTTGTTTGGTTTGCTGGCAAATTTCTACTGGCAACCTTTCTGGCGTGGGTTGAGGGATCCCATGGACCTAAATATTGATTTAGCACATATTTTTCACCTTCGAGTAAAGCTGTTTCAGCTACATAAAAGGTTTGCTGATATTCATCGCTGGTATTATTACTTTGATGATCTCCTGCTGTAATAACAATCAATGCTCCACCCATTAAGGACATCGCTAGCATTAAAACTAATGATAATACTAAAGCAAAACCTTTTTCATTTTTGTTTTTCATTGCAATCCCAAATTCCTTACATGAGCAGAAACAATCATTGTTTCTCTTAAAAATTTATCTGTTCTAGATTTTGTATTTGAACCACTACCGTCTCTTGTTGCGTCTGAAAGAGCAAAAAATTTTCTTAACTTAGATGACCTAAAAAAATCTTTTGTTGATCGAACTGTTAATGCAATATCAACTGTTTTAATTTTATAGAGATAATCTTTTGTAGAACTCGTTGGTGTCGGTGGTGGATTAATTCTTAAACCTTTTTCATCTATTGGAGAAAAAATTAAATCCTGAATGTAATCGACAATTAATTGAGCAGGATAGGTTTCATCATTGCCATCTGTTGTAGGGTCACTCCAAGATTTTGTAGATGCATTCCACTTAACTTTTGATTTGTAAATTGCAAAAGCATCAATCGGTGGAAAACCACCACCAGATAAAGGTGATGCGGTTTTATCAGGAATAGTTGATCTCTGGCATTCATAAGTTATTTTATATCTTTCATAAGTATATTTAGGAGATCCTGAAGGATTGTAATTTACATCACCATAAACAATTTTTATTTTATCACATTCAGTATTAAAGTTTGTAGCTTTAGTAATTATAATTGGTGCATGTTCATTGGTAGTTTGAATATTGTCATTAAAATATTTGTAACCAGCCATTCTAATATCGCGCATCATCATACCAACCACATCTCTCCCCGATTGAGAAATTTTTGCTCGATCCGTTACTTGTCTATAAGTGCTGTTGACAGCAGTATATGAAGTAAACATGGCCGCCATCATTATAACTGAAATTAAAATTCCAATTAGAATTTCAATTAATGTAACTCCTGCAATTGAACTTAATTTTTTTTTCATTAATGAATTTGGAAATAAAGATATTTTTTCTTCTTTCCATTATTTATATTTACTTCCATTTTACCCAAGTACCATTTGTCATAAATAGTTGTGTTGCTATATCTACAACCTGATCGGCAAATGTCATATACTTTGAGAAACTTAATATCTTGTGCTCCTTTACATTTAATTCTTTTCTTGGAAAATTGATCATCCCATTTATTAAATTTATTCTTTGCAGTATTAGCGGCGCTACCTGTTGTAGTTGTGCCTGATGAGCAAGATCCCATTCTCCAGGAAGAATTGTCGCCAAGTCTATTATCAACCAAATAATCCATGAACTTCTTATCAGTTGTTGGCGAGCTTGAATGTTTTTCTGAAATCAGGTCTTCTGCAACCATGCCCACTAAATAATTTGCCTTTGTTCTTTCTCCTGAAACATCAATCGATTGTACGGAATAGTTGACCATTTGAAACACAGCCACAAAACCAATTCCAATAATAGCAGTAGACACTAAAGCTTCTAATAGTGTCATACCTTTTTCTGATTTTCTTTTATTGCCTAGTCCAAACACTTCCACTCCACTTAAATTTACTTATACCACCAAATCTTGTCCATTCCACCAAGTAAGCGGGTTGATCTAATCCATCAGCTTGGGTCGTTGCACATTTTCCACCTGTTACTGTGGCATTTCCTGTTGTGCAAATAATTATGTAATCACTAGTCAACCTACCTTCTAAAGAAACATTTATATTATTATTTATTTTACCTTCTTTTTTAAAATGTGAACCTTGTTTAGAAAAACAAACAGCTCCTTTATCATCTATGCTTACTGCAATATTTTTTTCAAAAAAATCAATTTTATGATTGTCCCAATATCCAGAGTTCGTCATTGAGCAAGGAAGAGGATTTCCAGCATTTAATATATTACTGAAAGTATTTTGACTCATTCCTTTAGAGTAAAATTTAACAGTGCCCTTTGCTGGAGTCACATAAAATTGAACGAATGGAAAATAACCTCTTTGAGCCTGAGTATTAACGGCAGCTAGCATAATTGCGACCTTCTCTGTTGCGGCTCTAACTTCACGATCTTTTCGCCAATCCATGAAATTTGGATAACCAACAGCTGAGATAATAGCTACAATTGTAATAACAACAAGTAACTCTATTATTGAAAATCCTTTATTGTCCTGCTCGTGCTGCACCTGGATCTATTTTTCCTTGTTTCACCAATTCCTCTAAAGATTTGTCCATAGTAACCATTCCATCTCTAACCGCTGTTTGCATAATACTTGGAATTTGATGAATTTTTGCTTCTCGAATTAAGTTTTGAATTGCGGGTGTGCATTTCATTATTTCGAACGCACCGACTCTACCTTGGCCATCTTTTGTTTTTAACAATCTTTGCGTAATTACCATTTTTAATGATGTAGAAATTTGCGCACGAATTTGCTCTTGTTGTTCAGGTGGAAACACATCAATAATTCTGTTAATCGTACTTGGCGCACCACTGGTGTGCAAAGTTCCGAAAACTAAATGACCTGTTTCGGCAGCTGTTAATGCTAAACCAATTGTTTCAAGATCTCTCATCTCTCCAACTAGAATTACATCCGGATCTTCTCTTAGTGCAGCTTTTAAAGCTGCAGCAAAAGATTTTGTTTGTTTTCCAACTTCTCTGTGAGAGATAATGCTTTTATTATCCTGATGAATAAATTCAACAGGATCTTCAACAGTAATTATATTTGAATTTTTTGTTTTATTTATTTCGTTTACTATTGCTGCAAGTGTTGTTGATTTACCAGAACCCGTTGGACCTGTAACTAAAACTAAACCTTTATGAAAATCAACAATATCATAAAGTGACTGAGGTAAATTAAATTGATCCATATCTGGAATTTTACTTTCAACCCTTCTGCAAACGCACGCAGATCCATTAATAGTTTTATAGAAATTTGCTCTAAACCTTAAACCACTCAAAGTAATTGCTGTATCTAGTTCATGTGTTTTTTCAAAACGTTCAAGCTCAACCTCATTACAGTTCATAGTTAATAAATCCATAAGATCTTGAGGCGCAACCTTTACATCTTGAACTACCATTATCTCACCTGTTTGTCTGTAAGCCAAAGGTGAACCCGATCTGATATGAAAGTCAGAAATTTTTTTGTTATTTTTTGCTAGCTCTTCTAATTTTTCGAACATAAAGTGTATTGATACTATAAATAAGTAGATATTGACCACTTATTATTTTAAATAAACTCATTTTAGACAGTAGTTAATTTATTTCTAGTAAAAGTTGAGTATATAGTGTTATTTTAAAAATTATTATTATGAAAAATCCTTTTGCAAGCCTTTTTAAAAAAAAAGATGACACCACTACACCAATAGTTGGAGCAAGTGAGCAAAAAAAAAAGGGTGGGTTTTTTAGTAAATTATTAAAAAATAGATTAGGAAAGTCGGCAGTAAAAGGAGAAGAAATAGTTGGTGTTGAATTAACACCTAATGAAATTCGTTTAGCCCAAGTATCAAGCAACAAATCAAATCAATGGGTTTTAGATAGATTTGCTGTCCATAAATTTGAAAGTATTTCAGAAGGGGGTACGGTTTTAGAAAATCCGGATAAAATTGCTGAAGAACTTAAAATAGCTTTACAAAAATCTAAAATTTCCACAACAAATGCTGCAATCGCTATTCCGGTAACTAGCGCCATCATAAGAGTTGTAACCGCTCCCTTAATGAAAGATGAAGAATTAAAAAAAGCAATTGAAACGGATTCTTTGTGGGAAAATTTAGTTCAGTTAACTGATAACCTAGCAGATTATTCAATTTTTCATCAAGTAATTAATAGAGACAAAACGGGCAATACGATGGATATATTGTTTGTTGCTTCAAAACTTTCTGACATTAATAACTACACCAATATAATAAAGAAAGGTGGGCTAAATGCAGTTATCATTGATGTTAAATGTTTTGCATTAAAATCTGCCGTTGACCAAGTAAATCAAATCTCAGGTTCTATTGAGGATTCAAATTTAACTGCGGTATTAGAATTTGGTTTAGATGAAAACTACGTAATGATTTTATATGAAAATAATCCGATCATTACAGATATTTTTATAAGAGGCCTAGATAGAACAACTTTAAGAGAAAGCAATAATCAAGAAGAAATGGATGCTCTTGTCAGGAGATACATTACACAGGTTAAACAAGCTGTTCAAGATTTCGAAACTAAATATGAAAAAAGAATTAGGAATTTAAAAGTAACCTCTAATTTACCTAATGTGGACGAATATTTAGGAAACTTCAGAAAGAATTTGGCCAATACTGGTTTCAATTTGTTTGATCCATTAGATGGAATTAAAATTCCCGCTCAATTGGAAAATGAAGTAAAAATAGATAACCGATCTTATTTTTCAACAGTCATGGGATTAGCATTTAGAAAACTTGATGTATTTGGTTACTATAAATTTGTAACAGCAGTTAAAAATATTAACCTTTTACCAAATAGAGAAAACATGATAGCTCAGAAGAAAGCAAAAGTATTTTCAAATTTTGCATTTAAAGGAGTGATTGGAATTGTTACTGCAATATACATTGTTCTATTTGGTTTATCATTCTGGCAAATTACAGAACTAAATAAAAAGAATGAAGGTTACGAACAAATTGTTCAGACTCATGAATTAAAAACTATAGAAAAAAATAAATATGCTAAAGAAATTGGATTTATGTTAAAATCTTTAGAGTTAAGTAAGTCTATAACTTCAAATAAAAGTATTAACTTTAGAGTTTTGGCACAAATCGCATCTGCAGTTCCAAAAAGAGTTAAATTTAAAGCTATTGAGTACAATGGTGCAGATTTAGTAGTGATTGAAGGTTCTGCTTATAGCGATCAAGATATACTTAAATTAATTAGCAATTTAAATAACAAAAAACTTATTTCACAAGCATCATTAGCAACTATGACCTTGCCTCAAGGGCAGCAAGGTTCTCAGCAAATGAAGGGTTTTAAAATAGCCTGCATACTGGAGCAGGTATAATGGACTTAAAAAACATGAACATGTCCGATCTTAAAGGAAAGTTATCAGGAATTGATAAAAAGACTTTAATTAAGTTCTTCATAGGTTTTGGTGCGGTAATTTTATTTATAATTATCTACTACGTAATTTTAAATCCAATGGTTAAGGAAAAAAAAGTAAAATATGAAGATAAATTGTTAAAAACAAGCGAAATAGCTCAGTTCAACAATGATATCATTGTCTTTAAAGCTAAAATTAAAAAACTAAAACCAAAGTTTGAAGAAAGTTCTACCTTATTTCATTCAAAAGCAGAGGTTGAAGATCTTTATCAAAGCTTAAGTAGATATGCGTCTGTAAATGGGTTGGTTATTTCTAAGATCGAGAAGAAAAAACTGAAACCAGTTTTAAAACCAGGTATTGCTGCTCAAGCAGAAAACCTAATAAAAAAAGAAATGGTTTCATATTATAAAATCCCAGTTGATTATGAGATAAAAGGCAATTTTCTTGGATTTATTAAATTTAAGCGTGCTGTCGCTAGATCAAAGAAAATGTTAAACTTTGACAAGGAGACAATAAGTATAGTACAAAACGATGCAACTGGAGCGATAGTTGCTAGGGGAGAATTGACAATAGTAGGTTTACCAAATGATTTTTTTTAGAATAGTTTTTATTTTATTGGTTATGCTTTTAGCAAATTCATCATTTGCTGATGACAATACCCAAAATCAAGAAGTTGTAGATCAGGTAAAAGAAATTACAAAAAATCTTCAAGAAGATGAAGAAGTACCTTTAAATGATCCTTTTGCAGGTAATGAAGGTAATAATTCATCAGGAAATATTCCCGAGGGAGAACAAGAAAATGAAATGAGTTTATATAATTTTAAACTTGCAGGATTGATTTCAGGAAAAGATCACAGTTATATTTCTTTAGTAAATGCTAGCGGCGAAGTTATTACTTTAACTCTAGGTCAATACTTGGGAAAAATTCAATTGATTGATTTAAGATTAACTGAAGCGATTTTCAAAAAAGAAGATAGCTCATATATGATTTTGGATTTTAATAATCAGATAAGAGAGGCAGATGAATATTAAAAAATTATCATTAATCTTTGGACTTATAATATTTGCTTTAGTTTTAAATGGTTGTGCCAATTCTAAATTTAATAAAAAATATAACAAACCTTTCAAACATAACACTCCACTAATTCAAGATAAAAATATTGTAAAGAGTGGAAAATCAGAAATAGCAAAAACTCTTGAAATGGGTCCAAAACCCATTGAAGGAGATACTAGAAAACTTGGAAAAAGAAAAAAAATATCTTCTGAAACACAAAGAAACTATTTGATCATTCCAGATGATTACCCGCTTTTAAAACAAAGAGTCACTCTAAAATTTAAAAATTTAGATTATAAAGAAACGATGAAATTAATGGGTAATATTGGTGAAATAAATGTATTAGTTGGCGATGAGGTCGCTGGCGCGATTTCTGCAGAACTAATTGATGTTCCTTGGGACAAAGCTTTTCAAGCTTTATTAGATATGAAAAATTATGCATCTGATGTGGATGTTGTCAGCAACTTAATTAGAGTTCATTCACCAGAAACGTTAACTTCACAAGAAACTTATAAATCAGAAAGAGCTCAAGCAGTTAAGAAAAAAGTTGAACTAGAAGATAGTGTGGAGCCAATTTATTCAGAGATTTTTAGATTATATTATATTTCTCCAACACAAGCGAAAACAACAATAGAAGAATTATTTACTCAAAAACAGGGAGATAGTTCTTATACTCCTATTCAAATTACTGAAGAAATTACTACAAGATCAATTATTGTTAGAGGAAAAGAAAAAGATTTAGATGTTGTAGATAAAGTAATTAAAGAAATAGATATTAGAACAAAGCAAGTTTTAATCGAGGCATTTATTGTTGAAGCAAACTCAGATTTTGAAAGAGCATTGGGTACAAGACTTGGTGGTTATTATAAAAGACAAGGCAAACAAATAGGAGGTGTTGCAGGAACAAGTTCTGCTGGAACTTTTAGCGCTACAGATTCAGCTGCTTTAGGATCAACAACCGATGCAATTACTAATTTTGCAACAACCGGTGCTACGAGTGGTATAGGTATTTTAAGATCAACTGGAACAATGGCATTAAAAGCAGAAATTACCGCACTTGAGTCTATCGGAATGGGAAAAACTATTTCAAATCCAAAGGTATTTACTTTAGATAATCAGACGGCAACTGTCACTCAAGGTGAAGAAATTCCATATCAAACCACATCTGAAGGAACAACTTCAACCTCATTTAAAGAAGCAGCATTAAAATTAGAAGTAACACCAAGTATTATTGGTGATGGAAATGTATTATTAACAATTCAAGTAAATAACGATACACCAAACAGAACAACTGACTCTGATGAACCGCCAATTAATAAAATGGAAATTATAACCAAATTATTGGTAGCGGATGGTGATATAGTTGTAATTGGTGGAATAAAGAAAAATATTGTAGCCAACAGTAAAAGCCAAACTCCAGGTTTAGGGAATGTACCAGTAATTGGCAATCTCTTTAAAGGAAAATCAAAATCTGATAACCTTGATGAATTGTTGGTATTTATTGCACCAAGAATTTTATAATGATTAATATAAGTAGAGAGTCAGAAATTAATTTAATCAATATCTTAATCGATCAAGATATTATTTCAGGAAAAGATCTTGTTAGTATCAAAAAAGTTTCGAGTGAAACTAAAAAAACACAATTGGATGCTGTATTTGAATTAAAGTTAACTGACGAAGAGAAAATTTTAGATTTATTAGTTAAAGAACAATCTTTAGCTACAGTTGATTTATCGAGCATGCCAGTTACAGATGAGATAAAATCAGTTCTTCCTTCAAATTATGTTAACATGAACTTTATTGCTCCATTTAAAGTAGAAGGCAATACACTTCATATAGCAATTTCAGACAGCTCGAAACTAAGCTTAATGAGAAACTTAAAAACAATTACCAAAAAAGATATTGAATTACATGCTGCAAAAATTACACATATTTCAGATTTTATTGATAAAATACTTAAAGAGGGCGAAACAACACTAGAAGCTATTCAAAAAAGAAATAAAGAAAAAGTTAAAACGTTTGATTATAATGTAGATGAAAATACTGAAGTTTTAGAAGAAAAACCAGAAGAGGATATAGAAGCATTAGAAAATGAGTCTGAAGTTATTAAATTTTCTACCGCAGTTGTGGCAGAAGCTATCAAATCTGGGGTATCTGATATTCACATTGAACCTTATAGATTTAACTCAAGAGTAAGATATCGATTAGATGGAATGCTAGCTGAGCAAGAGCATTTTTCTAAATTTTTACACTCAAACTATGGAGCGGTTGTAACAAGATTTAAAATCATGGGTAAGTTAGATATAGCTGAAAGAAGACTTCCGCAGGATGGAGCTATTCCTTTTAAAATTGACGGCAAGGTAGTAGATCTTCGTCTTTCAATATTACCAACAGCAACAAACGAAAGAATCGTAATGAGGGTTCTAAATAAAGATGCTGGAGATATTAGTTTAGAACAATTGCACTTTGAAGAAAATGATCTTAAAATTTTAAGAAAAGCAATTCACGGAACACAAGGATTGGTATTAGTAACGGGCCCAACCGGTTCTGGTAAAACAACAACATTGTATAGTATTTTAAAAGAAGTTTCCCAGCCTCATTTAAATATTTTAACTGCAGAAGATCCAGTTGAGTATGAATTAGATGGAGTAGCACAAGTTCAAATTAGAGACGATATTGGTTATGATTTTAGTAGAGCGCTTAGATCTTTTTTAAGACAAGACCCAGAAATAATTTTGGTTGGAGAGATGAGGGATAAAGAAACAGTAGATATAGGATTAAAAGCAGCTCTTACAGGTCACTTAGTATTTAGTACTCTGCACACGAATGATGCGCCAAGCTCAATTACTAGATTACAAAACATGGGAACGCCAGACTATTTAATTTCAGCAGCTTGTACATTGGTGTTAGCGCAAAGACTAGCAAGAAAAACGTGCACAGAATGTAGAGAGCCAGATCCAGATGTAACACCTAAAGTTTTAGCTGATTTTGGTTTTACAGTTGAACAAGCCTCAAGAGCAAAAGTATTTAGAGGTAAAGGATGTCCAATATGTAAAGATTCTGGATACAAAGGACGTATGGGAATTTATGAAGTACTTAATATTACTAAAACTGTTAAAGAAGCGATTTTAAGAAAAGCTACAACACCAGAACTTAGAGAGATAGCTATTAAAGAAGGATTTAGAACGATGTCAGACATGGGTCGAGAAATGATTTTAACTGGAGATTTAAATTTTAGAGAGTTTGACCGCGTACTGTCCATGGAATAATACGAAATGTCATCTGAAACTTATACATACAAAGGTATTTCAGCTGGAAAATATATTGAAGGCGAAATAGAAGCTATAAATCAAGAAGAAGCATCTTTTAAATTAAAAGAACAAAAAGTCATAATTACTAATTTAATTCGTACAAAAAAGAAAGCTGCCACTAAAATAAAAAAGAAAGGAGGCGGTTTTTCATTTGGTAAGAAAAAAGTAAAACCACAAGATGTTATGATTTTCTCAAAACAGTTTGCAACAATGGTAAAAGCTGGTCTACCTATACTTAATGTACTTTCGATGTTGAGGGATCAAATAGAACACCCAACCATGAAAGAAATTATTGAAGATGTTAGAAGAAGCTTAGAAGGAGGTATAACCCTTTCAAAATGCTTTGAAAAATATCCAAAAATTTTTGACAATATTTACATCAACTTGATTAAAGCTGGGGAAGCAAGTGGTAAATTGGATGTTTTTTTAATGAAATTAGTAGAGTCGTTAGAAAAAAGAGAAAAAGTTAAAAAGAAAATTAAAGGCGCACTAACTTATCCAGTCGTGATGTTTACTGTTGCAATTACAGTAATGGTATTCATGTTAGTTAAAGTTGTTCCAGTATTTGCTGAAATGTATGAAGGAATGGGAGTTGCGTTACCTACGCCAACTGCTGTAATTATGACTGCTAGTGATTTTATGAGAGGTACCGGCGGATTGATGACAGGTTTGATTAGTGCAATTTTATTTGCAATATTTAAATACACTACAACAAAAATTCCAGCCATAAGATACAAATGGCATCAAAGAGTTTTAAAAATGCCAGTGTTTGGTGATATGATTTTAAAATCTTTGATTGCAAGAATATCTTTAATTATGGGAAATTTAAGTTCAGCAGGTGTAAACCTGCTTGAAAGTTTAGAGATTGCAAAATCAGTTAGTAATAACGATGTTGTAACACAAGCATTAGAAAATGTGAAAAAAGGAGTTTTCTCTGGAGATACTTTAACAAAACTATTTTTAAAAGAACCAGTTTTTCCCCCAACTTTTAGTCAATTAATTTCAGTAGGCGAACAAACAGGAAATCTGGATGAAATGTTTAATTCAGTATCAAGTTATTACGAAGAAGAATTTGATACAGCGGTTGATAATATGTCAAGCTTAATTGAACCGATTATGATTGTTTTTATGGGAACTATGATCGGTGGTTTAATGATAGCAATGTATTCGCCAATCTTTAACGTTGGTGCAATTATTGGAGGCTAATATTTTTTTATTAAAATTAAATGGTTAACCCAATCTTCTCTATTAGTTTTAAAAATAACCTCATCCATTATTTGTCCAATAAAAAAAGTTCCAAGTCCACCTGCTTTAATATCATCTAATTTTCTTGGCTTAATATTTGCTGGTACAACTGGAGTTCCTTTATCATACAATTCCATTGTAAAAACTTTGTTGTCATATTTAATATGAACACGCATTTTATCAGTTGATGCATTACCATTGTATGCATGTTTAACAACATTTTGAGCAGCTTCAGCTAAAGCTAAAACCAGATCATCTTTTGTTGACTCTAGTTCTGGCGCTGCTGATATAGCTTCTCTTGCAAAAGCTCTAATAAGTTTTAAGTTTGCAGAATTAATCTCAAAATCTTTATGCTGATCAATTATCATTTAATCCAGATTTAATATCTGTTCCAATTTTGCCATCATGATTACTTTTAAAACTGACTTGCTAATTTCTTTTAGAATAACTTTTGTTCCAAGTTCGCTTGCTTTTTGGTGACTTTCAATCAAAACAGATATTCCTGATGAATCCATATATTGAACTTCTTTTAGATTTATATGAACTTCTTTTTTTGCCTCAATTAAAGGCATTATAATCTCTTTTGCTTTTTCAGTCACATCCATATCTATCTCTCCGTCAAGATGTACTGTTGCGATATTACTTTCTTCGGTTACTTTATATGACATAAACAACAATATTTATTAATTTTTCAATAAAATCAACTTTTTTCAATCTATGATTGACCCAATTTGAGGATATGTAATATACTGTAAAAATTGTTTATTGATATAAGATTAATTTTAAAAAAAATAACCATAAAAGAGGAAAAAATAATGAAGAAAAAAAATAATAAAGGATTTACTCTAATCGAACTACTTGTTGTTGTAGCGATTATCGGTATTCTTGCAGCTGTTGGTGTAGTTGCTTACTCAGGTTACACATCAGGAGCTAAAAAACAAGCTGCAAAATCTAACCAAGCAGCTGTTACGAAATATGTTGCGGCAGAATTACAAAAATGTAATTTAGGAGAAACAACTGCAATGAGCGGAAGTTTAACATGTTCAGGAAAAACAGGAGCGACAACAGTTACTGCTTCGGTAACTGCATTAGCAGATTTTAAAAATCCTTATAGTACAAGTAATGCTGCTGTAACAAGTGGTGGTGCATCAACTGCAGATACAGATGTTGGCTATGTAAGATTGAATGCTTCAGGTAATACAATAACAATTACAACTTGTTATACTACTGCTTGTAGTACGACTACAAATGTTGCAACAAATACTGTTGTGGTAGAGTAAAACTTTTATTTTGAAAAACTCTTTTATGACCACTAAAAGCTCTGGGTTTACACTCATCGAGCTTTTGGTGGTAGTTGCAATATTAGGAATAATAGCTGCCGTTGGTATTACGAGTTATAATGGTTATGTTGCTGGAGCAAAAAGAAAATCAGCGGAAAATGTAATGCAACAAATTTCTTTAGGACAAACTGAGTATTATTCAGACAATGGAATGTATTATCGTAACAGTACAGGAACATCATGTACTCCAAGTTCAGCAACTTCAAGTGCAATAGAAACAAATGTATTAGGTGGATCAGACAATATTAATACTGAAATGGGTTATGAACTGTGCATTTCAAACGATGCATCAAATTATAAAATTACCGCACAAGAAACAGGCGGTACTTGTGAAATTTCAATGACAGCTCTTAACGTTATCACAAGAACGAACTGTTAATTTATTTTATGAATTTTGAAAGCTTAAAGGAAAAATTGTGTAAAATATTTCAAGGCAATCTTTCAGGTAAAGCTAAAATTTACACAACTGTAAGTCTAGGATGGATAATATTAATTGGCTATCTAACTTGGTGGAATGGTTTAAAAGATCCAGGTATAGATAAAGGCTTTAGATGGGACGAATGGTTTTGGTTTGGAATAATTCCCGCTATCGTTCCATACATTTTTTATTTTATCTGGAAAAAAAAAGATCAATAATACATGAACAGTGTCGATTTGGATTCTGTAAAATCGTTTGTAGATACTCTTTGGGTAATTGACTGTGCAATTCTTGTTTTCATTATGCAAGCAGGTTTCATGTGCATGGAATCTGGTCTTTCAAGATATAAAAACAGCATAAATGTTGCTTTAAAAAATGCTTCTGATTTTGGCGTATCAGTAGTGATTTTTTGGCTTTTCGGTTTTGGAATAATGTTTGGCACTAGCTACAAGGGATTGTTTGGAACAGATTTGTTTTTATTCAAAACAGACATAGCTGAATGGATGACTTACTTTGTTTTCCAAGCCATGTTTGTTGCAACAGCAGCCACAATTATCTCAGGTGCGGTAGCTGAAAGAATGAAATTTGTAGGATATTTACTCATAACAATTTTAGCCACAGGATTTATTTATCCTTTGGTAGGTCATTGGGCTTGGTCATCAAGCTATTTAGCCAATATGCAAGAAAAGGAATCTCAACTTTTAATTGCATCGGGAGCTGAAAGACACACTGGCTGGTTATCTGATATAGGATTTATAGATTTTGCTGGAAGCACCATTGTTCATTCAGTAGGTGGCTGGATAGCATTATCAGCAGTTTTAATTTTAGGACCGAGAATAGGTAAATATTCAGAAGCGAACAAAGGTAAATTCACTGGATCTAGTTTTCCTCTTGCTGTGCTAGGAACATTGATACTTTGGTTTGGTTGGTTTGGTTTTAATGGAGGCAGTAATGGCGCAATGGATGATGCTGTACCTTTAATTTTAATAAATACTTTTCTTGCAGCAGCATTTGGTTTGTTAACAGGATTAACTACTTCATTTATAATGTTTAAAAAACCAGATGCTTTTTATGTAATTCTTGGACCTCTAGCAGGATTGGTTGCTATTACGGCAGGATGTAATTCAATGACATCTCTTACTGCTATTTTTGTCGGAATTGTTGGAGCGCTTATTGCAATTTGTGTTAATGAACTTTTGAATAAATTTGAAATTGACGACGTTGTAGGAGCTATTCCAGTTCATTTGGCAGCAGGCATATGGGGAACTTTGGCTGTTGGATTTTTTTCAGATTTAGAAATTCTTGGTACAGGATTAACTAGATGGGAGCAAATTAAAATTCAATTTATAGGAGTTGGATCTATTGGATTGTTTGCGTTTTTAGGCTCATATGTTTTGTTAAAAATACTAAATTATTTTTATCCTTTGAGAGTAAGTCCTTTACATGAAGAGCTTGGTTTAAATATTGCCGAACATAATGCAACATCAGTCGAACATGATTTAATTTCAATCCTAGACAAACAATCTCAATCTGGAGATTTAACAATTAGAGGACCTCAAGATCCTTTCACAACCGGTGGAGTAATTGGTCTTTACTATAATAAATTAATGAGCAAACTAGAAAGTAGCGAAGTTCAAAAAGAAAAATGGCGAAAAAGAATATCCAATGAAGTTAAACTTGCAGTAAAAGTGCAAGAGAATTTTTTACCTAAAAGAAATTTAGATAATTATCCAGTAAGTGGAATAAATATTGCAGCAAGAGAAGTATCGGGCGATTTCTTTAGTTTCTATCCTCATAATGAAAGTATTTATTTTATAATTGCAGATGTCGCTGGCAAAGGAATACATGCCGGTATGGTTATGGCAAAAGCTTCAACTTTATTTGAAATAATGGCCAGAGATCAAGTTGATCCAGATGAGATGATGTTTCATATGAATAATGATCTGTTTACTACAAAAACTGGAGGCATGTTTGTTACTTCAATTCTTGGGAATTATAATTTAATTAATGATGAAATACGTTGGGTTAATGGGGGTCATCAACCTGCAATAATTAGAGATGACAAAGGAAGTTACCAGCAATTTGAATCTAATTCACCACCCATGGGTGTTATTTATCAAAAAGAAAAATCAGCTTATAAAGTAAATAAATCAATATTAAATGGATATAGATTTTATACTTTTACCGATGGATTGTCAGAAAGTTTAGATGAAAAAGGTAATGAAATAGGAATTGAAGGTTCAATAAAAATTATAGAAAATAATTATAATAAAGACATAAAAAAACAATTATCTGACATCACAAAAGATGTGATTAAAAAATCAGCTGATAAAAGACTAAATGATGATTTAACAGTACTTTCGGTAGGTAAATAAAATTTATTTGCATAAAAAAGCCCAGTTTGGTTAACATTTTAATTCTAATAAAATTTTATTAGTATTAAGATGCATAAAAAAAAATAGGAAGATATAATGAGAAAAATAATTACTTTATTGCTAGTGACGTTTTTTTTATCTATTGGTAGCATTCTAAATGCAGCTGAATCAATGGTGGCTCAAGTAAATGGCATGATGTGTATTAAATGTCAAAAAATGGTTACCATGGCTTTAATTAAAGCAAGTCCAACTGCACATGTAAAAGTATCATGGCCAGAAGGGGTAGCTGTTTCTGCTTTTGAAGATAAATCAAATTTAAACGAAGAAGAATTTAAAAAAGCAATTTTAGGAACAGGATTTGAGGTTGTCAAAGTTACAAGTGCTGGAAAATTTATTGAAGATCCTAGTGAAGCAGTAAAAATTTTATCAAACTAATTAATAATTATTGATAAAATGGCTGAAAAACAAATAGAACGAATATTTAGTGATATTTCCGAGTTACGTAGATACGTATTCGATAGTGTAGATAAACTTCAGTCAACTATTACACAGTCAGAATTAACAAATAAAGGCGCATTAAATTCTGTAGAGTTTCGACTAGAGGCCATACTTCAGGCGAATTTGGATACATTTTGGCTGTTGATGTGTTCAGTATTAGTTTTCTTAATGCAGGCTGGATTTATGTGTTTAGAATCTGGCTTAACAAGAAGAAAAAGCAGTATTAACGTTGCACTAAAAAATATAGCCGATTTTGGAATTGCTGTTGTTACTTTTTGGGCATTTGGTTTTGGATTAATGTATGGTGCCAGCTATTCAGGATTAGTTGGCACCAAATATTTTCTTTTCTTCACAAATGTTGCCGGTTACCAAACTTATTTTGTTTTCCAAGCCATGTTCGTTGCAACAGCAGCTACGATTATTTCAGGAGCAGTAGCTGAAAGATTAAAGTTTTTCAGCTATATTATAATTACATTTGTAACATCAGGCATTATATATCCATTGGTTGGTCATTGGATATGGGCTTTTGATTTTTCAAATCCTATAAGAAAATTTGGCTGGTTAGGTAAATTAGGTTTTATTGATTTTGCAGGAGCTTCAGCTGTTCATTCCGTAGGAGGTTGGGTTGCTCTAGCAATTCTACTTATTGTTGGACCAAGAACGGGAAGATTTAGAGAAGGAGACGCACAAGGTAACAAAATTTTTCAAGGAAGTAATACCCCAATGGCAGCATTAGGCTCTTTGATTTTGTGGTTTGGTTGGTTTGGCTTTAACGGTGGAGCCAATTTAGCAATGGATATAAGAATTCCACTTATATTGATTAATACATTTATGGCAGCTTCTGCTGGATTAATTTCATCTAGTATTATGGGAGTAATTGTCATGAGAAAACCCGAGCCCATGTTCATGATTACAGGTCCAATAGCAGGATTAGTTTCTATTACTGCTTCTTGCGCCTTTGTATCTCCGTCAAACGCAATCATTATAGGCGGTTTAGCAGGAATATTGTCTGGAAGCTTTTTAGTCATATTAGAAAAGTTAAAAATTGATGATGTTGTTAATGCAATTCCAGTTCATTTAATTTGCGGAATATGGGGAACATTAGCTATAGCAATATTTGGAGATATCGAAAAAATGGGCATTGAGATTACAAGAGCTCAGCAATTGTATGTTCAGTTAATAGGCGTAGTTAGTATTGGAGCTTTTTGTTTTTTTACGTCTTATATTATTTTTAAAATTATTAATTATTTTTACCCACTTAGAGTTAGCAAGATTAATGAAGAATTAGGTTTAAATATTGCAGAGCATAACGCTTCAACAGATACACATGAACTATTAAATGTTTTAGGCAAACAAGCAGAAACTCAAGATTATACGTTGAGAGCACCACAAGATTCTTTTACAGAAACAGGTCTTATCGGTACACAATATAATCGGATGATGAACAGACTTGAACAATCCGAAAAACAAAAAAATATCTGGAAAAATCGGGTAGCAAGAGAAATTAAATTAGCAATGGAAGTTCAACAAAAATTGATGCCAGAAAGAGATTTAGAAAATTATCCAGTATACGGCTTAAACATTCCAGCCAGGGAAATATCTGGTGATTATTATGATTTTTATCCACATGATGATCAAATATATTTTACTTTATCCGATGTATCTGGAAAAGGAGTTAATGCAGGAATGGTGATGGCAAAAGCAATTACACTATTTAAAATATTTGCTAGACAAAAATATAAACCTAACGAAATTCTTTTTGAAATGAATAATGATTTGAATGAAACAAATCCAAAAGGCACATACATCACATCAATTATTGGTTGTTATAATTTGAAAAATGATGAAATTGAATTAGCAAACGCAGGACACCAGCCAGCATTGCATAAAATAGGTGACAAGTTTATAGAATATCCATCAAGCTCAATTCCTCTAGCTATCAGCAAGCAAAAGAATGAAAATATTTACAAATTAGAAAAATTTAAATTAAATTCTAGTCGAGTTTACTGTTTTACAGATGGTTTTTCTGAATGTTTGGATGAAAATAATAATGAATTAGGAATCGATGGTGTTAAAACTTTGCTGAACAGACATCAAAATTCTCTTTTAAAATTAGAACTACAAAAAGCAACTGAGGAAATTCGACAAAAAAGCTTGAAGGTCGAATATAAAGAAAAAGGAATCAAAGAAAGCAACGATATTCTTGATGATGATTTAACAATCATTGGAATTGGAAAGTAATCACAGTGCTTATTTTAAGGTTTTGAGCAAATACACCCGCGGTCAAATAGCATCTATAATAATTATAACCTAAATCTATATTTCTTTTGTGACAGAAAAAAATTTGAAAATTGGAGTAGTTGGAGCAGGAATTCAAGGAGTTTGCACTGCTTTATTTCTTCAAAAAAAAGGTTATCAAGTAATTATATTTGATCGTGATCAACCTATTAAT
>Ga0208467_1000086_pt1 | contig 24539 bp, 27 predicted proteins | sample DeeseametaMP2098_FD_184176 | JGI IMG/M metagenome (GOLD analysis project Ga0208467, IMG submission 184176) | Marine microbial communities from the Deep Pacific Ocean - MP2098 (SPAdes) | ecosystem: Environmental > Aquatic > Marine > Oceanic | place: North Pacific Ocean | collected 2011-05-26 | reverse complement strand
TAATCATGTTTTTAAATTATAGTTATTGACTTCTAAAATCACTTAATATATTACTAACGATAATTAATGGTTATCAATAGTAATAAATATGAATGAACTGATTACAGACATAAAAGCTTTGCAGGATCAAACACTAAACAACCTTAAACTTTCTAAGGCAATAAATACTATTCGTGCATATAGATCTGATTTTAGAGATTTTTCAATATTTTGTGTAAAAAACAATCTTAAATCACTACCCACTGATTCAAAAATAGTTGCTTTATATTTAACTTATCTTTCATCAAAGGGCTCAAAAATTAGTACTTTAAAGCGAAGGTTAGTATCAATAGGAGTGATTCACAAACTCAAAGGTCATTATCTTGATACTAAACACCCTATAATTATTGAAAATTTAATGGGTATTAAGCGTAAAATAGGAAGTTTTCAGCAAGGTAAAAAACCGATATTAATCAATCATTTAAAATCAATTATTAATGTAATAGATAATGAAAAAACTAAAGAAATCAAAAAAATTAGAGATAAAACCTTAATTCTTATTGGATTTGGTGGCGGTTTTAGAAGAACTGAACTAGTGTCAATTGATTATAATGATGTAGAAATGGTTCCAGAAGGGGTCAAAATCGTCATTAGAAGGTCAAAAACAGATCAATTTGGTGAAGGAATGGCAAAAGGTCTCCCCTACTTTACCAATCAAAACTATTGCCCCGTTTTGCATTTAAAAAAATGGCTTGAGTTATCAAATATTAAAACTGGTCCAATATTTAGACGTTTTTCTAAAAGTTTTAAATTGAGCGAAAATCGACTAACAGATCAATCAGTTGCATTATTGTTGAAATATTATCTAGATATTGCTGGTATAGAAAACAAAAATTATTCAGGTCATAGTTTAAGATCAGGTTTTGCAACAGTCTCTGCAGAATCTGGTGCAGATGAAAGAAGCATCATGGCTATGACAGGTCATAAAACCACTCAAATGGTTAGACGCTACATTAAAGAAGCAAATTTATTTAAAAATAATGCGCTAAATAAAATTAAAATATAATTAATGCGTTTTAAATTTAATAAAGAAATTGAATATTTTTTCAAAAAATTTCTTCTATCAGAAAAATAATTTAACCAAAACAGAAAAATTAAGAAATTACAATACTAAAAATAATTATATTTTTTTACCTTTATAATTTTGTAATGAAAATCGAATAAAAAGTCATTGTAACTTGGATAGTAAAATAATATTTTTATCAAAATTTTTTAGAGTAAATCCAAATTTTTTTGATAAGAAATCAAATTCAGTAACTGATAATAAATTAGAAATAGGACCATCGAATTCTTTTAATCTTCTGTGAAAAAAATTATTAAAATCAAAATGAATAACAGGTTGAACTTTTCTTGACCAATTCATGCCCCTTATATTGGTAATAATAAATCCATCAAAGTTTAAAATATCGAAATATTGTTGCATAAGATGTTTGAAGGCTTTTTCACAACAAGCAAAAGATTTTATGTTAGGATCAATTATTATGTCATATTTATATTTTGAAAAATTATAAAATGTATTGAATTCATATTTGTTTTTAAAAAAAACGTTATAATTTTTAATATTTAAATTATTAGCTAAAAAAATCTCATTTGAGGATATCGAAATTCCATTAATTGAAGAGTATTTATTTAAATTTCTAGAAATATAAGAGTTACCTATGCCTATATGTAATATTTTTGATAAATTTGATGAATTGTTTGAATTTAGGAAATTTAATATTTCAATTTCATCAAGAGTTTCTTTTTTATTTTCCCAATAAGAATAACTTTTTTCATCATTGAATAATTCACAACCATTGATACATTTTGTTTTTTTATATCTAGTTTCTAATTTCATTATTTACAAAAAATAAATCAGAATGAAGCCAGTTAACTAAATGATAATTATAGCTAGTTAAATATTTGTAAATTTCTGAATTAATGATTCTATTAATATCTTGATTGTGAAACTCCAGTTTTTTCATTTTTAAATCAAGATATTCAATAACAATTACTTCTGGATAATATTTTTTTATATTAAAACCTTTTAGGACATTTAATTCATTTCCCTCTACATCTATGGATAAAAGATTTATTTTTTTGTTAAAATATGGAGAATCTTTAATAATGGAATCTAATGTAGTGGATTGAATTTTTTTAACTTTTTCAGCCTTTTTTTTTCTAGAATCATGCACTTCTTTACTAATCGTATTTATTGCTGATCGCTCATGATAAAAAAATAAATCAATTTCTTCTACTGAATTAGAAACTGCTGTATTAACATTATAATCTTTGGGTCGAAAATAATTAAACATTTCAATAATATGACTATCCAAATCTATATTAATACCAGACCATCCTTTTTGATATAAAAGATAAGTATTGTTTCCAGCAATGGGATGATTACAACCAATATCTATATAAAGACCATTAAATTTATTTTTGTATAAATAATTAATCAACAAATCCATTCCACCAAATGAATAAGATTTTTTAACACTATTTATTTTTTTAAAAATTTTATTAAAAATAAAATATAACTTTTTTAAATGATTATTCTTTTTAGAATACAAAAATTTTTTTTTGAGTGAATTTTCTAGATGTTTCATTTAATTTAACAAAAATTAATGTATATATTTTATATCCTCGTAAATTGTTTTAATTTTTAAGTAAAATTTAAATATATTAGTGTCAGGATTTACTGGTATTCTTGGTATTTCTAATAAATCAAATTTGTTAAATTTAAATCTACCTCTTTTTGTAGTAACCGCAAATCTGTAATATTTTTTAACAAGTTGAATGACATTTTTATTATATTTTCCGTAAGGATAAGAAAATGATTCAACATCGATATTGAATTTATCTTTAAAAATTTTTTTTGAATCACTTAACTGAGCAATTAATTCATTCTCATTTAAATTATTAAGATTTGAATGATCAAGAGAATGAGAGCCAATTTCAAAATCATTATCTTTCCAATCGTTTAATTGAGCGTCGGTCATCAATGGTATTTTCTTGAAATTCTTATTATTTATATCCCAATAATTAAATTGATTAATATAATTAGATACAAAAAAACATGTGGCGGTATAATCAAGTTCTTTTAGAATAGGCATTACATAATTGTGTATATTTTGATATGCATCATCAAAAGTAATTACAAAATTTTTTTGGTAATTTTTACTATTTATTTTATTTAAATTAACAGCATTATATCCCATTTTTTTCATCAATTTCATTTGATTGTAGAACGCTTTTACATGTACATCTTGGTAATTTTTTTCTTTGGAAATATTATGATACATTAAAACAGGAATTGGGCGATGCATCTTAAAATATTATTGTTTGTCCCATAAATATTTTAATTTATTATCGCCGAAAGTTGTTGATAATATATATTTTGCCACCAAGGAAGAATTAAAGTATTTAAAATATTTATATTTTCCTTTTTTTGCAATTTTTATTCTTTGTTTATCATCTAGAGAGTATTTAATAATTTTTTCAGATAATTCTGAAATAGAATTATAAAAAATCAATTCATCTTTATTGAAAAAATCACCAAACTGTGTTTTTTCATCAACAAACGTCAATAAACCATTTCCAACTAGTTGGGTAATTCGGTCACTACTATAATATTTTATTGGTTTTCCTTGACTTAGGTTTAAGCCCATTTTTGATTTTTCTATAACTTTATAAAATGAATCTGCCCAAATAGGTTGGATATTGTTAATTCCATATAAGTCAAATTTCACATTTGGAGTAATTTCTATAAGCTTATTTATAAATTTTTCTCTGCTATCAAATTTACCCTTTTTGAGTACGCCCCTGTGCACACCATGGCTTAATGCAAAAAAAACGTCATTAATCAAATAATTATTTGAATAAATGTTTAGCTTTTCAAAGGATTGATCCACTGGATTTGGTATATATTTTATTTTTTTATTTTTTGGCAAATCTAATACGTCAGGTGATGTTGTGCAAAAGTTGCTGTCGGTATAATCTATCTTGTTTAAAAATCGTGCTTTGTTAATTTGCCAAGGTCCATCCATTCTATCCAAGAACCATTGAGATATTTTTATATTGGGAAAATTTTTTTTAATTTTCTGAAGCGTTTCTTTTTTAATTAAATCAGCATGTCCCAATACAATTATATCAGGAACATAGTTATATACGGTGTTGAATAATTTTTCGTTAAGTTTATTGGCTCCAGAAGGATCATTTATACTTCTATAGTAACTTACTATATCTCTATCACTAAATTCTAATACACTATGATTTAATCTAATAAATCCATTATTTATTCTTCTACCAGTATTAAAAAAAAGTCTACCATCATGCCTCTCATTGAAATTAGTTACATGTAGAATTTTTAATTTTTCTTTCTTTTTATAATAATTAACTTTAAATAAATTTGTATTAATTGCTGCAGCTCTATATGTGTCAATTTTACTTACTACGTTTTCATGAGTATGCATGAAGTTTTTTATTGATAATTTTTGAAGAGTTTTTCTGTATTTTGGTTTTTCAATTAACTTTTTAATTGAATTATATATATTTAACTTATTTAAATGTTTAATTATAATTCCATTTGTAATAGTTTCTGGAAGCCCTCCCCTGTTACTTATAATTACTGCACATCCCCTACTTGACGCTTCTAAACCAGTTCTACCCAATGGTTCATTCCATCTTGAACAAGCAACAGCAATACTTGTTTTAGTAAAAATATTCAAAACTTTTTGATGTTTAAGAAATCCCATTTTTTCCAAATTTTTATGATTAAAAATTATTTTTTCTCTTGGCTCATCGCCTATAGCAATGGCTTTCCAACTTGGAAATTTGTTTAATATTTTTATAACTGCCTGACCAAATAAATCGTATCCTTTGGCTCGATTTAATTTACCAACGAAAATAATCCAATTTTTTTTTTTTTTTAGATTTACTTTTACTTTATTTGTTGATTGGTAGATTACTATTAATTTATCTGATTTGTAAAAAGTTTTATCGAGATCTTTTAAAAAACGTTTTTTAGACCATTCACTATTAAAAATGATTTTGTATGATCTGTAAAATAAATTGATTCTTTGATTTTTAGATTTTGAACCAATCATCGTTAATGGATCGTTATGAAAATACAAAACTATTTCAGTTTTAAGAGTTTCATTAAAAAAATCTAAATAATTTGGTCTGTTGTGAATTTCAATAATATTAGAAGGATTTTGCTCTTCTATCTTTAAAAAATTGTTTACGTAACTCTTACTGCCGCTTTGAAGTAATTTTTTATTGTAAGGTATATTTATATAATTAACATCAAATTTTTTTTCATATTCTGTATGTCCAAATACAGTAATATTTTTTTTAAAACTGCTTCTAATAGTCGTATCTTTGACAAACAAAGATACTGCTCCAGCATATTCTGGTGAAAAATTTTCTTTATATGGTAATAGGATAGAAATTTTCATTGAGGTCTATTTTTATAAAATACGTAATTATTGTTATTTTTTTTGAATTTTTCTCTTAGAATATTTCTAAACTTTCTGTCTTTTTTTAATTCGCATTCTCTAGACATTGCTTTTGATTTACTATTATAAATTTCTTTATGAAAAACAATCCACTTTTTCCCTCTTGTATATTTTGCACCTCGTGAAATATTGTGTAGATTTAGACGATTTTTTAAATCTTTTGTATACCCAACGTAAGAGAACACTCTACTCTTATGACCGGTAATCAATAAATATACATAATAGGTCATTATTTCAACTTTAGTATAATTTTTTTAGCCAACTTACTAAATTTCATCCTATACAATTTATTGTATTTTAATATATGTGAAGTGTGGCGCTCATACCATTTTTCTCGAGTCTTTTCTATTATATCAATCAAATTTACATTGAAACTACCAGAAATTAAGGACAAAGGTCCATGACAGGTGATTAAAGATTTAGCATTCATAGTAACGATTTCTAGATTTTCAATAGAAATATTTTTTAACAAAAATATTTTATATTTTCCAATATTTGAATAATAATAGCCTTTTTTATTAACATTGAAATATTCATTAGATATTTCTGTAATGAAGGGCAAATCTATTGTGCCGGTTGTAATAATCAAATTCACATGACACTTCTTTACAATTTTTTTTATAAATAAAAAAAAATCATTTTTCTTTAAAGAGAAGTTGGTAAATTTTTTTATATAAAAATCTGAAAACCATTTTTCATCAATGTGTATAAGAATATATTTTTTGTTTTTAATATTTTCATTTTTAAAAATATTTATTTTTTTTATATTATGATGTAATAAAATTTTATAGTCTCTTTTAATAATTTTAACACCAATTTTATCTAAAATACTCTTATATAAATATTCGAGTGGTATGGTCTGATCGTCCAAAATGGTTGTATATTTTTTAGAAAAAAATATTTTCGTTAAAGTATTAATTTTTTTTTGAGGATAGGTATGAAATATTTTATCCACATTTAAAAATTTTGACAGTATTATTGACCTGTCTTTGCCATCAAATATTACTATTTGTTTATAATTATTATTTCTTAATTTTAGAATTAATAAAACCTTGCTAAAAAATCCATTTTTTTCAAAAGAATAAAGATTATTATATAAATATTTTTTTTTCTTAATATGGGGATAAATGTGCTTTTTTACTACAACGTCGACATTTCTTTTTCCATAAACTCTTGTTAAACAATTTATATAGGGAATTGTTTGATAAAAATCACCCAGTCTATCAGTTCTAATAATTAATGTTTTCAAATTTAAATTTTAGTTCATATTTGGCGGTCCCAAGGGGAATCGAACCCCTCTTTCATGGATGAAAACCATGTGTCCTAACCGATAGACGATGGGACCTATTGAGAATTTTATATGTTATTAACAGAAATATCATTAATTACAAACTCAATATTATTTTTTCCATTATAGTTATTAGATGTTAACGTTCCTGCAATATTCATAGAGCTTTTATTATTTTTAACCAAATAAGATTCTAGTACAGTACCAATCGAATTAAACGCAATAGCTTTTACAACATCATTACTTTTATTATAAAAAATCGCCTTAATATGTCGATTACCAACAACATTAGAATTAGCTAATTTTAGATCTTCAATTAAAAATTTTGGCTCAGGATTTCCTGTACCAAAAGGAGATAGAACATTAATATTATTGTAGAATTCAACGTTTAATGCAGTTGGCAAAATTATAGAATCTAAATACAAAGTTTTACAACTGTCTTTGTCGATAACTAAACTATTATATTTATTAATTAAAAATTCTTTAAATGCCTCAATGTTATCAATATTTATTGAAAATCCTCCAGCCATTTTATGTCCTCCCCCATTGATTAAGATTTCATTCTGAACGGCTGAAATAATAATGGTCCCAATATCAAAACCAAAGACAGACCTTGCGGAACCTTTTCCAATATTTCCATTAACCGAAATAATTACACAAGGTTTATTGTATTTATCCTTAATTCTTGATGCGGCTATTCCTATTATTCCTTCATGAAAATCATTTCCTTGAACGAATAAAATGGGGTCTTTACTATCCTTTGTTTCATTTTCAATTTTTCGAAAAAGTTCAAGTTCAATTTTTTTTCTAAATTCGTTGAGGTCATTTAACTCTTTTGCTAGGCGGTCAACCTTATCTTGATTTTCAGAAATTAATATTTCTACAGCAAGGGTTGATTTACCAACTCTTCCTCCCGCGTTAATTTTCGGTCCTATTATATAACCTAGGTGATAAACGTTGGGTTGGCTGTTTATTTTACTGTTGTCATATAAAGTTTTTAAACCAATATTTTTTCGTCTCCCAAAAACCTTTAAACCTTGTTTAACAATAGCTCTATTTAACCCTACAATGGGGACAACATCACAAATTGTTCCCAAACTAACTAGATCCAAAAAATTTAGAATATCAGGTTCATTAATATTATTAAGTTTGAACCAATCTAAATTTCTTAATTTGTTACTCAATGATATCAAAAACATAAAAGAAACTCCTGCCGCACAAAGATATGACAATTTTGACTCATCATTGATTTGATTGGGATTAACAATGGCGGTTGCCTCAGGAAGTTTCACATCTCCCTGATGGTGATCAATAACTATAGTTTCTATACTTTTATTTCTTGCATGTGAAATAGCCTTATGTGAGGAGATGCCACAGTCAACGGTGATAATTAATTTTGAACCTTTGTTGATTAAAAAATCAAATCCTCTTTCATTCGGCCCATAACCATCTCTTATTCTGTCAGGAATTAAAAATTCAAAAGGTTGATGTATTTGTTTGAAATATTTTGCCAAAATAGCAACCGAAGTGGCTCCATCAACATCGTAATCTCCGAATATTCCAATAATATTTTTTTTTTGTATATGCGAAATTGTTGCGTTTGTCGCAATATCCATGTCTTTTATTGAATTAGGATTCGGAATGTTTTTTTTAATTGTAGGATTAATGAAATTTTCTATTTGATCTAATTTAATTTTTCTTATTGAAATAATTTTAGATAAAATTTCACTAAAATGAAATGTTTCGTATATTTTTTTTGCATAGTTTTCGTCATATTGTTTAAATAACCAGTTTTTTCCCGTAACTGATTTATAATTCATTTTTTAATGTTGTTTTTGATTATTTTATTCGTATTCGAAGTTTTATGTAAAACATAAGTTTCCGCTTCAAATGAATCACCGTGATCTTTTATTCCTTTAACCAAATCCCCGTCCGTCACACCAGTTGCGCAAAATATTACATCTCCTTTGACCATGTCATTGATATTATATTTTTGATTTAGATCTTTAATACCCATATCTCTACATCTATTTTTTTCATTTTCATTTTGGAATGATAGTCTCACTTGCATTTGACAATCTAGGCAACTTAGGGCAGCTGCAGCAAGAACACCTTCGGGCCCTCCGCCTATTCCAAAATATATATCTATATTTGATTTTGGATCTGCAACTGAAATAACTCCTGAGACATCACCATCAGTAATAAAATTAATTTTAACACCCAATGAATTTAAAGAATTAACAATTTGATCATGTCTTGGGCGTTTAAGTATGCAGGCCGTTATTTTGTTAGGAGAAATTCTTTTAGCATCTGCCAATCTTTCAATGTTTTTCTGCACATCAAAATCAAGATCAACCAAATTATCAGGAAAACCAGCTCCAATAGCTATCTTTTCCATGTAGATATCTGGGGCATGAAGCAAATTGCCTTTTTTTGCAACAGCAAGAACCGATAATGCATTTGGCAAATTTTTAGCTGCGAAATTAGTACCTTCCAAAGGATCCACGGCAATGTCTAGTTCTTCACCAGATTTATTACCAACTTCCTCCCCTATATATAGCATTGGAGCTTCATCCAATTCACCTTCTCCAATTACTATACAGCCCTTCATATTAATTTTGTTTAACTGACTTCTCATTTCATCCACAGCAGATTGATCAGCGGCAATTTTATCTCCCTTGCCTTTAAATAAGGATGCGCCATAGGCAGCTCTTTCCGTAGCAAGTATAAATGGATCTAAATATTTTTTATCAATTACCATTGATATCCCCAACTCTTATGAAAGTTGGCGAACTAATTATATGTTTATTTTTCTTTAATTTACGCAAACATTTAGCTACTCTTTTTTCTACAGTTTTATGAGTTATTATATTGATTGAGGCTGTACGTTTATTTTTATCTGGAATTTGCATTAACTTTTCTATTGAAATCATGTTTTCACCTAAATTTTTAGTAATGCTCGATAAAACGCCCGGCTTATCTTTAACTTCAAATCTTAAATAACAGGAATAAGAATAATTAGAGTAATTAAATTGTTTGATTTTTTTGCGTAATTTATATGGAGAGATAAAAGGATATTTTATATTTCCTCTCAATATAGAATATAAATCTGACATTAAAGCTGAAGAAGTAGGACCTGGACCAGCACCCTTGCCTTGCATAATGGTTTGTCCAACTGGAGAACTATTGATTATCGAAGCATTAAATACACCATTTATATTTCCAATATAAGAATTAATATCAACTAAAGAAGGATGGACTCTTTCAAAAATATTTTTATTTATCATTTCTGTAATACCCAATAATTTTATTCTATAACCTAATTTTTTTGCATTGATGATATCTTTATTTTCAATGTTATAAATTCCATCAATTAAAATATTATTTCTTGAGATTAGTGTATGAAAACATAAAGAAGACAGTATTCTAATCTTAGAACCTACATCATCACCATTTAAATCAGATTTTGGATTACTCTCAGCGTATCCAAATTTTTTTGCCTCTTTTAATATCTCATTAAAATTTTTTCCAGTTTGTTCCATCCTGGATAAAATATAATTTGAAGTGCCGTTTAAAATTCCTACTAATTTAAATATTTTGTTTGAAATTAACCCTTCTTTAATACATCTAATTATTGGAATTCCTGACGCAACAGAGGCCTCATATTCGAAATTAACTTTATTTTTCTCAGCCAAATATGAAATATAATTTCCATGTTTTGATATCAATGCTTTGTTAGCAGTAATTACGTGTTTTTTGTTCTTCAGGGCAGAAATAACAATTTTTTTTGCCAAACCATCTGATCCACCAATTAACTCAACAACAATATCCACCTTGGGATTATTTGTAATATTTAAGGATTTATGAATCCATTGCTTGTTTTTGAATTTAAATGGTCTTTTTTTATTTTTATTTTTTGCTGAAACATATAATAAATTTAAATCTTTTCCTGTTTTAAGTAAAATATCTTTTTTTTTCTTAACAATTTCATTGCAAAAATAACTTCCAATATTTCCTAAGCCAACTACAGCTATATTAATTTTTTTTTTCATAATATTTAATCCGGAATATTGTTTATATCTGGATAGTTTTTAGATTTATTATTATCTATTAACAAATTTACATATTCTTCGAAAGAATATTCTTTAGAGGAATTTATTTCATTATGCGATATATTGTTGCCAGTAACATTGAGTCCCTTTTCATTAATTGAACAATTAATAATAAAAATAAAAATAAAAATTATGAAATAATTTTTCATTTAAAACCCATCTGTTCGTTAAATCCGTACAATAAATTCATATTTTGTATTGCTTGCCCCGAACCACCCTTTATTAAATTATCAATTGCACTCAAAATTATTGCTTTATTCTTTATTCTACCATTGCAGACAGATATTTTACAAAAATTGGTATCCATTACATCTCCGGTTCCAATGGGAGTATTAAATTTTGCAAATTTTATAAAATGTTTATTTTTATAGTATTTTTTTAAACATTTATAAATTCTTCTTGCAGTTATATTTTTATTCAAATTTACATAAATAGTAGAAAGAATACCTCTAAACATGGGTGATAAATGGGGTGTAAACTGAACCTCAATTTTATTTTTAGATATTTTTTTTAACTGTTGGTCGATTTCAGCTAAATGTCTATGTGAAGAAATCCCATAAGCTGAGACCGACTCATAAATATTTTTGAATTTAAATTTTTTAAATAAATTTTTACCAGCTCCTGAATAGCCAGATTTCGAATCTATTATTATACCATTGGTATTTATAAGTCCTTTTTTAACAATAGGAACTAAAGGAAGCTGGATTGAAGTAGGATAGCAACCCGGGCAAGCTATAATTTTAAATTTGTCTAATTTTATATCTATCAATTCTGGAATAGAATAAATGGAATGTTTAATTAAATTTTTAGATTTGTGAGTTGTATTGTACCATTTTTTATAGTTCTTGGAACTTTCCAATCTAAAATCTGCAGATAAATCAATTAATTTATTTTTTGAAGTTAATTTTTTAGAAATTTTTTGTGCTTCACCATTTGGGAGTGCAGTAAATAATATATCTATATTTTCAAAATTTATGCTAGCTAAATTAGTAATTTTAGGTAATGATTTTTTTTTTAACGAAGAGTCAAATTTATACATTGACTTACCAATAGAGCTTTGTGCACAAATATTTTTTACTCTAACCTTTGGATGTCTTACAAGAAGTTTAATAAGTTCTAAGCCTATGTACCCTGTTGCGCCAACAACAGATACATTTATATATTTGCTCATCTTTCGAATATAGCAGTAAAATTAAATAGGTGGTAATATAAATATAACTACCTTTTAGAAAACTGAAAACTTCGCCTAGCTTTTTTATGACCGTATTTTTTTCTTTCCACAGACCTTGAATCTCTTGTGGTAAGTTTTTTTTTTTTGAGATCAGATTTTAATTCTGGTTCATATTTTAACAAAGCTCTAGAAATACCATGAATTATTGCTCCGGCTTGTCCGGATAAACCTCCTCCTTTAACTAGGCATCTAACATCAAAATCAGCAGATCTTTTTGCCACCTCAAGGGGTCGAGAAACTAGCGTTTGATGATTGGATCTTGTGAAATAATCAGGCATATTTTTGCCATTTACATAAATTTTTCCAGTACCTTTTTTTATCCAAATTCTAGCTACAGATTTTTTTCTGCGACCAGTTGCATACTTACTCTCTTTAAAGTCTAGCTTAATTTTTTTTGGGATTTTATTTTCTAGATTTATATTACTTTCCATTATTATTTTCTAAGTAAATTTTTTTTATTCATCTGAACTAGGGATATTTCCTTAGGATTTTGTGATTCGTGAGGATGCTTGTTCCCTCTATAAATTTTTAATTTAGACATTTGTTTTTTTGCAAGAGGTCCACCGGGCAACATTCTTTTAACAGCTAATTTCAATATTTCTTCAGGCTTCTTTGCGCTTAATTTTTCAGGGGTTGTTTCTTTAATTCCTCCAGGATAACCCGTATGTTTAAAATATTTTTTATTTTTAAATTTATTTCCTGTAAATTTAATTTTTTCTATATTTTTAACTATTACAAAATCACCATGGTCCATATGAGGAGTGAATTTAGACTTATTTTTTCCCCTTATGGTTTTTGATATAAATACAGCTAGTCTGCCAACTATTGCTTTAGTAGCATCGACCAATATCCATTCATTTTTAACATCTTTAGCTTTAATAAATTTTGTCATAGAATTGGGCTTAATTACTTATATTTGTGGATAAAGTCAAATTTTTAATATAAATCATTAAAAAAGGAGAAAAAATGACCAAAGATATAAAAAATCCAGAAACAATTGCTCTTCACGGAGGTGAGTACAGAAGTGATCCAGCTACCACAGCGGTGGCTGTGCCAATATATCGTACTACTTCTTATCAATTTAAAGATACAGATACAGCTGCTAATCTTTTTGCCTTGAAAGAGTTTGGAAACATTTATACACGGATCATGAATCCTACCTGTGATGCATTGGAAAAAAGAGTTGCTGCACTGGAAGGAGGTTTGGCAGCTTTAGCAGTAAGCTCTGGTCAAGCAGCTTCAGCATTTTCTTTGTTAAATGTTGCTCAAGCAGGCGATAACGTTATTAGTTCAACAGATCTTTACGGTGGAACTGTAAATTTATTTACCCACACATTAAAAAAACAAGGGATAGAAGTAAGATATGCCGATCCTATAGATCCAAAAAATTTTGAAAAACTTATTGATGATAAAACAAGAGCTATTTATGCTGAAACATTACCCAATCCATATTTGAGACCCTTCCCTGTCAAGGAAGTTTCAGATATTGGAAGAAAATATAACGTGCCTTTAATAATGGATAACACCGCTTCGCCTATCATTTGCAAGCCATTTGAACATGGAGCTGCAGTAATTGTACATTCGTTAACAAAATATATAGGAGGTCACGGCACCGTGATAGGGGGAATCTTAGTTGATGGAGGAAACTTTGACTGGACGGCAGATCCAAAAAGACAACCTTTATTTAATGAACCAGACCCAAGTTATGGTGGCGCTGTGTGGGGCAAGGTTGTTCCAGAATTGACAGGGGCAAATGTAGCCTTTGCTGTGAGAGCAAGAGTTGTATTACTTCGAGATTTAGGTTCGTGTTTGTCACCCGATAATGCTTTTCAACATATACAGGGTTTGGAAACTTTACCACTAAGGTTTAAACAACATTGTTCTAACGCTGAAAAAGTTGTTGATTTTTTACAAACAAACAAAAATGTAGAAAAGATTATTTATCCAACTCTTTATAAGGGGGAAGTAGCAAATAGAGCCAAAAAATATTTCAAAGGGGGAAATGGTGCTCTTGTTGGAATAGAAATAAAAGGTGGAGTTGAAGCAGGTAAAAAGTTTATAGACTCACTTAAGCTTCATTATCATGTTGCAAATATTGGAGATGCTAGAAGTTTGGCTATTCATCCGGCCACGACAACACACAGTCAGCTGACGGAGGGAGAATTGTTAGCTGCTGGAGTGACACCAGGTTATGTAAGATTATCAGTTGGAATTGAACATCCAGACGATATTATTGCTGACTTGAAACAAGCTTTGGATGCTTCTCAAAACGTAAATTAAAGACTGTTAATTAATTCTAGAATTTTTAAAAACTAAAATTAAAGTAGCGGCAAGCAAAACAATAGAACATAGCTGGTGCATGGATGCGAAGAATATTTGAGCACCAAAAATAATTGTTAAAATTCCTAAAAAAAATTGTAACAATAAAAATAAAAAAACTAAAATGGTTGATTTTCTTAGATAAGTGAGATCATCATTTTTAAATACAATGAATAAAATAACTAAAAAAAACACCAACATAATATAAGCTACATTTCTGTGAATAAATTGCGCAAGAGAAGGTGTTTCAAAAACTTTTAAAGAAAATAAATCAGTAAACATTGAATCGTCTGGAAAATAACTCTGATTCATCAGTGGCCAGCTTTGATATATTTGACCAGCATCCAAGCCAGAAACAAACGCCCCTAATGAAATTTGTAAAATCAAAATAATCAGAAAAATTATTGGCAAATAAAAAGATATTTTTATTTTTGATTCAAAATTACTTTGGCTTACATTTTTTAGAAAATTCCAAAACAATATGCAGAAAATAATAATTGCAAGTGTCAAATGTAAGGACAAACGATATTGACTAACGTCAGTCCTATCAACCAAACCACTTTTAACCATATACCAACCAACAAAACCTTGGAACAACATAAGGAATAAAATAAAGTAAAATGAAAAAATGTTTTTTTTTGATAACTTTCTTTTAAATGTTAAATAAATAAGAGGTAGTATAAAAAGAAGCACAATTGCTCTACCCAACAATCTATGTGCATATTCCCACCAATAAATAATTTTAAATTGATCCAGGGTCATCGATGAGTTTATTAATTTATATTCCGGTATTTTTTTATAAAGAGAGAAAGATTTTTCCCAATCATCCAGTGAAATGGGGGGAAAAATACCTGTAAACAAATCCCATTTGGTTATTGATAAACCAGAATCTGTAAGCCTAGTTAGACCTCCAACAATAATTATTAGTGCTACCAAAAAAGTTATTAATAATAACCAAAGCGAAATAAATTTATTATTTTGATTTTTATTTAAATCCATTTTTAAAGATTATATATTTATAAATATAAATAAATATAATTTAATCATTAAATGAAGAATTTTAAATTAAAATTAATAAGACAAAAAATAGATAAGTTAGACGACAAATTATTGAACTTAATAAAAATCAGAACAAATTTGGTAACTGGAGTATTAAAACAAAAAAGATATAAAAATCAGATAATTGATAAAACAAGAATTAAAGAAGTTTTAACGTTAATAAAAAAGAAATCTATTTCAAGAAAAATAGATCCAAAAATAACTAAAAAAATTTGGAAAAATATAATACGGACTTATATTGATTTTGAGAAAAGAAACTTTAAGAAAAAGTAATTATTTGCTATGTGGGGGTAATTTTTTCTCAATAAAAATTTCATGTTTACGTGTAGCTGGGTTATATTTTTTAACTTTTAATTTAATTTTTGCTTTATCACCCATAGACGGTTTTTTAACATAATAAAAATAGGGACTATTTGGTTTCGATTCTGGAACTAACCTAACTTTTACGGAAGACTTTTTAGCCATTTTTCAATTCTTTAAGTTCGTTTATAATTTTGGATATTTTTTTTATCTTGTCTTTAATTTTTTCTTTCTTAAAAGATTGGTTTGTTACACTATATTTGGTTGTATCGTCAAGTGTCAATGATTCAGGATTATTTAACATTGCTTTAACCCCCTTAATTGTCATTCCCTTCTCTTTTAAAAGGAACTTGATTAATTTGATTATATGAATTTCCTTATTGCTATAATACCTTCTTTTGCCAGATAAAATTTTTGGTTTAATTTGACGAAATTCCTTTTCCCAAAACCTGATTGTATGAGTAGACAAAGTTCCCTTTTTTTTATTAATTAATCCGACTATTTTAGCAACTTCGCCGATAGTTTTGTATGCTCCTGACTCTTTTTCCATGAATTAACTTTCTTGATTTATTCTATCTTTAAACAATTTAGAAGCCTTAAATGTAATAATTTTTCTTGCTGATATAATTTTTTTTTCTTTGGTTTTTGGATTGCGACCTATTCGTTCATTTTTTCTTCTTTTTTGAAAAGTTCCAAATGATGTTATTTTAACTTTTTCGTTTTCCTTAAAAGCCGATGTTATTATGTAAAAAATATCATTTACTATGTTTTCAGAAATAATTTTTGAAAAACCAATATTTTGATGAATTATATTTGCTAATACTTTTCTATTTAAATTTTTTTTAGGCATAAATGGTAATATTATAATATTTAAGCAATTAAATATTTTTTAATTTTCTCAATTAATTTTCCTTTAACTATTTTATTACACATTTTAATAGAGTTAGCTAGACCTCTGCTATCAGTTGAGCCATGACTTTTTACAACCGGTCCACTCAATCCCAATAAAATAGCTCCATTATATTTTCTTGGATCTAATTGTTCTTTAAATCTTTTTAAAACATTGTACGAAAATAAGAGGGAAATTTTATTTAATAAACCTTTGCTTAAGTTCTCTTTTAAATATTTTGTAATAAAGTTTGCCGTTCCTTCAGCTGTTTTCAAAGCGATATTGCCGGTAAAACCATCGGTAACAATAACGTTAACGTTACCATCCATAATATGATTTCCTTCGATATAACCACGAAATTCAAAATTTTTTTTAGTCCATTCTTTAAGATGTTGATAGGCTTTCTTAATTTCCTCGTGTCCTTTTATTTCTTCCAGTCCAACATTTAATAAAGCAATTTTTGGATTATCTACAGGGTATAGCGATTTATATAAAGCGGCCCCCATAGAACTAAAATCGATTAAATCTTTATCGTTACACTCAATATTGGCTCCCAAGTCTAAGACAACATTCATACCTATCTTATTTGGCCAAAGACCAGCAAGAGCAGGTTTTTCAATTCCATTAATCATGCTCAATATTAACCTAGATAGTATTAATAGTGCGCCTGTATTTCCAGCTGACAATGTAATTTGCGATTTACCTTTATTTTGTGATTCGATAGATTGCCACATACTAGTGCTTTTACTTTTTTTGGCCGCGCTAAGAGGACTTTCATCATCCTCAATATGATCATCGCAATGAATAATTTCGCAATAATTTTTGATTTCAGGTTTTTCATTTACTAGAAAATTTAATTTATCTTTATTACCGTAAAGTTTGAAAAAATTTTCATTACTTTCTTTTAAAGATAATTCAATTCCGTCAACTATCTTTTTGGGGGAATTTTCACCTCCCATTGCATCAACTGCAATTATAATCTTATCGTTCATTATATTTGCTGAATCAATCTTTTGGTTCAAAAACCTGTCTACCTTTATAAAATCCAGTTTTCAAATCTACATGATGTGGCAATCTATATTCACCTGATTTTTTGTCCTCAATAATATTTTTGGATGCAAATTTAATATGAGATCTTCTTTTATTTCTTCTTGATTTAGATGTTTTTCGTTTAGGTACAGCCATGATTATTTATTCCTTATAAACAAAATTGAATACACCTTTTGTTATTGAATTTAAAGATATATCTTCAATAAATAATGCAAATTTATCGAAATAATTTGCTAATTTATTAGTTAAAATTTTATTGTCATAGTTATTCGAAAAAAAATTTAATAATAAGTTATTTTTCTTACCAATTTGCAATTGTTTCCAATTTTCACACTGTATTAGAATTTCATAAAATAGTTTTATTAAACTTTTCATTTTTTTATTTACAGTAACGTCGCCATAACCCAATTCTCTGCAGTTTAATTCAATTTGCTTAAAGAAAAAATCAAATATATCTTGTTGATCATTTTTTTTACTTTTCTTATTTTTAAGAATAATCAGGATAAAACTAAGATGAAAAAAAATAAGATAAATTCTATTTGAAAAAGAATCATTTAATTTAAAATCTTTGTAAAAAAAACTTTCTCTAGTTAAAAAAACAATTTTATTATATAAAGGAAGTATATTTTTTTTTTTAGATTCAAAAAAATGCATAAGATTATTATTATTTTAATTTTTTTATTATTATCAAATTGTCATCGAAATCCAGTTATTAATACTCATGGAGTTCCCTTTTTAGATACAAAACAAAAAAGCCTAATTACTAAAAAAAGTAATAAAAATGACGTTAAAAAAATTCTTGGCCATCCATCTACGGTTGCCGTTTTTGATAATTCCATTTGGATTTATATTGAAAGAACTAGAACTAGGGGTAAATTATTGAAATTTGGACAAAATATAACAAGTAAAAATAATGTTTTGGCTTTGGAATTTAATGAATATGGAATTTTAATAAAAAAAGATTTTTATAATAAAAACCAAATAAATAAAATCAATTTCACAAAAAATATTACTGGTACAATTACGCGAGAAAAAAACTTTGTTTATAGTTTTTTATCTAGTTTAAGACAAAAAATTAATAAGCCCGTGAATAGAAAGAAAGATTAACTTGCAATAACGGCTAATAATAAAAGAGCTACAATATTTGTTATTTTAATCATTGGATTTATAGCTGGCCCAGCGGTATCTTTATATGGATCTCCAACTGTATCTCCTGTTATTGCGGCTTTGTGAGCATCTGAACCTTTTCCACCATAATTTCCATCTTCAATATACTTTTTGGCATTATCCCAAGCTCCACCGCCTGCAGTCATTGAAATAGCTACAAACAACCCTGTAATAATTACCCCAAGTAACATGGCACCTACAGCGGACAAAGCTGCCTCAATACCAGCGATTGATAATATTACAAAATAGAGAATTATTGGCGACAGCACAGGTAGGAGAGATGGCACAATCATTTCTTTTATTGCAGCTTTAGTTAAAAGATCTACGAGTCTTCCATAATCTGGTTTAGACTTTCTTTTCATAATGCCGGGAATTTTTTTAAATTGCCTTCTAACTTCAATTACAACAGCTCCCCCTGCTCTTCCAACAGCTTGCATTCCCATGGAACCAAATAAATAAGGTAGCATGCCACCTACTAATAAACCTATAACTACAAAAGGGTTTGACAGTTCAAAATTTACATTAATATTTTCAAGAGTGGATCCTTGAATTGTAGAGAAATATTTAATATCTTCTGTATAAGCTGCAAACAATACTAAAGCTCCCAAGCCAGCTGATCCTATAGCATAACCTTTGGTTACTGCTTTAGTTGTATTTCCAACGGCGTCTAATGCATCAGTAGTTTTTCTAGTTTTCTTGGGTAAATTGGACATTTGTGCTATCCCACCTGCGTTATCAGTCACTGGACCGTAAGCATCTAAGGCAACAACCATACCTGCTAGAGCAAGCATTGATGTAACCGCGATTGCTATGCCAAAAAGGCCCGCAATATAATTTGTAATCAGTATGCCAGCTACGATAATTAATGCTGGTAAAGCAGCAGCTTCCATTGACACTGCTAGTCCCTGGATAACATTGGTGCCATGACCAGTGGTTGACGAAGAGGCAATACTTTGAACAGGTCTGAAATTCGTACCTGTATAGTATTCTGTTACATATATGATTAAGCCAGTTATAATCAAACCAATAACTCCACACACGTACAAACCGGTCCCAGTAAAAATTTTATCTTCAATAAAATATTCTGTATTTAGACCAATTATATAATCAGTAATTGGATAAAGAATTAATAATGACGATACCGCTGTGGCGATAAATCCTTTGTAAAGTGCGTTCATAATATTTTTGCTTTTTCCTAATTTGACAAAAAAAGTACCAAGAATTGTAGTCAATATACATCCACCACCTATAGATAACGGGTAAATCATCATGTTTAAATTATCATGAAAGAAAATTGAAGATAAAACCATTGTAGCAACTATAGTAACTGCATAGGTCTCGAATAAATCGGCAGCCATCCCTGCGCAATCTCCAACATTATCTCCAACGTTATCAGCAATGACCGCTGGATTTCTAGGATCATCTTCTGGAATGCCCGCTTCTATTTTACCTACTAGATCTGCTCCTACATCTGCGCCTTTTGTAAAAATACCGCCACCTAATCTTGCAAAAATTGAAATTAAAGATGCACCAAATCCTAATGCAATCAATGCATTAATTAATTCTCTTTCTTCAACAGCAAACAATAATAAAATGTAGTAATAAATAGAAATTGACAATAATGCCAATCCAGCTACTAACAAACCTGTAATAGCTCCTGACTTGAAGGCAATAGATAGGCCCTGTGATAAACCTTTCTTCGAGGCTTCCGCCGTTCTGACATTTGCTTGAACTGATACCAACATTCCAACATAACCAGCTATTCCAGATAAAGTTGCTCCAATTAAATAACCAATTCCAACCAAAATACTAAAAGCAAAAGTAATGATAATTAAGACAATCAATCCAACTATGGAAATTGTTTTATATTGTCTATTTAAATAAGCCCTTGCTCCAATTTGAATTGCTTCAGCCACTTCTTTCATTTTTTTGCTGCCCGATTTAGAGTTCAGTATTTGTTTTCGCGTTATATATCCATAAAGAAGTGCAAGAAAACCACTTAGTATTATAAGTAGTAAAATAAAATCTGGTGATAAATTGTCCATAATCTAACTCTTTAAAAAAAAATAATCAAAAATTAAAAGTCGGAACATTACAAATAACAAAACCAAAGGCAACGATAATATTAACTAAAAATTATGTATATAGCCTAGTTTTTTAGGAAATTTAAATTTTTTCTCTGTTGATTTTGTATTCTTGGATATAGACTTGTTTTTAACAATCCCTACTATTGAAACCTTTGTAGAAGTAGATTTGGATATTTTTTTTATTAGATTTCTCATTTTTTTATTTGCAGTAAACAAAATTTGGTAGTCATCACCATTAGAGATAAAATTTAATTTATTTTTTTTTGTTCTAATAAGATAAGAATTTAAATAACTAGATATAGGAATTTTATTCTTGAATATTATAGATGACAAATTAGATCTGGATAATATATGCTGTAAGTCCTGAAAAAAACCATCAGATATATCTATGGCAGAATTCGCGAAAAGGTGAATTTTTTTTGAAAATTTTATTGGTAAAATTGGAAGATAGAATCTCCTTACAAAATAATCACTATTCTTTTTACTGAGTTTAATTTTACCTTTTAAAAGTTTTAACCCAAGAAATGCATCTCCAATTGTATTTGTTATATAAATGTCATCATTTACTTTTGCTCCACTTCTCAAAACTGGATTTTTTTTTGAATATCCAACTACGGAAAGAGTTATTGACAATCTATTTGAATGAGATGTATCTCCGCCAGCCAAAAAGACATTATATTTTTTTTGTTCTTCTTTTAAAGCTAATTGAATTTTAGCAAGATTGGCTTGGGTTAGATGTTTTTTGTTTCCCGAACAACTCATAAAATAATATTTGGGGGTTATTCCTTTGCAAATTAAATCAGAGATAGCTCCCCTTAAAGCTTTTTTAATTACAAGATTGGGATTTTTAAAATTTAAAAAATGCGTTCCCTCAACATAGCTATCAATAGATATGCCCATTTTTTTTTTGTAGTCAAAAAATATATCATCAGATAAATCAAAGGATCCTCTGTTATTTTTTGACAAATTTGAAAAATATTTTTTTATAACTGAAAACTCGTTCACTTATGATCTTATCTTTTTTGATATCTTATCTAATATTGCATTTAAGTATTTTTTTTGACTTTCTTCTAAAAAAAAATCAGAAGTGTTTAAATATTCGTTAATTATAATATTTGGTGAAGTCTGTGAGCGATATAAAAACTCAAATATAGCAGCGTGTAACAAAATAATTAATAATTTTTCCGTTCGTTTTTCATTTAAATCTTTACTAAGATGCTGTTGTATAGTTTCTTCTATTACTTCTCTTCTTTCTAAAGTACCTAGCACAACATCCTTTATAAACTTTTTGTACCTATGTTTAGGAAAGGTTAATTCGGATTTTTTATTTAATTCTTGTGTGTACAATTTTTGAATAACAATAACTCTAGGATTCCTAAGAACTTCATTTTTTTTCATTTTTTTCAGCTTTTATTTGATTTAAGCTTAGACTCATTAATAAAAATCTGTTCAATAGCTTTTGATGCTTCCGCACCCTTCTCTAATCTTTTCAAAGCTTGTTTTTTGTTCAGACAGGTAAGTATTCCATTTCCAATAGGTTTTTTATAAGTAATTGATAAGTTCATTATTGCGTTTGTTACGGCTTTAGAAATTAATTTAAAATGGGGAGTTTTGCCTTTTATGACGCAACCCAGTGCAATGAAACCATCGTAAGAGTCTATATTTTTTGATATTGTAACTGGTATTTCAAAAATGCCAGGAACTATAATTTCTTCATGATCTGTGTGGGCTTTTTTAACTTTTTTAGCACCTTTTCTTAATTTCTCTGATATCTCGGGATAATAATTTGCTGTAACTATTAATACCTTATATTTTTTCATTTTATTATCTCCTGCTTTGTAATTTTTATACCGTAACCTTCTAATCCTATAACCTTCTTTTTAGATCTAGTAACCAATATCATTTTTTTGATATTTAAAGCCTTTATAATTTGTGAACCAATACCAGAATTTCTAATAAGTTTATCATTACCTTTGCTATAAAATTTTTTATCCTTATATCCCTTTAGGGTTTCCGAAACAGATTTAAGATTTGTATGTCTTATAAATATTAATACACAGTCTTTATATTTCTTGAAATAGTTAATAGTTTGATTAAATAAATTTGGAAATTTATCACCCATTAAATAATTTTTTACTATATTTGATGAAATAACTCTCACTCGTGGATTTTTATTTTTAATTATATTGCCCTTAATTAGTGCAAAATGTTCTGAGCCATCAAGTATATTTTCAAAAATCTTAATTTTATAAGTTTGTTTGTTAATTAATATATTTGAAGATTTTTTGAAATTTATTAATTTTTCTTGATTTAATCGAAAGGATATAAGATCGTCAATTTTTCCAAGACTCAATTTGTGTTTTTTTGCAAAATTCACTAACTGTTTCCCTTTAGCCATTGTTCCATCATCATTCATAATTTCGCAAATAACGGCTGAAGGTGAATTTTTCGACAACCTCGATATATCTACCGAAGCTTCGGTATGACCAGCTCTAACTAAAACACCTCCGTCTTTAGATATTAAGGGAAAAATATGTCCAGGTGTTACAACATCTTTTTTAGATGCATTTTTTTTTATAGCCGATTTTATCGTATAAGCCCTATCGTGTGCAGAAATACCTGTGGTAATATTTTTTGTAGCATCTATTGATACAGTAAACGCTGTTTGTGATCTAGATTGATTAGTTGATGACATAAGTTGAAGATTCAATTTTTTAACTTGTTTTGAGTCTAGAGCTAGACAAATAAGGCCTCTTCCATGCTTTGCCATAAAAGTTATATCTTTATGTTTTACTTTATTAGCAGGAATTACTAAGTCACCTTCATTTTCTCTATTTTCGTCATCAACCAAAATGAACATTTTTCCTTTTTTTGCGTCCTTTATGATTTTGATAATTGATTTAAACATATTTATTTTTTTAAATTTTTTATATATTTCGCAATGATATCAATTTCTATATTTACAATATCGTTATTTTTAATATTTTTTAAATTTGTCAACTTTAATGTGTGAGGGATTACCACAACCAAAAAACTATTTGCGAATACTTTCGCAATCGTTAACGAGACTCCATTTATTGCAACAGAGCTTTTAGAATTTAAAAATTTTTTAAGACTTTTATTTATTGAAAAATATAAGTACCAAGATTTTCCATATATACACTTTTTTTTAAGTTTTGAAATTGTATCAACATGCCCCTGAACAAAATGTCCTGAAATTTCATTTCCAAACTTAAGAGATTTTTCTAGATTTATAATTTGATTTAATTTGATGTTTCTAAAATTGGTAACTCTTAGAGTTTCTCTACTTAGATGAAAATAATATAGTCCTTTGTGAATTTTTTCGAGAGTCAAACAAACACCAGAGCAATTAATCGACGATCCCAAATTTTTATTTGTTAATTTTAAACTGCTTTTTACTCCTATCTTAATTTCTTTTTTATTAGATGTAATTTTTTTAACAATTCCTCTTTTTTTTATTATACCAGTAAACATTATTT
>Ga0208467_1000079_pt1 | contig 25668 bp, 28 predicted proteins | sample DeeseametaMP2098_FD_184176 | JGI IMG/M metagenome (GOLD analysis project Ga0208467, IMG submission 184176) | Marine microbial communities from the Deep Pacific Ocean - MP2098 (SPAdes) | ecosystem: Environmental > Aquatic > Marine > Oceanic | place: North Pacific Ocean | collected 2011-05-26 | reverse complement strand
CAATATCTTCAGCGATAATTAGTAAAGGTTTGCCAGCCTTTTGAACAGCTTCTAGAACAGGTAGTAGGTCACGAATATTGGCTATTTTAGCGTCATGTAGCAGGATATATGGAGATTCTAAATCTGCGCTCATAGATTCTTGGTTGTTAATAAAGTAGGGTGAGAGGTATCCACGATCAAACTGCATACCTTCTACAACATCCAGTTCGTTTTCTAGTGTTGAACCTTCTTCGACAGTTATAACACCTTCTTTGCCAACTTTTTCCATAGCTTCAGCAATAATGTCGCCTACAGAAGTGTCTGAGTTAGCTGAAATTGTGCCAACTTGTGCAATAGAAGCTGAATCACTACATGGTTGAGATGCCTTTTGCAGTGCTGCAACTATTGACTCTGTTGCTTTATCAATTCCACGTTTAAGATCCATTGGGTTCATTCCTGCAGCAACAGATTTGACGCCTTCGGAAATTAGTGATTGAGCTAAAACTGTTGCTGTTGTGGTTCCATCACCAGCAATTTCGTTAGTTTTAGAGGCAACCTCTTTGACCATTTGTGCACCCATATTCTCGAATTTGCCTTCAAGCTCAATTTCTTGGGCAACTGTAACACCGTCTTTAGTAATGGCTGGTGCTCCAAATGATTTATCGATAACCACATTTCTACCTTTGGGTCCTAGTGTAATTTTTACTGCATCGGCAAGCGTGTTAACACCTGACAACATTGATTCTCTGGCTTCAGAGCCAAACTTTACGTCTTTTGCTGACATATCTTATCTCCTCTATTCTTCAATAACTGCAACGATTTCATCTTCACTCATCACTAATAGTTTTTCTTCTTCTACAGTGATTTCTGAGCCTGCATATTGGCCAAACATTACTGTGTCGCCAACTTTTACATCTAAAGGGATGATATCGCCTTGGTCGTTTTTCTTACCATTACCTGTCGCTACAACTTTTCCTCTTGAAGGTTTTTCAGCTGATGAGTCAGGAATTATTAAACCGCTAGCGGTTGTTTTCTTTTCTTCTACTCTACGAACGATCACGCGATCGTGTAAGGGACGAATTTCCATATTTTCTCCTTGAATGGACAAAAAATAATGTCTTTGAAGGTTTCTTATTCTTCTAGACGTTCTTTAAGCTTTTTAATCGCTTTGTATTCAAGTTGGCGAACTCTTTCAGCAGAAATGCCATACTTGTCTGCTAGAGTATGTAGGGTCGCTTTTTCTTCTTTCAAGTACCTTGATTGTAAAATATCTATACTTCTTTTGTCTAGTGAAGAAAGGGCTTGATACAACTGGTGTTGCTGGTCTTCTCGGTTTCTATCGCTTAACAATAATTGTTCAGGGGTTTGGTTCTGATCTGCAAGATATTGTTCTGGTGTGTAACTATCTTCATCATCATGAATTTCAAATGCCACGTCGTTTAACTGAAGTCGTGATTCCATTTCAATGACGTCTTGTTTTCTTACACCTAAGTCATTCGCAATCTCTTCGGCTTGATCATTTGTAAGAGAGGTGTAGATGTGTGCTTTGGCTTGCTTAAGCTTGAAAAAAAGCTTTCGTTGAGCTTTCGTTGTGGCAATTTTAACGATTTTCCAATTCTTGAAAATATATTCATGAATTTCAGCTCTAATCCAGTAAACCGCAAAGGAAGATAATCTGACTTTCTTGTAAGGATCAAATCTTTTAACAGCCTTCATCAGGCCAATCATGCCTTCTTGGATAAGGTCAGCCTGTTCGAGGCCATAACCTTTATAGCCATGGGCAATAAAAGCAACAAAGCGCATATGTGCAAGTACTAGCTTCCTAGCGGCTGACAGGTCGCCGTTATCATAAAGCTCAATGGCCAGACTGTACTCCTCTTCCGGAGTGAGTATTGGGGGGTACTTTTGTACCTCTATGCTTCTAGCCGTATTTTTCAAAGATAGCGCGTATTCACTCATAATTATTTGCTAAATATATTTTTCAAGCTAAATTATACCAAAATATCTCGTTATATCAATTTTTTGAGTAATTTTTTGTATTTTATTGATTGTTCACTATTTAATAGCTTAAATCTCTCAGAAGTCTTATCTGGCCTGCAAATAATGATTTCTAGATCGCTCAAGGCAATATCAAAATTCTCATTGATTACGAGATATTCGTAGCTTTTATAGTGCAACATCTCATTTTTTGCCTTAGTCATCCTTTTTTTGATTGTTGACTGGTCATCTTGCGCTCTTTGTTGGAGGCGTTTTTCAAGGTCTTTTTTTGAGGGTGGTAAGATAAAAATACTAATAGCATTAGGAAACTTTTTTTTGACTTGATTTGCACCTTGCCAATCAATTTCTAGAATGACACTTTTCCCTTTTTTCAACTGGTGTTTGATTGATTCGATAGCTGTTCCGTAATAGTTATCAAAAACTTTAGCATACTCAACGAAGGCATCGTTATTTATCATATTTTTGAATTTATTAGGAGAGGTAAAGTAATAATTAATTCCGTTGATCTCTTCTAGTCTTGGTTTGCGAGTTGTATGGGAAACTGAGACACAAAGATTGTCATTTCTTTTAATTAATGCCTCAACAAGCGAGGTTTTCCCGCAACCAGATGGAGCTGAAATAATAAACAAGCTAGACATAATTATTTAGGAATATACCCTTCGATTAAATCTAAATTATCATTATCAAAAAAATATTTTTCCATTTGCTCTTTGAGATAATTTTGAGAAGAGTCTTCAAATAAATTTAAGTTATTTTCATTAATCAGCATAGTTTGGTGATCTAGCCACATTTGCCATGCCTCTCTAGATACATTTTCTAGTATCTTTATCCCTAGTTTTCCAGGGTAGGGCGCGCGATCAAGCGCCTCCAATTCTTTATTTAATTTAATACACAAAAGCGTTGTCATATTCTATTTATTCTAATTCCCATTAGGTATAAACTTGAGAAATATATTAGTACCGAGATAATTATTGTTTTTGAAATCATTACGATTCTATCAATTGCCATAGACTGTAGGTAGTTCTCTATATTTGTCGAAGTAAAGTAAACATACAGTGCCATTATAATGCTTGCAAAAATAACTTTAAATAGCATTTTGAAAAATTCATTGTTCAGTATAAAGATAGACTGTTTACGTAAATAATAATATAAAAATGCTGCATTTAGAAGAGCCGAAATTGAAGTTGCTGATGCTAATCCGACGTGACCATAATAGTAACCTAGGATTACATTAAGAAAAATATTTGAAACCATAGCTACTATACCTGCCTTGACAGGTGTTTTAGTGTCGCCCCTGGAAAGAAAGATTGGAGCAAGAATCTTGATTGCTATAAAAGCCATTAAACCTGCGCCATAGGCTTTAAGGCTTAATGCCGACTGTTTTGCCGCATATTGGTCGAATTCTTGATATTGAAAAAGTGTAACTATAAGTTCTTCAGACAACATAACCAGTCCAACACAAGAAGGTAGGCCTAATAAAAGAGCGTAAAGCAGCGCTTTATTGATGGTATTTGTAAACTCCTTTACGTTGTTCTTTGCATAATAATGACTCAATTTTGCTAAAGCAACAGTTGCGAGGGCAATCCCAATTAGCGCCAAGGGTAGCTCCAATAATCGGTCTGAATAGTATAGCCAGGAAACACTTCCTGCAATAAGTGTTGAGGCGATCATGGTATCAATTAGCAAGTTTATTTGTGATACCGAGACACCAAACAGTGCAGGTATCAGACGCTTCTTTAAAGTTGTAAGCGCCTCATGGTGTCCAAATTGTAACTTTGGCAAACGTTTAATTTTGATCAAGAATGGTATTTGAAAGAATAGCTGAGCAAAACCACCAATTAACACCCCCCAAGCAAGAGCCATAATGGGAGTTTCCAAGTATTGCGACAAAAATATAGCGCTAAGTATTAATGAAATATTTAACAGAACAGGGGTAAAAGCTGGAACACTAAAATTGTCATAAGTATTCAATATAGCCCCTGACAGGGCTGTTAAAGATATCAATAATAGATAAGGAAACGTAATTCTTAGCATATCCGATGCTAAATAAAATTGCGTTGTATCGGTTTTAAAATAAAAACCCCAAGCAAAGAGAAATATCACAATAGGGGCTAGCACAACTGCAACAGTTGTAATCAGAATTAGGATAGTAAATAGCCTAGTACCAATATGATTAATAACTAACTGAACTTCTGCTTCAGATTTATTAGCCTTGCTGTCAGCCAGTATTGGTATAAAGGCTTGAGAAAAGGCTCCTTCAGCAAACAGTCTTCGAAAAAAGTTAGGTATACGAAAGGCCACTAGGAAGGCGTCTGAAAGCCCGTTAGCACCAAAATACTTGGCAATGAAAAAGTCACGCACTAGACCAAAAATACGTGATAAAAGAGTCATTACAGTTACAATACTGCTAGACTTTAATAAAGATTTTTCCATTATAAAAAAGAGCTTTTATTTACTCGTCCCCTGGACCGCGCATAATTCCTACTCGAGAATTTCTTATACATTTAATAAATTGCATAACTTCAAGACTATCTGATTCAGAATTTTCTAGCTCTTTTAGTGCGTGATCTAATAGTCTTCCTTGGGATTCACGATAAACAACTTTGAAGGCTCGCTTAATAGAGGCAATTGAACTTGCACTAAAGCCTCTTCGTTTCATTCCAACTGCATTTATGCTTCTTATTTTTGGTTGTACACCAGTAGCCACCATATAGTCTGGAACGTCTTTGTTGATATGACTTCCCATTCCAGCGTAGGTATGTCTACCAACATTGCAAAACTGCTTAACTAGTACAAATCCTCCTAGGATAGCCCAATCAGCTATGTGAACATGCCCGGCAAGTGAAGCGTTATTAGACATGATAATATGGTTGCCCAATTGACAGTCGTGGGCAATATGAACATAAGACATTAGCATATTATTAGAACCAATTCTAGTGAGCGAGTTTTCCTTTTCGGTTCCACGGTTTATTGTGCAAAATTCTCTAATAAGATTGTCATCGCCAATAACCAAATTACTTTCCTGTCCGTCTTCATAGGTAATATCTTGTGGATCCCCTCCAATTGAGGCAAATGAATATATATGATTATTTTTACCTATCTTCGTTGGTCCGGAAATAACAGCGTGAGAATCAACAACAGTTCCTGCGCCAATTTCTACATGTTTGCCAATAACTGCAGTTGCCTTTATTGTTGCGTCTTTATGAATTTTAGCGCTTTTGTGAATAATTGCGGATGGATCAATAGTCATAAATACTCACCCTGCGGGCTTTTGGGTGCATATTATTTCAGCTGAAGTCACCAGCTGTTCTTCAACTGTAGCTCTACAATTAAATTTCCATATACCACGCTTAACTGTCATTACCTCGACATAGAGTTTGAGTTGATCTCCCGGCTCTACAGTCTTCTTGAAGCGGACTTTGTCAACGCCAACCAGCATATATATTTGACCAGTCACCGGCTGTCCAACCTCAGATTTAAATGCCAGTATTCCGGTTGCCTGAGCCAAAGCCTCAATAATTAACACTCCAGGCATAATCGGCTGATCAGGAAAGTGGCCGATAAAGTGTGGTTCATTAAATGAGACATTTTTTATTGCTGTCAAATTTTTCCCGAGCGTAAAGCCTAGAACTCTGTCAATTAATAGAAAAGGGTAGCGATGAGGCAAGAAATTTTTTACTTCATTAATATTCATTTCCATAGTGTTTATTTAGTGTCCTTTAATCTAATGTTTAATATTTGCGTAATTTTATCAAGTTTTGTAAGCCACATTCCAGCCTTTTTCCATGTGTTATGAGGCATAATGGGGAAGAAGCCCGTGTAGATGCCAGGCCTTTTGATGTCACGATTAACTGTGCTAGTAGCATTAACGGTAACGTCATCGGTTATATTTAAATGTCCAACAATGCCAACCATCCCACCAATTTGGCAGCGTTTGCCAATAATTGTACTGCCAGCAATGCCAGTTTTTGCTGCTATTGCAGTGCTTTCACCTATTACAACGTTGTGAGCAATATGAACAAGATTATCAATTTTAACTCCGCTATGAATCTGGGTATCGTTAATTGTCCCTCTGTCGATAGTTGTATTTGAGCCGATCGATACATCATCACCAATCACAACTTTCCCTAAATGAGCAATATTATGCCAGCGTTTGTTTTCATCTAAAGCGTTACCAAAGCCTTCAGAACCAATCACAGCACCAGGCGATATTGTGCAATTATTACCAAGCTGACAATCTCTTTGGATAATTACGTTGGATGATATATGGCACTCATCACCAATTCTAACGTTATCTTCTATTATGCAGTTAGATTCCAGCGTTGTATTTTTGCCAACCAATACGTTTTTTCCAATAACGCAGCCTTGACCAAGCACAGCATTGTTTAAGTTTGCTGAAGGGTCAATATTTTGATTTCTATCTTTATAGACAGTATTATTAGATTTGAAATAATGAGTTGCTTTAGCAAAGGCTAAGTATGGATCTGAGACTAACAGGACGTTAGTTTTACAAACATTTTTCATGCTCTCACTTAAGATTACTGCACCAGCATTTGTATTTGCCAAAGATTCTATATATTTTTTGTTAGCAATATAACTTAACTGGTTTGTGTTAGCTTTTGATAAGGAATTAATTCCGTTTATAATAATTTCCGAATCACCGATTAATTCAGCGCCAATTTTGTTGGCAATCAGTCCAAGTTTATAACTCATGGCGACGAAGTCTCAATTAAATTAATTACATCATAACTAATATCATCTATTTTATCACTCGTAAAGGCAACATTATCATACAAGATTAAATCATAAAACCCCTCTTTAGCAAGCCTTTCTACTGCTTGGTTGATCAATAATTCAACTTGCTGCATCAGTAATTGTTTTTCTTGATTAAGTTGATATTGCCATAACTCGGTATCTTTTTGAAAATTGACTTCAAGTCTATTAATATGTTTGATCTCATTTTCATTGGATTCAGTTGTGATTTGCTTGGATTTACTGCTAAGATTTTCTTTTAAAAGTTCAATATGTTTAAAAAGACTAAGAAGCTCTTTCTTTTTGGAATCAAATTTATCGGCAATTCTCTCACTACCATATCGGTACTGAGTTAAGTTATTAACTACTTCTTCAGTGTTTAGATAGCCTATTTTTATTGATTCAGCAACAGCTAAACCAGTTAATAAAGCTAAAACCAAAATGGCAAAAGCTCTCATTATCTATACTAAAAACCTGTTCCTAATGAAAAACTAAAATTTTCGATATCATCACCGGCCTTTTTAAGAATTGGAGTAGACCAGTAAGCTCCAATTGCACCTATAGGACTGAGATAAGCAAATGCAATGCCAGTTGACATTCTGAGATCGCCCAGCTTCATACTGGATGTTTTTTCAAAGATATTGCCAGTATCAACAAAAGCACTAACTCTCATATTCTCACTATTACTTATAAAGCTTGCTGGTGAGATAATGTTAATGCTTCCTAAGACAGAGATCTCACCTCCCTTGGAGCTTCCCTTGGGACTACATGTTGGACAATATATTGGTCCAAGAGATTTATTACCGAAACCACGAACTGAACCACTACCTCCACCAAAATAACGCTTGTAAAAAGGAACTTCTTCCCCGCTATAACCTGAAATTAGACCTAAACTACCTGTTAATTTTAAAGTCAAATTGTCACTTAGCGGTTGATAGCTTGCATGGCTTGCATTAACGCTAACATAACGATAGTCTGAAAGTGGCAAGGCAATGTCAACACTCAATGAATTGCTTTTACCATTAGTTGGGTACATATAATGATTTAGAGTACTTTCATTCCAACTAAGGCCAAAAATAACTTCATCGTTATTGTTATTGGCGCATTGTGTGGGTTCATAGCCTGGAGCCGCAAAACCATCACTACAAACTAAATCATTTTTAGTGTATTCCAGTTTAGCGTTAAGTCTAGTATCCTCTGTTAAAGGAACGCCATAACCTAGCGCCAGTCCTTTGGAGTTAACGGTATAAGAGTTGCTCATTACATCATCATCACTTTGTTTACTGTAAAAAGCGCCATAGTTGATACTATGATTGTCGGTATTAAAGTAAGGGTCTTCAAAATATAAGCTGAGCTTATTGAATGATTCTGAAATCTTTAGATTAGCATTAAAAGTGTTTCCTGAGCCAAAAATATTCTTTTCTTGAATGCCAGCTCCAAAAGATATCCCATAGTTATTGCTATGTGAAACTGAAAGACTTATTGCCCCTGTTTTAGTCTCTTTTACTGCAAAATTTAAGTCAATTTTATCAGGCATGTCTTCAACCTTCGAGGCCTTCATTTGGACATCAGAAAAATATCCTAACCTTCTAAGTTTAATGACAGATTTATTGAGTGCACTTCGAGAGAATAGGCTGCCTTCGGAGAGTGAAATTTCTCGCCTTATAACTTCATCCTGTGTACGGGTATTTCCTGATATCATAATCCTATTAACATAAACCTTTTTGTTAAGTGATACATTGAAATAAATATTCACGCTATCTAAAACATTCTCAGTGGTAGGGTTAAGGTCGGCGAATGCATATCCTTGGTCTACAAACACGTCTGTAATTTTCTGGACATCACTAACAATCGTTCCCCAATTAAATATTTCATCTTTCTGGATGCTGACAAGCTTCATAAGTTCATCAGGATTCTGGTTTCCTAGTTCGCCCTCAAAGCTAACAGTTCCCAATTTATATTGAATCCCTTCATCAAGCTCTATTTCGATATTCAAATATTTCTTGTCTTCAGAAAGGGTTTTATTCACACCACTAAATTTGAAGTCTAGATAGCCAGAATTCATATAGAGATTCGATATATGCTCCATGCCTTCTTCAAAAACCAATTCACTGTATCGGTCTTTATTGGTAAAATAATTGATGAAAGAGTTTGTCTTCATTCCAATTGAAAACTGATCTAAAAGTTCATCTTCACCAAAGACACTGTTGCCTGAAACACTCATTGATCTTATTCTAGCCTCTTTGCCTTCAGATACAATAAGCTCGATATCGATTCTATTTTGTGAGTCAATTTCAAGACTTTCCGTTATTTCTGTATTGAAATAACCCATGGCAAGATATTGATTTTTAATTTCAGAAACAAGTTCATGAAGCTTTTTCTTTGTATAAATATCACCAGCAGAGAGTTCATAAGTGCTTATAAGCTCATCAGTGCTAGCCTTATCAAGAACTAATTTTTGTTTTGAGCTATCAAGCCAGTTAGACCAACTTTTCTTGTAATTGGATTTTATGTTTATAAGCTTAATCCGAGGATTCTCTATTAAGCCAATTGATAGAATATCATTGTTTAATTCAACTTGAATATCAGAAAAATAGCCAGTATCAAAAAGTGAATTTATGATTTTATTCGATGTACTGGAATTATATTCATCACCAATTTTGACTGGCAATTTGCTCATAACGGTACTTTTTGAGCTTAGATTAAGGCCAGAAAATTCAATTTTATTGATGGTTTCCGCAAAGCTTTGAAAAGAAAGAAATATAGGTATAAAGAAGATAATTTGTATAATTCTGGTTTTCATATTATATTGGTTTTTTAGTAATCAAGTTTTTGGAATGAATTTTTTATTGCATCAATATAAGTCAAATTGATAAGGATTAATTTTAACAAAATATATATTTAGTAGGTGAACTAACTCTCCATAAAATTTAAGACAATTAAAATTGAATATAAGCTTATTTAGGGTGACAAGGTTTTTTAAGTTGAGCTGATTTCTAAGTTAATAATTTGTTGACGGTATTTTTCCCATAGTTTTTTTTGATTGAGTGCGAGGAATTGAAGGTATTTCCATGAATATATCCCAGTAGTGTGGTTGTCACTGTAATGAATTGCAATTGCGTAGCTTCCAATTGGCCTGATTTCATTAATAATAACATTCTCTTTATTAAGCTGCAATATTTCTTGTCCAGGGCCGTGACCTAGAACTTCTGCGGAAGGCGAGTGTACGCGTAAAAACTCACTTGAAAAAGAATAATCGATAGATTTGAACTTTATAGTTAGAGTTTTTCTGTCTTTACTAAGATTTATACTGCTTGGTGTCATCATAATAATTAATAAATCAAATTACATAAAGTCAATAGAATCAACGCATAGGGTTAAAATGGCATTATGTTATATTTTACAAAAATGCAAGGCTTAGGAAACGACTTCATTGTTATAAACAATATTGACGGTGATGTCTCTCTCTCCTCTGAAGAAATTCGTCAATTAGCTGACCGTCGGTTGGGTATTGGTTTTGACCAGCTTCTTATGGTTGAAAATTCTAGCTTGGAAAGTGTTGATTTTCGCTATGTAATCTTTAATGCTGACGGTTCAGAGGTTGGCCAGTGTGGGAATGGCGCAAGATGTTTTGCTCGATTTGTCGAAAAGAATAATCTAACAAAGAAAAGCGTAATAAGGGTTGAAACCATTTCTGGAAAACTTGAGCTTACAATTAACCAAGACAATACAGTCAGGGTGAATATGGGTAGTCCAGTTTTTGAGCCGAAAAATATCCCATATATTTCCCAAATGACTGACATAGAGTACTTAATTGAGGGACAAAAAATGGGTGTTTTATCGATTGGTAATCCACATGCAGTAATTCATATAGAAGACTTTCATAGCAATAATATTAATAGCATTGGGGCTAAGATACAAGGCTCTAATTATTTCCCAGATGGTGTTAATGTTGGGTTTATGCAAGTCGTTAATAGTAGTGAAATTTATTTGCGTGTTATTGAAAGAGGAGTTGGTGAAACTTTGGCATGTGGCTCAGGAGCATGTGCCGCAGTTGTTCATGGCGTTAGATTAGGACTTCTAGATGATAAAGTTAAGGTTCATTTGACTGGAGGAGATGCGCTGGTTGAGTTTGATGGTCATGATACTTATCTATCTGGACCTGCTGAATTCGTTTATGACGGTGCAGTTAACTTAAGAACTGGAAAGAACTAATTTGATTCGATTGATCTTTGTGAATATTGGACTCTATCGTCTAGCCTCATTGCGTCAAGTGAATCTCCCCAAAAGCAACCACGATCAAGTGGATAAATATTCTTAGTATTTATATCTCTTAATGTTGACCAATGACCAAAAACTATTTCTCTGTCTTTAAGTATTCTATTTTCATGAAGGAACCAAGCTTTATAGCCATTAGGCGCCTTGTCAGTATTCATTTTATGAGTAAATTCTAATTCGCCATTACTTTTACAAAACCTCATTCTCATTAGAGCATTGATCGTGTATCTCGATTTTTGTTCAATATCAAGGTTTTTAGACCAGTTTGTTGGCTTGTTAGAATACATTTTTGACAAAAAATGTTCGACATTACCCCCTTGTAACTGCTTTTGAACTAGTTCTGCGTGGATGAATGCCTCATTTTTACTCCATTGTGGCGGAATGCCTGCGTGCACCAATAAAAACCCTTGTTGCTCAATGAGTAGAGGTCTAGTGATCATATAGTCTATAAGATTATTTTTATCTGGCGCTTCTATGATGTCCAGAAAGGTGTCTTTTGAGTTAGGTTTATGAGACGTAATTGCGCACATCAATAAATGAAAATCATGGTTACCCAATACCATATTTACGTTATCTTTATGTGAACTAATGAAGCGCAAAGTTTCTAACGATTTATTGCCTCGATTTACAACATCGCCTAAAAAAAATAGCCGATCCCTGTCCTCTGAGAATTTAATTATATTCAGGAGTTTTTGAAGAGTGTCATAGCAACCCTGAACATCTCCTATCACATAGTCCATATTTTGATTTAATGAAGTGTATAAGGTTCACTAAGGGCAAATTCAGGGATGTCAGCGTCAAAACGTCTACCATTATCGTTAATCATGCCGTAAGTACCTTTCATTGTCCCGGTTTCTGTACTAATAACTGCGCCAGAACTGTACTCAAAAATTTCACCGGGTGACAAGTAAGGTTGCTGTCCAATAACTCCTTCCCCGACTACCTCATCAACATTACCTGTTTCGTCCTCAATTAGCCATCGACGCGTTCTCAGTTGAGCACCACAATCACCTTTATTGGTGATTGTTATAGTGTAAGCGTACGCATATTGGCTATTCGGAATATCGGATTGGCTCGGGAGATACGTTACCTGCACTTCAATTTCAATGTTGTTTTGCATAATCCTTAGTAAGAGTTATAAAGTTTTCCACGCTCAGCATTTCAGCTCTTTTTGACAAATCAATCTCAGTTTGTTCTTGATTAAGATTTGATTTTAAACAATTTCTAAGTGTTTTTCTACGTTTAGAAAAACATACTTTGACAACCTTTTCTAACAACTTAGCATCACTTATTAGTGGCTTTGGTTTTGTTTTTAGATAAACTATTGCTGACTCAATCTTGGGTTGAGGATTGAAAGATTCTTTGGGTACAGAAAAAATTGAATCTACATCAAAAAAACTCTGCATCATTACGCTTAAACGTCCAAAATCTTTACAGTTATGTTTTGCGACGATTCTATCAACCATTTCTTTTTGAAGCATAAAAGTCATATCAATGATATTGTCTTTCTGATTGAGTAAATGGAAAAGAAGCGGTGAAGAGATATTGTATGGCAAATTTCCAACTACTCTAAGGCTGTTTGAGATTTGACCAAAATCAAAGCTAAGGGCGTCCGCTTCGTGAATTATAAGCTTGGTATTTTTATTTGATCGCAAAATTGCAATTAAATCGCGATCAATTTCAACTACGTTGAGTTTATCTAATTGTTCAAGAAGAGGGAAAGTGATAGCACCTTTTCCAGGTCCTATTTCGACTATATCATCCTTTTTTTTGGGAGATATAGTGGATACAATTCTTTCAATAACTTGCCTATCATTTAAAAAGTTTTGACCAAATCTCTTTCTAGCTTTATGCGACATTGTTTTGTAGTTGTTCTAGATACTGTAGTGCTGTATTAAAACTTCCCAAGCTTATATTTCCGGTACCTGCTAATTCTAGGGCGGTACCATGATCTACAGAGGTACGAATAAATGGTAATCCGAGTGTAATATTAGCTGACTGCCTAAAGCCTTGCGCTTTCAACACTGGCAAGCCCTGGTCGTGATACATTGTGAGTACTACGTCAACCTTGCTAAGAGATTCTGGTGTAAAGGCTGTGTCTGCAGGTACTGGTCCAGTTAAATTGTAACCTGAACTATTAAGCTCATTTACTACAGGGCAAATTACATTAACTTCCTCATTGCCTAAATGTCCATTTTCGCCTGCATGAGGATTTAAGCCACAAACCAAAATATGTGGATTTTCAATACCAAAATATTTAAAACTGCCCTTGATAATAGCAATAACTTCCTTGAGTGATTTTTTAGTTATATGAGTTGAAACCTCCTTTAGTGGTATGTGTGTTGTTGCAAGAGCAACTTTTAATTTTTTAGCTGCAAGTAACATAACGGTTCTACTAACACCACTTAGATCAGCTAGGAATTCTGTATGGCCGCTAAAGGATATACCGGATTCATTGATTATGCCTTTATTAACTGGACCTGTTAAGAGTCCATCGCATTTTCCACTAAGGCAGTCTTTAGTTGCATGATTTAATGTATTTAATACGTATGCCGAATTGTCAGACTCTAGCTTTCCAGGCTTTACTTTCATATTAGTACTGATTGGATAAATATTAAGCTCAGATTTATTGTGTATTTCTAAGTTTGATTCTTTAAGTGAGATTGGAAGGTTTAGTTGTTTTGCTCGGTCAATTAAAACGTCAGGATCACAATAGACTAAAAGGTCTTTTTTAGTTAATTTTTGGGCATACATGATTATTAAATCAGGGCCAATTCCTGAAGGTTCACCTGGAGTATACGCAATAGTCATATTTGATTCCAATTTTCCAGAGTAATATTAAACAACTAGTTTCCCTTGGGCTTGTAGGTCTGCATGGTATGAAGACCTAACCATTGGTCCACTAGCAACCTGAGTAAAGCCAAGCTTTTCGGCGATTTCCTTGTATTGGTTAAATTGATCGGGAGTAATATACTCTTCTACAGCGAGGTGATGACGGCTTGGTTGAAGGTACTGACCCAGGGTTAGCATGTCTACTTTATGTTTGCGTAAATCATTAAGTACGCTGACAACCTCATTTTTGGTTTCACCAACGCCAAGCATCAACCCTGATTTTGATGTGACATCGCGGTGTTGTTCTTTGAAGCATTTTAAAAGATCAAGAGAATGTAAATAATTTGCGCCAGGTCTAACCTTAGAATAGAGACTTGGGACCGTCTCAAGATTGTGATTGAATACGTCTGGCGGAGAGTCGAGAAACACTCTTAATGCTTTATCTAGTCTACCTCTAAAATCAGGTGTCAATATTTCGATTTTAATTGTAGGTATAGCTTTCCGAATCATGTCAATACAGTTTGTAAAATGCAAAGCACCGCCATCTCTTAGGTCATCTCGATCAACAGAAGTTAAGACAACATACTTGAGCGACATTTTTGCAATAGTTTCAGCCAAATGAATTGGTTCATCAGTATCTAGTTCATTTGGTTTGCCATGCGCGACATCACAAAAAGGGCATCTACGGGTGCATATTTGGCCCATAATCATAAAAGTTGCCGTGCCGTGATTGAAGCATTCATTAAGGTTGGGGCACTGAGCCTCCTCGCAAACTGTAAATAGTTTTTGCGTTTTTAAGGTTTTTTTTAGTTTATTGATTTTAGCTGAGCCACCATGTTTTATCCTAATCCATTTAGGTTTTTTAAGTGGCTTCCTTAATGGATCAGGCTTAATTTTAAGGCGGTTAGTTTTTGATTCACCTTTTAATTCTTTAATTTCAAAATTCTGTGACATGCTTAATTAGATACTGTGAAAGTTCATTCTGAACGTCATTAATTGACAAAACATTATCCGTTAAATCGCGCATTTGTGTAACCTTTAAATCAGGATATCCGCAGGGGTTAATTAGCGCAAAAGGTGCTAGGTCCATGTCAATATTAAGGCTTAATCCATGGTAAGTCCTACCTTGTTTAACTTTAAGACCTAAGGCGGCAATTTTAGCGCCTTCTACGTAGACTCCTGGAGCACCCTGAATGATATTTGCATTAATATCATAATTTGATAGTAGCTCAATCAATGACTGTTCAATTAAAGAAACAATTTTTTTTATTCCAATACCCAGTCTTTTGATATCTATTAAGCAATAGATAATTAATTGACCAGGCCCATGATAAGTTATCTGCCCGCCCCTGTCAGACTTAATTACAGGTATCTCGGTTTCTTTTAGTAGGTGTTCAGACTTTCCTGAAAGTCCATAAGTAAAGACATTATTATGTTGAAGCAACCAAAGTTCATCAGGGGTGTTAGGTTGTCTTTTTTCGGTAAAAGACTTCATCTCTTCCCATGTTTTTTGATAGCTTATAATGCCTTTTGAGCGAACTTTGATCACAGAAATATTATAGAAGATATGCTACCATTGGACAATTTTGTAATGACTTGTTTATGGCGTCTAATTGTGAACGACTTGATGCAATAATTCTTACTGTGAGTGAAATATAGGCTCCTTTAGAGCTTGCACTAGAAGTAACCTGATTATTATGCAGTTTACCTACATGCAATTCAATTATATTGCGTACGGTTGATTCAAAATTAGGTAGATCTTTACCAATGATTTTAATTGGATAGTCGCAAGGGAAATTGAAAACGTCGTCATTCATTAAAATTGACAATTGTGATTATGAAAAAGAATACAATTTTTTGTTCAAATAATTAATTATACTTTGTTTGTTTGAAGAACCATAATTAATGATTTAACAGTTAAGGAATTTAGAGACTATAATCAAATTAGGCGCAATTTACAGTATTTTATTATGAATTTTATAGAGCAAATGTTCTCTCTTCAAAGGGAATTAAATAACAAAACAAATGGTGAAATATGGCTTAATGGAGTAACCAAAGATGGCAGAGAAATCTGTTGGCATCGTTGCATTTACATGGAAGCTTTAGAGGCGATTGATTCCTTTAATTGGAAACATTGGAAAGATATTAATAACGAGCCAGACTGGGAGAATTTAGTGGTAGAGTTAATTGATCTTTGGCATATGATTATGTCAGAGTTGATTCGTCTAAAAGATGAAAGTTACGCCAATAAATATCTAAATACAGAAACTTCAGGCGACTTTAATACTGAAGCTTTAGTAGAAAACTTGGAAAAAATAATAAGCATCTCTGTAAACAATACGAAGACTACAGATGTGAATGCAATTAGAAAAGTAACCGATCTTTTGTTTAATGCATTATCCCATGTAGGTGTTGATACTGAAGATCTCTATAAGAGATACGTGGTAAAAAATCAATTGAATGCATTTCGACAAAACCATGGCTACAAGAACGGCTCTTATGTTAAGTTTTGGGGAGAAGTTGAAGATAATGTTGTAGCTTTTGATATTATGGATAAATACCCTAATATTTCACCGACTGATCTTTATCAAAAACTCGAAATAGAGTACGCTCATCTTAATTAAGCTCTGTTTATTTGAAAACTAATAACTCCACTATTGATTCTATCCGTTTAACTGAGTACAGCCATGGTTCTGGTTGCGGTTGTAAGCTCTCGCCAAAAGTACTCGCTAAGATTCTTGGTAGTCGAGATAAACAATTTCAAGATTATAATTTAATTGTTGGTAATGAATCAAATGACGATGCTGCCGTTTACGATTTAGAGGATGGTAGGGCATTAATTAGTACGACGGATTTTTTTATGCCAATTGTTGATGACCCATTTATTTTTGGCAAGATTGCAGCATGTAATGCAATGAGTGATGTTTACGCCATGGGAGGCAAGCCTTTGATGGCTATTGCGGTTTTTGGATGGCCTTTAGATAAACTTTCTGCAGAAATTGGAGCTAAAGTTATTGAGGGTGGTAGGGCGATATGTGCTGAAGCAGGAATTAGTCTTGCTGGCGGTCACAGCATAGACTCTCCAGAGCCTATCTTTGGTCTTTCTGTTACAGGTATTGTTAATGTTGCTGATATAAAAAAAAATACAGATGCCAAAGTCGGAGACTCAATTTATCTTACTAAGCCTTTGGGAGTAGGAGTATTCTCAACAGCACAAAAGATGAAAAAAATTGATTTTGATGACCATCAAAAAGCAATAGAGCAGATGTGTAATTTAAATGACATTGGCTTTGAAATTGCTAAAATTTCTGGCGTCAATGCGATGACAGATATTACTGGTTTTGGCCTAGCTGGACATCTTTTAGAGGTATGCTCTGGTAGCAATGTATCTGCAACAATTGAGTTTAATAAAGTACCGCTTTTGCCAAACTTGCATGGCTATTTGAAAGGAGGGTGTATTCCTGGGGGCACTCAAAGAAACTTTGAAAGTTGCAATCACAAAATTAACGAGTTATCTCCAATTCAACAATCTATATTATTCGATCCACAAACCAGCGGCGGTTTGCTTATAACTGCTTCTGAGAAGGCCAATGATTCGCTTAAGAGCGCTTTTGAAGGTTATGGCATACATCCACAAATAATTGGGAAAATCATTCAAAATGAACCCAATTCTAAAGTTATCCAGGTACGATGAACGAATTGCCAGAAATTGACAATTTTCAGTATATTTTTCATAACGATATACCTTTAATTGACACCCGTGCTCCAATTGAGTTTAAACGTGGCGCCTTTCCAAATACGCTAAACATGCCTCTTATGAATGATGAAGAGCGCCATTTAGTTGGATTAGATTACAAAAATAATGGTAGAAATTCCGCTATAGATCTAGGTTATCGACTAGTTAGTGGAGATATTAAAATGAACAGGATGGATGTTTGGTTGGATTTTGTTAGAAAGCACCCAAATGGCGCTCTTTTTTGTTTTAGAGGCGGCCTTAGATCTGAAATAGCACAAAAATGGATATTTGACTCATCCGGTATAAAGTACCCTCGTGTTAAAGGTGGCTACAAAAATATGCGTCGTTACCTTACAAAAGAGCTAGAGCAATTAATTAATTTGAAAAATTTATTGATAATTGGCGGACAAACAGGTTGCGGAAAAACACTTTTGCTCAATCAATTGGAAAATAGTATAGATTTAGAGAAATTGGCCAATCATAGAGGCTCTGCTTTTGGTCAAAATATTTTTCCGCAACCAACTCAGATTGCCTTTGAAAATGCTCTGGCAATTGAATTAATTCATAAAAAAAATGAACCTATTTTGATTCTCGAGGATGAAGGCAACAATATTGGTAGGGTTTATTTACCGGCTAATTTGAAAAATAAATCAATGCAATCAGATTTAATAATATTGTGTGCTAGTTTAGAAGAACGTATTCAATTAAGCCTTAAAACCTATGTTATTGATATGTTGGATAATTTCCGAAACAATAACAAAACTGATGGTTTTAAACAATTTTCAAATTACTGGAAGAATAGCCTCATGAAAATCCAAAAAAGACTAGGCAGTCTACGTTACAAGTTTTTGTTAGAAATGCTGAATAGCGCTTTAGAAAGGCATCACGAACATGCTGAGATTGATCAATATATTCCGCTTATTAAGGCATTGCTTACAGATTATTATGACCCTATGTATGATTATCAAATTTCAAAAAAGAGAAACAGAATATTGTTTCAAGGCGATTCAAAGGCAGTTATTGACTTTATAAAGGATTAATTAATCTCTTATTTTTACTTTTATATCGGTAATCGGTCTAGACTGACAAGCCAGAATTTCTTTTGGGGATAATGACAGAGGGATAAGGCTATCATGATGGATTACCTCTCCCTCAACTAAATGCAATATACAGTTACCGCAATGACCCTGCCTACAGTTATGATTTATTAAGATGTTGTGGTATTCTAGCTCGGATAAAATTGACTCTTCACCGTAAACATAAAGCGACTCAGTTTCTCCATTATTTTTATCAAATTCAATTTTATACATTTAATCAAATGAAGCATTTATAGTTTAAAGCCACTAAAGTCATTATCATCTTCATTGATAGTATTATCAATAGCACTTACCAAGTAAGAAGTAATTTCAGTTTCTTGAGGTGCAACCTGAACATTGTCATTATCTAGCCAATGATTCATCCACGGAAGAGGGTTACTTCTATGTTCAAAAATTGGCTCTAAATCAAGTGATGACATGCGGACATTTGTTATATATTCAAGGTAATGTTTAAGTATTTCAGCATTTAGGCCAATCATCGAGCCATCACGAAACAAGTAATCTGCCCAGTCTTTTTCCTGTTGAGTAGCGTCTTTAAACATTTGTATGACTTCAGGTTCACACTCTTTGGCAATTTTTTCCAAATCAGGGTCGTCTTTTCCACTTTTCATTAAATTTATCATGTGCTGGGTACTTGTTAAATGCAGCGCTTCGTCACGAGCAATAAGTTTGATAATCTTAGCATTGCCCTCCATTACTTTTCGTTCAGCGAATGCAAATGAACAAGCAAAGCTTACATAGAAGCGTATAGCTTCAAGAATATTGACAGACATTATTGTTAAATATAGCATACGTTTTATGTCATATAGGTTAACCTCTAATTCCTCATCCTTGAGTTTATGTTTTCCTTCACCGTATAGGCAATATGCCTGTGTGTATTTAATTAATTCATCATAGTTTTTTGATACGCTTGTTGCGCGCTGGATAATTTCATCAGTCTTCATAATGTCATCAAACACAACGCCCGGCTCATTAACAATGGCACGGATGATGTGGGTATAAGAGCGAGAATGAATTGTTTCTGAAAATGCCCATGTTTCAATCCAATTTTCTACTTCAGGGAGAGAAACTATTGGTAAAAAAGCTATGGTAGGGGAGCGCCCTTGAACAGAATCGAGCAGGATTTGGTATTGCAAGTTAGAAATAAAGATGTGCCTTTCATTTGGAAGTAGTTTAGAGAAGTCGATCTTGTCTTTAGACACATCAATTTCCTCTGGCCTCCAGAAGAAGGAAAGCTGTTTTTCTGTAAGCTTTTCAAACATTTCAAATTTTTGCTTATCAAAACGAGCAATATTAACAGTATCGCCAAAAAACATGGGTTGGGTTAATGTGTCGCTGATTTTTTGATTAAAAATGCTGTATGTCATAAATATACCCCCTAAAGTTTACAAACGCCGTCCTCGCAATCATCGTCACCGGGATCTATTACAGTTGCAAGCTCATTTGGTTGGTTAGTATTTTGTTGGTCAGTTGAGCCATCTCTAGTATTGTGATAATAAAGTGTTTTGATGCCGTATTTATATGCCTTGAGTAAGTCCATTAAAAAGAGCTTCATAGGTACTCTATTGCCGTCATATTGAGAAGGGTCGTAATGTGTATTCGTAGAGATAGATTGGTCAACAAATTTTTGCATAATTGCACATAACTGAAGGTAACCTTCATTATTTTTAATGTCCCACAATAACTCATATTGATTTCGTAACTTTTCATATTCAGGTACAACTTGTTTTAGAATTCCATCCTTAGACTGTTTGACTGATACGAATCCTCTTGGCGGCTCAATGCCATTAGTTGAATTTGAAATTTGGGAGGAGCTTTCACACGGCATTAATGCTGTAAGGGTAGAGTTTCTAAGGCCTGTAGCTTTAATGTCTTTACGTAAAGAATTCCAATCGAGCGCTAACTTAGTATTACAAAACGCGTCAATATCTTTTTTATAGCTATCAATCGGCATAACATTGTTGGCGTAGTTTGTTTCTGAAAATAGCGGACAGGGGCCAAGTTCTTGAGCTAATTTGTTTGAAGCTTTAAGTGAGTAATATTGCAATGCTTCAAAAGTTTTATGGATTAATTCGTTGCCAGAACCATCAGAATATTTGACACTATTTTTAGCTAAATAGTAAGCTAAATTGGTAACACCAATACCAAGTGTCCTGCGATTTTTACTGGAAATTTCTGCCGCCTTTAAGGGATAGTCTTGATAGTCAAGCAGTGAGTCAAGAGCACGCACAATGATTTCAGTGATATTTTCTAATTCATCAAGATTATCTAAAGCTCCTAAATTTACAGCTGAAAGTGTACAAAGTGCCACTTCCCCATTTTCATCTTGCACTGAGTACAGAGGTTTTGTAGGCAAAGTAATTTCCATACAAAGGTTTGATTGTCTGATTGGTGCTTGCTTAGCATCAAAGGCGCTATGAGTATTACAGTGATCAACATTTTGTAGATAGATTCTTCCAGTATTTGCTCTTTCCTGCATAAATTTAGCAAATAGGACACGAGCTTTAATAGTTGTTTTACGTATAGATTTATCTTTTTCATACTTTTCGTAAAGAGATTTAAATTTTTTTTGATCTACAAAGAACGAGCTATATAGTCCCGGTGTATCGTTTGGAGAGAATAAAGTTATATCTTTATCTTCGAGAAATCGTTGATACATCAAGCCATTAAATTGAACGCCATAATCCAAATGTCTAATCCTATTTTCATCAGTCCCTGCATTATTTTTCAGAACTAACAGGCCTTCAACTTCTAGATGCCATAATGGGTAGAAAAGGGTGGCAGCACCACCTCTAACTCCCCCTTGGGAACACGATTTAACGGCAGTATGAAAGTGCTTAAAAAAAGGAATACAGCCAGTATGCGTAGCTTCACCGCCTCGGATAGGACTACCAAGACCTCTAATCCTGCCACCATTAATGCCTATGCCAGCACGTTGTGAAACATATTTGATAATAGCTCCTGAAGCTGCACTGATTGAGTCTAAATCATCGTCACTTTCTATTAATACGCAGGAAGAAAATTGTCGAGTAGGCGTTCTAACTCCAGCCATAATAGGGGTCGGTAATGATATTTTAAATTTAGAAGAAGAGTCATAAAAGCTTTTGACAAATTTCATTCTACTATCACTACTGTAATCCTGGAAAAGACACATTCCAACAAGCATATAAAGTAATTGAGGGGATTCGTATATTTCACCGGTTACGCGATTTTGAACTAAATATTTGCCTTCGAGTTGCTTGACAGCAGCATATGAAAATTTCATATCGCGCCAATGATCTATGTGACTATTGAGTTCCTTAAATTCATCTTTAGTATATTTTTTAAGGATATCATTGTCATAAATTCCCATATCAGTAAGCTTGCTAACATGATCAAAAAGGGGAGGTGGTATAAATGATCGAAATGCCTTTTTACGTAGATGAAATATTGCTAATCTAGCTGCAAGATATTGATAATCTGGTGAGTCAGAAGAAATTAAATCAGCCGCAGACTTAATGATGGTTTCATGTATATCTTCAGTTTTAATACCATCAAAAAAAGCTAATTGAGCATTAATTTCAACCTGCGAAACAGAAACGCCTTCCAAGTCCTGAGAAGCCCAGTGCACAACTCTATGAATTTTTTCCATATCAATGGATTCCTTTGACCCATCACGTTTTACAACCTTAATATCTTCATTCAAGGCTTTACTCTCCTTTTGAAAAACACTATATTTAGTGCTGTAGATTATAAATACACACTAAATATAGAGTATTTTAATTAAAGTTGCAAGTGGAAATATCAAAAATAAATTTCAGAAATGATCTAACATAATGAAAAATAGAGAAAAAATATATAAAAATATTTTTATATATAAAGAAACAAGGAAATAAAACTAAGAACGATATCTTGAGAGAAGAATTCCAGAAACAATAATAATTAATGCAAACAAATCATACAATAGGATTGGCTCAGACAAAACATATGCACCTAGAAAATATGCTACAACTGGTATCAAATAGTTAATATTTGAAAGGAAAGTTGCGCCAGCATTGTTAATGAGGAAAAAATATATAACGCCCGCTAATGCCGTTTGAAAAATTCCCATGGCAATAACACTCAAACCAGCAATAAGTGATATATCATGAAAATCAACAGAAGTTACTTGTGGCCAGATTAATAAACAAAGCACAGTGCCAATTAAAAAGGTGCCAGTGCTCGCAACCAAAGGGTCATAAGAAGGAAGGCGATTAGTAATTATGGTGTTAAATGAATATGAGCAAGCAGCAGCTAATACTAATAATATGCCAAAAACTGTATTGTTGGAATTAATAATACTAGGTCCTAGAATAAATAAAACACCAGTAATTCCAAATATAAAACCAAGCAATTTGTACCTATTTAATTTGTCATTTGGGAGAAAGTAATGAGCAAGAATCAAAGTAACTAAGGGCATTAGAGACATTAATAGACCAGCCATGCCAGAAGTAATCGTTAGCTGGCCGTATGAAATAAGAGTGAAAGGTACAACGCTACCAACAGTTGCAAATATAAAGAAATGTGACCAGGATTGGATAGATCTAGGTAAAGATCTTCTAGTAACAAATAAAATAGGAATCATAACAATAAACCCAATTAATAGTCTTGAGGTTACAACTTGTTCAGGTGTAAAAAAAGTTAATGAACGATTATTTAAAAGAAAAGAAGAGCCCCAGATAAGAACAAGTGATAACAATAACAAATAGTTTCTAAGTATTTGATTCATAAGGGATTGAGCAAAATTAGGACTAAGTTAATTTGAATAAGTATATAGGGAAAATATATAAGGACTAAGAAAAATTATATGCAGCTAAGATGATATAAAAGGGGACTATGAATGAAATTATGGAAATATTAAAATATATATTATTTAACATAATATAAATTATGCGAATTAAATAACAGGCTCCAAATTCTTGATTTAAAGGTGAATAAAATAAAATAATATAGAATTAAGTGATAAAAGGGTAATAATGCCTATAAAAGCAAATTTAGAAGAAATATTTTGAAATAGCAAAAAATTTTAGAGTAATACAATCAAAAGTCATTATTTAGTTGTTTAATTTAATGCGTCGTTTGGCAAATTTATTTGTAACTCTATATTTCTGATTGGGACTCTTAAGTTTATCTGGAATTGTTAACTCAATAAACCCATGATTAACTAAAGGATAAATAATTGCATGCTTAAATTTAGTTTTATTTGTTCTTCCGAGAATATTCATTAACTCGATTGCAGTACTTTCTTCCTTACAATTTTTTAAAACTTTAAGATGGTCCCTACTTAGTCCCTGCTTAGTCCCTAAATCTAGTTTTTCATTGTCCTTATAGTACAAAAATGAAAGTTGTTCTGAGTCATGACTTATTACTTTATTTTTTTTGATATCTCGAGTCCAATCATTTTTTGGCTGAGTATTTTTGATTGTTTGCTGTTGTGGTTCTTTTTTTAGAAATTTGAACATTATATTTCTATACAAGCTTTAATATTAGGTCGTTTTTTTGTTTATGAAACTAATTATATCTGATTTATGAGGCTTTTAATTTACTATAAAGCCCTGATGTTACTAAAAATCTATATTTAATGGTATTTACTTGTTAGATCTACTTTATTTTTTTTGCAAATATAGCGGAAATTAACTAAGCACTTAAAACATCATTTTTTGTTTTAATACTGCTCTATTTGTTTTCTTGCGTGTATTCTAAAACTCTAGTGTGTAAGAATTTGTTTAAGGAATAGCTTTAGCCTATCGGATTCTGGGTTTTTAAAGAATTCGTCTGGATTGTTTTCTTCAACTATTTGCCCATCATCCATAAAAATAATTCGATTTGCCACTTTTTTTGCAAATCCCATCTCATGCGTGACGCAAATCATTGTTATGCCTTCGCTTGCGAGCTCAATCATTACATCTAGTACCTCTGATATCATTTCTGGATCAAGCGCAGATGTAGGTTCATCAAAAAGCATTATTTTCGGTGTTGTACATAGTGATCTTGCTATAGCAACTCTTTGTTGTTGGCCGCCACTCAGTTGATTTGGGTATTTTTCTGCTTGATCCTTAATGCCCACTCGATCTAAAAGTTTTAGAGCTTTATTGCGCGATTCTTCTTTTGTTTCATTGTGAACCCATATTGGAGCTAATGTGAGATTATCGACGATACTAAGGTGGGGAAATAGGTTGAAGTGTTGGAAAACCATTGATACTTCGCTTCTAATTTTTCTTATTTTTTGTGCATCATCAGTCAACTCAGTGCCGTCTACTAGTATTCCACCTTCCTGGAACTTCTCCAGAAAATTTACACATCTGATTAGTGTTGACTTTCCGCTTCCTGACGGACCGCAAACAACAATGATCTCACCCTCTTTAACATTCATGTTGATGTTTTTAAGTGCATGAAAGTCACCATACCACTTGTTCAATTCGCTTATTTCAATAATATTTGATGCGTTATTTTCTATTTCCATCTGTGATTACCTTTGTTAATTTATATTTTCAGTATTGAAGCGTATCTCTAGCTTTTTTGAATAGCGAGACATTGAGTATAGTATCACCCAAAACACCATTGTAACAAATACAAAACCCTCCGTCTCTCTTCCTAGCCAATATGGGTCATTACTCGTCATGTTTACCATTGCAAGCATATCCATCAAGCCGATGATGAGTACTAATGTTGAGTCTTTAAACAAGGAAATTGAGGATCCAACAATATTTGGTATCGAAATTTTCAGAGCTTGAGGCAAAATAATGAGCGCATTTTTTTGGAAATAGCTCAGTCCAATAGCATCAGCAGCCTCATATTGGCCTTTTGGAATTGCCTGGAGGCCACCTCGTACAACCTCTGCAAAGTAAGCAGCCTGAAAAAGCGCTATTCCGATTAAGGCTCTCAAAAGTTTATCGAAATTAGTGCTTGACTCAAGGAAAAGGGGGAGTACAAATGAAGCCATAAAAAGAATTGTAATGAGCGGGACGCCGCGAATAA
>Ga0208467_1000069_pt1 | contig 27449 bp, 23 predicted proteins | sample DeeseametaMP2098_FD_184176 | JGI IMG/M metagenome (GOLD analysis project Ga0208467, IMG submission 184176) | Marine microbial communities from the Deep Pacific Ocean - MP2098 (SPAdes) | ecosystem: Environmental > Aquatic > Marine > Oceanic | place: North Pacific Ocean | collected 2011-05-26 | reverse complement strand
CAGCCATAAACATTATTAATCCCGGGAGAACCCATACTTCGTAGGACTGGCCATTAATACTATTGATAATAATATTTTTTGTACCAAATACGGTTACAATTGATAATATTAATGGAACGATAAACGCAAGAGCTATTGACGATATGAGGCGATTGCGAATCAGCCACCATCTTCGAATGATAAAAGCACTCATCCGTCCATTCCCTTTTGAGCAAATGCTGAATCCAAAAGATCCTGCAGTGATAATTTTTCTATAGACAGGTCTTTCATTAAAACACCGGTACTAGCATTCAGTACTTCAAAAAATACTTTTCGTGATCGTCCATAAAAATGAAATGTATTTCCCACTTTAGTCGGATTGACAACAGTAGATATTCCACACAATGAATTATACAATTCATCTGATAATTCCTCGAACTCAATTGCGAATTGATGATATTCGAGCGTGCTTTCCAGTAATTTATCCAAGCTGCCATCCAACAAAACACTACCATTATGAATGACCATAATTCTATCGTTTGCCGCTTCGATTTCCGGTAAAAATTGACTGGAATAAACAATCGTTTTATCACCGCGAAGCTTTCGCATAAGGTCCCATGTGAGTCGCCTCGATTCTGCGTCCATAAAGGCAGTCGGTTCATCCATGATCAAAATTGTGGGATCATGAGCGAGGGCTCGTATTATCATCGCTTTTTTCTGTATTCCTTGGGGAACTCGGCCCGCCAAGGAATACAGAAAATCTCCCATGTCTAAAGCATGGCTATAATCATTTATACGAGATTGAATCCTGTCTTTATGTTCGCCGTATAATCGTGCGTCAAATTGGATATTCTGCTCCAACGTAAGCCACGGGTCCAGATCGATATCATGGGGAATAAATGCCACTGTTTGGCGTGTTTCAATACGACGTTTTTCAGTATCGAGTCCGTGTAGAAATACAGCACCATAATTGGGATTTTCCAATCCAGCAATCAAACGCAGCATGGTTGATTTTCCAGCATCATTATCTCCCACCAAAGCAACAATTGTTCCCTTTTCAATACCGAAGGTCAAGCCAGCTAATATAGTCTTATCACCGACCAGTTTACCGACTTTTTTGAGTGTTATACTTGCTTCCATTATTTAAGCTAAAGAGTTCACAGAAATTTTACAAAAATTATAATTCTATTTTCCATTTCCCATGTTCCATCTAATGCGCTTCAAACCACGAATCTCCGACACCAGATTCAACAATAACGGGTACATCCAGCTTGAGCGCTCCTTCCATTTCTTCTATCACCATTGCTTGTAAATCGTCCAATTCATCTTTTGACGCTTCAAATAATAATTCATCATGGATTTGCAAAACCAGCTTTGATTTCATTTTTTCACTTTTTATACGTTTGTGAATGCGGATCATAGCCAATTTAATCATTTCCGCCGCCGTCCCTTGAATGGGCATATTTATTGCCATCCGCTTTGCTGCTTCACGGTGCATATGATTATCACTATTGATATTCCACACTGGCCGACGTCGACCTAGCATAGTTTCAACAAATTTGTCATTTTCTGCTTTGTTAACAGTCGAATCGATATAATCACGTATTCCAGCAAAACGCTCGAAATAACGATCGATAATTATTTGGGATTCAGTTCTGGGAATCCCAAGTTCCTGGCTCATACGAAATGGTCCTGCACCGTACATAATACCAAAATTAACAATCTTGGCTACTCGGCGCATTTCCGGTAAAACATCTTCAATGGGAACACCATAAATATCGCTGGCGGTGCGAGCGTGAATATCCTCTCCATTGGCAAAAGCAGATTGCAAACCTTTATCAGCGCTTAAGTGAGCCATTACGCGCAATTCCACTTGGGAATAATCAGCAGAAAAAATGACACTATTTTTATCCTGTGTCGAAAAGGCTTTTCGGATCTCCCTTCCTTCTTCAGTACGAATGGGTATATTTTGGAAATTGGGATTGCTGGATGAAAGCCGTCCCGTGGCTGCTATTGTCTGATTGAATGAACTGTGAATCCGTTTAGTTTCCGGATGAATATGTTGGGGAATAGAGTCCAGATATGTATTTTTCAATTTATTCAATTTCCGATATTGGAGCATGAGTCCCGGCAATGGATGTTCGTCCCGCAATCTTTCCAATACATCTTCTGCAGTGGAACGTTTTTTAATTTGCGGTAATCCTAAAATATCGAATAAAATATTGGCCAATTGCTGAGTGGAATTAATATTGAACTCTGTCCCGGCCTGTTTAAGAATATCTGCTGATAAACCATCCAGTTTTTTTCCGAATTCTGCTGATTTATCTAATAGTTGTTTTTCATCTACAAACACACCGTCATATTCCATATCAACCAATACCTGCACCAAAGGCAACTCAACCGTATTATAAAATTCTGACAGATTTTCATCATCAAGTTTTTCTTGAAATAATTCAGTAAGCTGCAAAGCAATATCCGCATCTTCCGCTGCATAAAACGACGTGCGTTCTAAATCCACATCGCTCATGGGGATTTGGTTCTTTCCTTTGCCGATTAAGTCTTCGATGGGCACCATTCGATAATTGAGATATTCCAGGCTCAAATTGTCCATTTTATATGAACGGCCTTCCGGCTTAATGAGGTGCGCAGCCAGCATGGTATCAAATTCAATCCCCTCTACATTTACACCATGATTTTTCATAACTAGTGCATCAAACTTGATATTTTGTCCCGTAATCTTTATTTTGGGATTTTCAAGTATTGGCTTTGCAAGATCCAACACAATCTTGAGATCATCACTTCCAAAGTTGTTTTTGGACTTTTCTCCATATTGAATCGGTATATAAACGCCTTCATCTTTTGCAGTTGAAAAACTCATACCAACCAAAGCCGTTTGCATGGGAGAAACGGAATCTGTTTCAAGGTCAAAAGAAACGAGTTTTTCTTTAGATAATATATTAAAGTATGACTTTAACTCATCTCTGTTAGTAATTGTATTATAATTCTTATCATCTTTACTCTCTTCTACAACGGGATTCCCGCCAAATTCCTCTAATTGCTTAATTAATGCATTGAATTCCAATTCAACAAACAGATTCGACAATGCATCAACATCAAATTCTTTTCGTTCAAACTCCGATATTTTACAATCCAGATCCATATCCGTTATAATAGTAACTAATTCCTTACTTAAATGGGCATTCTCCTCACCATTAAGTAAACCTTCCCGCACACGTTTATTCGAAACATGTTCAGCATTCTCCAGTGATTTTTCCAATGATCCGTATTCATGAATCAATTTAGCTGCTGTTTTCTTACCTACACCCATTACACCAGGAATATTATCAGAAGTATCACCCATCAGTCCCAGATAATCAATGATTTTATCAGGAGGAACGCCCCATTTTTCCTTTACTCCTGCAGGATCGATTATATTTATGTCTGACGAACGAACAATGGGCGAATAGAGGAAAATGTGATCCGTAATTAATTGCGCAAAATCTTTATCGCCACTGAAAATATATACATCCAATCCTTCCGCTTCCCCCTCTTTAGCTAATGTTCCAATGACATCATCCGCTTCAAATCCGGCTTTGCTGATATTAGGTAACTTCATTGCATCCAAAAGTTTCCAAAGGTGATCAAGTTGATCTTGAAGTTCCTGGGGCATTTCATCGCGATTGGCTTTGTATTCAGGATATCGCTCGTGTCTGAACGTCTTTTCCTTGCGATCAAAGGCTGTAGCGATATAATCAGGGTTTTCCTTGCGAATAAGACGGAAGATCATATTGATGAAACCGAAAAGTGCGCTGGTGTGCTGGCCGGAAGTTGTAATAAGCGGATTACGGATCATGGCATAATGCGCCCTGAACAGTAAAGCATAGCCATCTATGAGGAAAAGTCGTTTACGTTGGGCTTTTTTAGCGGACATAAGAAGATGAAATTAATATAAATACTTTCCGAAAACACAGACCGAATATAATTATCATTGTAATTTTCAGATCAAGATCGAACAATTCACCAAATTATTGATGAAGCATTGTTTTGTCATATTGGAATTATATTGCCGGAATATTTAAAGAACTTTAAAAGAAATTAAACTGGTCGCTCCGCTAATTCCACCAGCACACCGCCGGTGCTTTTTGGATGAATGAAGGTTACTAAATAACCTTCAGCGCCGACTTTTGGTTCGTCATAAATCACAGAAATATTATTTTCCTGCAGTTCAGAAATGGCTTCGTAGATATTATCCACTTCAAAGCAAATATGATGAACACCCACTCCCCTTTTGTCAATATACTTTGCAATGGTAGAATCCTCACTCATGGCTTCTAATAATTCTATTTTCCCTCTGCCTGTAGTGTAAATTTCCGTAGTGACTTTTTCAGATTCCACTGTTTCCGTCCTGGAATGGTCCAATCCTAATACGTGCTTCCAGAATGGTGAATTTTCAGCCAATGAGTTGACAGCAATGCCAATATGTTCTATTCCTTTAATCTTCATAATTTAAATTTTGTCATCTTGATGCCGATTTATCGGGAGAAAGATCTCAAGCAAATAACTTTAAAATGAACACATGAGATTCTTCCTCACTTCGATCATCAGAATGACATTTTATTTTAATCCTTTAACTGTTGAATTTAATTGCAATCCTAACCCATTTCCATCCGGGATTACAACTTTTCCATCTTCAATCTGCACACCACTATAAGGATCGTTATCAATTAATAAATGTCCATCCAGATCAGCATAATCAATTAGTGGAGAGAGATGTGCTGCAGCTGTTATACCAATTGAGGATTCCACCATACAGCCCAGCATGATCTGCAAACCTCGTTCACGAGCCATATCGATCATTTGTTTTGCTTTTAGCATACTCCCACATTTCATGAGTTTAATGTTGATTCCATCAAACGCATGGGCGATTTCATGGATATTTTCCGGTATAATGCAATTTTCATCCGCAATAAGTGGCAATGGAGACTTTTTCTTTAATTCGGCTGTATCATGCACTTTATCAGCCGGCAATGGTTGTTCCACAAATTCTACATTCTGATCGGCGAGCCATTTACACATTATTTCACCAGTATCCAAGTCCCATCCTTCGTTTGCATCCACACGAATCACCTTATCTGTTTCAGCTCGAATGGCATTGATAATTTCTTTATCATTATCAGAACCCAGTTTCACTTTGAGAATGTAATACGGTTCTGCCTCTTCTATTTTTTGAGCAATTAGATCCATATTTCCAATGGCAATGGTAAAGGAAGTCAGTGGACCTGTGTTGGTTGTGACTCCAAAGAAATCCTTTATGGAAATACCTTCTTTTTGCGTCCACCAATCCAGGTAAGCCATACTTAAGGCAACTTCCATAGCTTTTATACCATCACAATGCGGTAAAACAGTTTCTTCAAAAACTTCCGGATGTTCTTTTTCTTGTGGTAATTGAATTCCTCTTGCCAGTTTAGATAGGATCAAATCTGCAGATTCACCATAACGATCCGATGGCGATGCTTCTCCTCGGCCGACAATACCATCCTGTTCTAAATAAACGAATATTTCAGGATAAGTTGCGTGGGTACTGCGTGCAATTCCAAAGGGATGTGTACAGCGCACATCATATTGTGTATAACTTAAGTTCATAGTTTAACTAAATAATTTAAGAACGGAAATTGGCTTTCCGTTTTTCAACAAAAGCAGACAAGCCCTCTTTAGTTTCTTCTCTAGAAAATAAATTCGCAAATTCTTTCACTTCAAACTCAAGACCATCCTCAATGGATTTGTCGAAACTTTCATAAATACAGTTTAGAGATTTCGCTATGGCATTCGGTCCATTATTCAGAATCTTTTTACCAATCTCTTTGCATATATCCATAAGCTCTGTTTGAGTAACGACATGATTCACCAAACCGATTCGATGAGCTTCTTGTGCAGATATTTGATTTCCAGTTGTGATTAACTCATTAGCAATTCCGGTCCCTACAATCTTAGGCAGACGTTGAGTACCACCCCATCCAGGAATGAGACCCAGCAAAACTTCCGGCTGTCCGAAAATTGCATTCTCACTTGCCACACGAATATGACACGCCAATGATATTTCACAGCCGCCGCCAAGAGCAAAACCATTCACGGCTGCGATGACCGGTTTGGGTGAATTTTCAATAACCAACGTCATTTCTTGACCTGTTTTTCCAAATTCAAGTGCATCTTCAGCATTCATCTGCTGCATGGCTTTAATGTCAGCACCTGCTACAAACGCCTTTTCCCCACTTCCGGTTATAATAATAACACCAATTTCTTTATCTGCAATCATGTCTGAAACAGTAATTGATAATTCAGATACTACATCTGAATTCATGGCATTCATTGCATCAGGTCGATTAATTATTATAACACCAATCCCATCTGATTTTTCTATAAATAAATATTTCATAATGGACTCTAAATTATTTCCAAAAAGTCCTGCTAAACAAAACTATAATAGTAAATATTTCAAGTCTGCCAAGCAGCATACAAAAGCATAACATCCATTTACCGAATGCCGGTAACAAAGCATAATTGTCCGTCGGACCGAATGCACCTAAACCAGGGCCAATATTTCCGATTGCAGAGGCAGCAGCTCCTATGGATGATTCGAGGTCTATATTCATGGTCGTAAGCACCAAAGTCGTTATGGTAAAAATAGACATGTAAAAAAGAAAAAATCCCAACGTATTACGAATGATATCTTCAGAAATAAAGCGGCTTCCAATTCTTATAGGAATGATGGCTTTTAAATGAAGCATTCGTCTAGTTTCCGTTGCCGCATATTTAAACAAGAGCATCAACCGTACAATTTTCATTCCACCGCCTGTCGAACCGCCCATTCCTCCAACAAACATCATAAATAAAATCATAAATTGTGCAAAGAATGACCATAATTCATAATCAGCTGTGGCAAACCCAGTTGTTGTTAAAATGGACACCGTTTGGAAAAGTGAATCACGGAAATGTTTTTCTGACCACTCATTCACTCCGGCTGATACACTTGAGAAAATGAGAAAGGTAACAACAAGTATAATTCCAAAATAAGCCAGAAATTCTTTATCCCGAAAATATGATTTCACATTTCCTGTGAGAGCATGAAAATGAAGAGAAAAATTGATCCCGGCTAAAAACATAAAAAATATAATTATATATTGAATGGTTGCACTGTTGTAATAACCAATACTAGCATTTTTAATCGAAAATCCGCCAGTGGGCATTGTGGTAAAAGAATGGCAAGCAGCATCAAACCATGGCATTCCACTTATGACTAATAATACAATTTGAGCTGCAGTGATACCAAGATAAACCATCCATAATATTTTTGCAGTTTCGCGGACTCGTGGACGAATTTTATCTGCGACAGGCCCCGGGACTTCTGCTTTAAATAATTGGACACCGCCCACACCTAATAATGGCAAAATAGCGATGTAAAAAACAATAATTCCCATACCGCCAATCCATTGAATAAATGATCTCCAAAATAGAGTTGCATGAGGCAGACTTTCAATACCATTTGGCAGATTAGGTAATGTTACAGAACTACCAATTATGGAGGCGCCGGTTGTGGTTACACCGGACATGGATTCAAAAAATGCGTCCGTAAAATTTGGTATGACTCCGGAAATATAAAATGGTAATGCTCCGATCAATGCGGCCGTAATCCACGTAAAGGTTACAATAGCAAAACCATCTTTATTGGTTAATTTTCTATTCTTCCTTGTGGTTAACCAAACAGGAACTCCAAAAACAAAACATATCAACATTGACCACAAAAAACCATCGAGATCGTTTTCGCCATACCCATAAGCTATTGCTGAAGGGAATACCATAGATACGCCCAAAATCACTAATAAAGCGCTTAAAATGTTTAATATAGTGCGAATATTCATCAGGCTCGGAAGAGCTTGCGGACAGCATTGAAGGCTTCATTTTTGGCAAAAACCAAAACAGTATCTTCAGCTGTCAAGCGGGAACTCCCGCGGGCGATACTTAAATGTCCATGGTGATTAATTACACCAACAATACTTCCTTTTGGAAAAGAAATTTCTGATAATTCCATATGTGTCACACGACTTCCCGGATCAGGTTGGAGTTCCAATACATCTACATCAATTTCCTCAAACGTTATAACAGATGTATCTGCCAAGTCACTGCGAATTTTGCGAAGGATTGTATTGACAGTTGACATATTCTTACTAATAATCGGGCCAATTCCTAACTCTTGAATAATGGGTAAAAAATCTGTATTACTGACATGAATAATCGCTTGTTTAACTCCAAAATGATGAGCCAAAAGTCCTGAAAGTATATTCGTTTGTTCATTTTCTGTTACTGTAATAAAACTGTCAATCTCTTGAATGTTTTCAGATTTGAGAAATTCCATATCCGTCCCATCCGCATTGATGACCAAAATATTATCCATATGGTTGGCAATATGTTCAGCCTTATTTCTCTTACTTTCTACCAATCGTACGTTCATATCATCTTGCAGCTTTTCAGCTAAGGAACGACCAATTTTACTGCCGCCAATAATCATGACACGTTTGGAGTAATCAGTTGTTTTGCCGAGCAATTCGATTAAACTGGGGACATGTTCCGTGCGAAGTAAGAAATAGACAATATCGCCTTCTTGGAATTGAAAATCAGACCAAGGTACAATTGTTTCTGTATTTCGTAAAACGGCAATAACACCAAACTTATAATCATCGGAATCTTTACAAATCTCTTTTACAGTTTTTCCAATTATTTTTCTACATCCATTACCGATCATAAATCCCAGCATTTGTAATCGACCACCTTCAAAATCCATCACTTGAGTTGCGTAGGGATGTCGAACCAACCTACTTATTTCCAAACACGCTTCACGTTCAGGATGGATTACAAGATCCACGCCGAATTTTTCAGGTTTTATGATCGAATCCCTGTCACTGTATTGTTGATTGCGTAAGCGGGCAATGATTCGTTTTGCACCCAATTCATGTGCTTGCTGTGCAGCAATTAAGTTTACTTCATCGAGGCGAGTAAGGCATAACGTATAGTCTGCTTCTTCTACGCGAGCTTTATGGAGTATTTTTGGACTGGCCCCATTACCCTCCACATCAATGGCATCGAGGTTTTCGGTAATTCGACGACATTTCTCCGGATTGATATCTACGGCAGTAATATCGTGACCGTCTTCAATTAAGGCTTTGGCGACGTGGAAGCCCACTTCACCCGCACCAATTAGTACTATTTTCATCAGAGTGTTATTATAAGTGCCAAGTGAGAATGTATACAGTTAATAATATAAGAAAAAAGAAATATTGTTATTCTGATACACGATATATTTCAGCGCCTAAAGAGCTAAATTTTTCCTCAATTTTCTCATACCCCCTATCAATATGATAGATTCGACTCACGTCTGTTTGCCCTTCTGCCATCAATCCAGCCAAAATAAGAGATGCACTCGCACGTATATCTGTAGACATTACTTGTGCTCCTTTTAATGATTGAGTTCCCTGTACCGTTGCTACATTGTCATGCAGAAAAATATTTGCTCCTAATCGATTTAATTCCGGTATATGCGTAAAACGATCATGATAAACAGTGTCCGTAACAATTGACTGCCCATCAGTAATACTCATCAGTGCCATCCATTGGGCTTGCAAATCCGTTGGAAAACCCGGATATACTTCTGTGGTTACATCCACAGCGTTCACTTTATCAGCCTTCTTAATATTTATTTTACCGGGTTCTGTTGTATAATGCGCTCCAAATTCTTCTAACTTATCCAGCACTGTTTTCAGATGATCCGGTTCTGCATGATTTAAAGTTATGTCGCCTAATGCTGCCCCGGCCATAAGAAATGTACCCGCCTCAATTCGATCCGGAATCACTGTCATTTCAACCGGATTTAATTCATCTACTCCGTTAATTGTTAATGTACTCGTATTCAGTCCGGAGATTTTTGCGCCCATTTTATTCAGCATTTCACACAGTTGTACAATATCAGGTTCTTTTGCAGCACGTTCAATTACCGTTGTCCCTTTAGCCAAAACAGCTGCCATAACTACATTACCAGTTGCCCCTACTGATGGAAAATCAAAACAAATATTTGCACCTTTCAACGTTGACCCTTGCGCTAGTATATACCCCTGTTCAAGCGTAACATTCGCCCCAAGCTTTTCCATGCCCATCAAATGAAAATCAACAGGCCTTGGGCCCCAAGCGCATCCACCGGGCAAGGATACTTTTACTTCCCCAAAACGACCTAATAACGGTCCCATTACATAAAAAGACGCTCTCATAGTTTTGACTAATTCATAGGGAGCTTCAAGTTTATTAACCGTTGATCCATCAATTTTTAATGTGCCATTTTCGAATTCAACTCCGGCACCAACCATTTCTAATAATCTGATCATTGTTCGGGTATCGCGTAAATCCGGTACTTTATGAATTGTAGTAATACCTTCAGTTAAAAGCGCTGCTGTCATCATGGGTAAAACGGCATTTTTAGCACCACTAATTTCGACTGTACCCTTTAAGGGCTTTTTACCGTGAATGACTAATTTATCCACGAGCACCGCCCATCAATCCTTTTGCAGAATCTAAAGTCCCGGGTGTTATTGTTTCACCACTGAACAGCTGAGCAATTGTTTGTACTTTTTCTTCATCTTTCAAATAATCTATTTTTACTTTCGTTCTGCCATCTTTCTGCAACTTTGAGATATGAAGATGATGATTGGCTTTTGCAGCAATTTGAGGTAAATGCGTAACACAAATAATTTGCTTTGATGAAGATAAATTCGATAATGCGTCTGCTACCTTTTCAGCTGCTATTCCGGATATTCCTGCATCTATTTCATCAAATACTAATGTGTCAACCGGATCAACTTTCTGGAAAATTGTTTTGATCGCCAGCATAATTCTGGATACTTCACCGCCGGAAGCTACATCCGTTAACGGCTTTGCTGCTTCTCCGGGATTTGCACTTAAATAAAAATCAATTTGATCAAATCCTTTCGGTCCATACTTGACAGTTTGACCATTCATTTCAATTTGGGATTTGTCTGATGATATCACATCCATCCTCACATCAAATGATGCACCGGGGATATTTAATAATGCTAATTCAGTTTCAATTTTTGAACATAAGCCTTGAATACTGTTCGAGCGTAATTCATGTAATTTGGTTGCCATTTGTTGAAAGTCTGAACGAAAACGATTTATGGATTCTGTTAACTCATCGATTTCATTTATTAAGGATTTAAATGATTCTAATTCAATTGTGATTTCATCGCAATAATTAATAACTGTTTCCAAAGAACCGCCATATTTACGCTTTAAACTTTCAATTTCCTGTAATCGGGATTCTACTCTTTCTAATTGTTCAGGGTTATGATCGATTTGTGTTGCGTATTTTCTTAATCCTTCTGATGTATCCATGAGGGCATTTAATGCTTCTTCCAATGATATTAAATGAGGAACTACTTGCTCATCGATTGAACTAATTTCTTCCAATTCTTTACGTATATCTGCCAATTCATTATAGAGTGAATTATCCTGCTCTGTGATTCGAGCATTTAAATCATTTGCAGTTGTTAAAAGTTTATCGGCATGTTTTAATATTTTGAAATCTGCCATTAGAGTTTCATCTTCGCCAAGAAGAGGGCTGATTAATTCAATTTCCTGTAACTGAAATGCTAACAATTCTTTTCTATCACTTGCTTGGTTTTGTTTTTCGATTGCACGATCCAAATCATTTTCAGCCTTTACAAGATGCTGATACACGTCTTCCAATTTACTTACATCATTATTCAATTTTGCAAATGTATCAAGAAAGTCTATATGTGTCTCTCGATTCATAATATATTGCTGTTCATGCTGACCGTGAAAATCAGCAATGGATTTTACACGATCCAAATAGTCTTTCTCTTTAAAAGGTTCTTCGTTAAAAAAAGCTCGACTGCGTCCTGACTTGTTGATAATTCGTCTGCACGTATTAATATCACCATCAAGTGAAACTTCAATTTCTACTATTGCTTTATCTGTGCCGCTTCGAACAGCTGTTCCTTTAACTTTACCACCCAAAGAAGCTCTAATCGCATGCAGCAGAATTGATTTCCCTGCACCTGTTTCACCTGTAATAACTGTGAGTCCATTATGAAAATTCAAATCCATTTCTTCTAAAATGGCAAAATTCTGTATAGATATATTATTTATCATTCATTTTCCTGGATCGATAATACAAAGTACCTGCAACCAATAAAAAGCCGATTATATCAGCTATAACATCATAAATGCTTGGAAATCTCCCAGGAATAAATGACTGCCAAAACTCATCCAATCCTGCAAATATTAATGCTCCAATAACTACAATTGAAGATAAAGATTCAAAACTCTTAAAGGCTAAATAACCCAAAATACTATATTCAGCCATGTGTAAAAGTTTATCCGGAGAAAGTACGATGAGACTGGGTAAGGATTTTCCGGGAATACTCGATGCTGTCAAAATTGCCAGAGCAAATAACCCTAAACCTAAACGGTAATGTTTTTTAGTCAAATTCACGCAAAACCTTTGGCAATTCATCTAAAAGATCTGAAGCGATTAAACCACGCAAACCTTTTTCTTCTGCCTTATTATCTGCTGCAAGTCCATGGAGGAACACACCTGCTTTAGCCGCTTGATAAATATCCATTCCTTGAGCAACAAATGTTCCCAATATTCCGGCTAAAACATCTCCCATTCCGGCAGTGGCCATACCGGGATTACCGCTTGTATTCACCATTGCTTCTTTTTGATGAAATGTAATTGTGGGTGCATTTTTTAATACCAGCACACCGGGAAAATCAACCATAAATTGCTCAATATTTTGAGGAAAACTGTCTATGTATTTTCCCCGATCAATTCCTAGAAGTTCACAGAATTCACCTTCGTGAGGTGTTATGATATAAGGAACATTGATTTTTTCAAATAAATCTAAATTGTCATGAAATATTCTTAAGCCATCCGCATCAATAATTAATGGTTTTTGCGCATTCAAGATTACGTCTTTGACTAATTCCATGGTTTTAGAATCTCGTCCAAGTCCCGGACCAATAACAATTGCATCACACCATTCAAATTTTTCTGAAATTGTATCAAAACAATCATGAATAAAATATCCAAGTCCATCATCTTCGCAACCAACGGTCATTCCTTCAATAATTGTTTTCTCATATATGTCTTCAATGGATTCGGGAGCGCATGTAACCGTCAATCCGGCGCCAGAACGTAATGCGCCAAATGTACTTAAAACTGCTGCCCCAGTCATTCCTTTAGAACCAGCGATAATTAATACTTTCCCTTGCTGATGTTTGTACGTATCAGAATTGACTTCGGTAAGCATATCAGTAATCGATTGTTTTTCAAATCTGCTCCATCTCAAACCGGATAATTCATTTATTATGTCAGGAAAGCCAATATCGACAGATTGAATTTTTCCAGAATGTATCTGGCCTTGTTTAATACACAATCCCAGTTTAGGATAGCCCATGGAAACTGTTGCCGTAGCAGACACGGAAAATTTTGCTGCAATTCCTCTATTTCCGTCGATTCCTGTGGGACAATCAACCGCCAGAACTTGACACGAAAAGGAATTTATCCATTTTGTCCATTTAGCATAATCATCTTTTAGTTCTCCTTGACAACCTGTGCCAAGTATTGCATCTATTATTAAATCACATTCAAGATCATCCGTAGGATTAATTCCATAATGAATTGTCACATTATTCTGGACACATAATTCATGAAAATGAGCACTGTCTCCTTTTATACTATTTTCCTCAATAAGACTAAATACTTGAATGGACATATTTTTAAGATAATTTGCTGTGGCAAATCCATCACCGCCATTATTTCCTTTCCCGCAAACAATCACAATCCGAGGATTGTGAATCTCTACTGTCAAACTTTTTGCTTTTTCCGCAATTACTTTTCCGGCAGCACCCATTAAATCCACACCGGAAATACCATGATCTTGCATAGCTTTTTGATCCAATTCAGCTGCTTGATCAGCAGTAATAAGTCTCATGATTATTTAATAATTACAGCCGTAGAAATGGCTGTATCTTGTGTATGCGAAATGGAAACTTTACAATCTAAATTTGCAAATAAATTACCGTGTAAATTCACAATCGGAGCGCCATTATGATCAGGAACAATTTCCATTTCAACCCAAGAAATTGGATCCGTAATCCCAGAGGTCATCAACGCTTTCTTTATGGCTTCTTTGGCTGCAAATCGACCGGAATAGTGTACAGCGGGGTCTGATTTCCCAGCACAGTAAGATTGCTCTTTGTCTGTATATGTACGTTCTATAAATCGATCAGAGTGGTCATCGATCAATTGTCGAATGCGAGATACATCTACAATATCCGTTCCGATGAAGATATCAGGTTGCATTGAGATTAGACACTATTTCGACAATTTGATGAATATCATCCACATCCCAGTCTGCGCCTGAATCTGTTGTACCAAATGTATCGCCATAACGGGCAAATATCGTTTTCATTCCTAACTGCTTTGCGCCTTCCACATCTCTTTCCGGCCAATCACCCACCATTAACGTATTTTCAGCAGCACAGTTCAATTTTTCCAAAGCTATCTTGAAAGGAACCGGCGATGGTTTTCGCTTTCCACTATCATCAAACGTAAGTACAACATCAAAAATATGATGGAGATTTAAATAGTACAATCGCATCCACGCTTCCCTGCTGGGCGCATCGGATACAACAGCTAATTTAATTCCCATTTTCATCAAATCAGACAAAGTACTGTTTACGTTTGGATACACTTGCAGATTTGCTTCTCGAGCACGTCGATACGAAACGATGCCGGCAGCTAAAAGTTTATTATCAACATGACCAATAGTTTCGGTAAGAAATAGATCAAAGATTTGCTGGTGTTCCCAGCCTTCCTCATTATACATGTCAATAATACGTTCATATGCTTTTTCAGCATCTACTTTCAAACCTGCTTCCTGCATGCCTGAGATTGCTGCTTTCACTGCATACTCCTTCATTTTCATGAAGTCCAGCAAAGTATTATCGAGGTCGAATATGACCGCGTTTAACATAGTAATACGTTTCGAGGAAAGAAAATTATGGTGAATTACTTCTGGTATTTTTCAGGATTGCGCACTTTATCCAATTCATACTCTGCGCTTTTACGCCATGTGCGATCGTTGCGTGCTTTTTCGAAGGCATTTTCTGCAGCTCGTTTACTTCCCCTTCCATTACACCATTCAGCAACACCCAGTTCTAACCAGCTTCCACCAAAATTTGATTTTTTATCAGTTGCTTCACGGGCAGAGCGTTTAGCATTTTCACAGTCACCAAGAGCGTTATAAGCAACTGCCAACCTATACCAACCCTTATATCCTTTAGGATCTAGCGATGTAGCCATTTCAAGATTAGAAACAGCAAAATCAAACTGTTCCAATTCTGAATAAACTATCCCAAGGCTTAAGTATCCTTTAGCATATTGGGGATTTACTTGAATTGCTGTGTTTAAAACATTTACTGCTTTATCAAATTGTTTTTCGATAATGTATATATCACCCATGGCACCATAGGCCTTATCATAACCAGGATGAATTTCAATTGCTGATTCAAGAGATGATAAAGCACCAAGATTTTCCCCATTCGCTTTTTGGGATAATGCCATAGCATAATATCCTTTATAGAATTCGGGTGCAATATCCAGAGATTTTTTGTAATGCTCAATTGCAGCGGAACGATCTCCCATCTTGGCCAAAATAACACCAATTTGATAATAAGCCTGATAAAAGGATTCATCTATTTTTAACACGTCTTCATAAGCAGATAAGGCTCCTTCAAGATCACGGCGCCGATAAGAATTATTGCCTTCATTGAACTTATTTTTAGCAACGTTCGCAATCGCTGTCCTGGCATTCTCATGGGAATAATTTAATTTCAGCGCTTTTTTAAAATAATCTACTGCACCGTCAAAATCCTGCTCACGAAATTTCACAAGACCTATGCTATAAGCCGCTTCAGCTAAAAAGGGAAATTTTTCTAAAACAACTCGATAGGATTCATATGCTGCAGATAAATCGCCCGATTGCATATTTCGCTGACCATCCGCCATCAAAGTATTGATTTCATTCAATCGTTCGAACTCATCCCGATATTCTTGATTCTCCGGGTCTGTATCAATTGCTTTACGGATATATTCTTGTGTTTTCTGCATATTGCCAAAACGTAAATGTACTTTAGATAGGGTAATCATTGCTGGAGCAAATGTCGGGTCTGCTTGAAGCGCTTCATTCAACACAGCTTCAGCTCCAATAAAGTCGCCATTATTGAGCATTTCCTGGCCATTTTGCAACAGTACATTAGGTGTTTGAGCAAATAAGATTGAGAAAAATATGAGTTGGATTAGATATTTATGCATAATTCCTTCTATATGTTTTTGTGCCGAAAGCCGGACTCGAACCGGCACGGGGTTTCCCCCACTGCCCCCTCAAGACAGCGTGTCTACCAGTTCCACCACTTCGGCATACTTATTTAAGATCTTCTATCTCCTGTGAGGCTGGCAAAGACAAGTCAAGAACTCGCTCATCAGCTTCTTTTTTCAAAATTGATTCTGTTTGTACTGTAGCTGATGTGCTGAATAACCCGATTACAAGAGCTAATAACATAAACGTAACGGCGAACCACACTGTCATTTTGCTCAAGATTGTAGCTGTTCCCCGACCGCCAAAAATTGCATTGGATGCGCCACCACCAATTGTACCGGAAAGTCCGCCACCTTGGCTTGCCTGCATTAGTATAACACTGACCAATAAAATACAGATCAATGTATGAATTGTTATTAAAAATCCTACCACGTCTATTCCTTTATATGATTTTCTGTTTGGTGGATAATGGAAACGAATTCTTCCGCATCCAGACTTGCACCACCGATTAAATATCCATTTACTTCTTTAATTTTCAGTAATTCTTTTACATTCTTACTATTCACTGAACCCCCATATAAAATAGGAATACTGGCTGCATCAGTCGCACCTGCATCTGTCAATACATTACGAATAGCATGATGTGCTTCGGCAATTTGATCGGGTTCTGCTCTTTCTCCTGTTCCAATTGCCCATACAGGTTCATATGCAAAAATCATTTTATTTATGTTTTCGCTTTTGATTCCATTTAAACCAACCATTAATTGCTCTTTCAAGATTGCCAATGTTTCATCATTATTTCTCTGCTCTATCGTTTCACCAATACACATGATGGGAGTTAATCCACTTGATAATGCTTTCGTTGTTCGTTTATTAACTGTTTCATTTGTTTCACCAAAGATCTGTCTCCGCTCTGAATGCCCAATAATTACATGGGAAACATTACAGGAAATTAGCATCTCTGCAGATACTTCTCCGGTAAAAGCACCTTTATCTTCCCAATATACATTTTGAGCCCCCAGAACATAAGATGTTCCTTCGAGCAATACATTCATAGTAAAAAGTGCTGAAAAAGGCGGGCAGAATATAACTTTTGACTCGGGGATATCCAAAAGTAAATTCTTAAATTTATCGAGGAATTCTTCACATTCTTCGAGCGTCATATTCATTTTCCAATTTGCTGCAATTACATACTGACTTTTCATCATGACTCCAATGCGGAAAATGCAGGTAAAGTTTCACCACTTAATAATTCCAAGGAAGCGCCTCCACCGGTTGATACATGAGATACATTATCTTGATGTCCAAAAGATCTAACAGCAGCTGCAGTATCGCCTCCGCCAACAATAGTGGTCTGCCCATTTTCAGTCTCTTCTGATAATGCTTCCGAAATAACTTTTGTTCCTTCCGAATAAAATTCTTTTTCAAACACTCCCATTGGACCATTCCACAAAACAGTTTTTGATGATGAAATTATTTTCTTAAACCGTTCAATAGATTTTGGACCAATATCTAATCCCATTAATTCTTTCGGAATTTCTCTCCATAAATATACACCTTTCGGTTTGCTATCCATGTTTTTTGAACATACAAAATCTGAAGGATAAATCAATTGAGCTCTATTATTTTTTGCTGAATTCATAATGTGAGTTGCCGATGCTATCATGTTTTCATCGATTAATGATCCACCTACTATCTGCCCTTTCGCTTTAATAAATGTGAATGCCATACCACCACTAATAATAATAGTATCTGCTTTATTCAGAAAGCGAAGAATTAATGATAATTTTGTATCTATTTTTGCTCCACCTAAAATTAATGTGACTGGGCGCCGGGGATGGTCAAAAGAATCTTTTAAATATTTCAACTCCTTTTCCATCAAAAAGCCCATACCTTTTTGTTTAAAATGATGAACAACACCTACATTTGATGCATGGGCACGGTGGGCTGTACCAAACGCTTCATTGATGAAGACTTCCCCATGTTTAGCTAATAACATGGAAAATTGGGAATCGTTCAATGTTTCTTCATTATGGAAGCGCAGGTTTTCCAATAGATGAATTTCGCCTGCACTGATGCCTAATGATGTATCTAAGGCATCTTCACTAATACAATCATCAGAAAATTTGATAGGCATTTCTAGCAAATCTGCTAAATGCTCACCAACAGGAATTAAACTCATATCATCATCTATTTTGCCTTTGGGTCTACCCAAATGAGACATCAATACAACAGCGGCACCTTGTTCCAAGCAATGCTGAAGTGTAGGAAGAGCTGCTCGAAGTCTAAAATCATCTGTGATGCGGCCATTGTTTAACGGTACATTAAAGTCTACGCGCATTAAAATTCGCTTATCTTTTAAATCAAATGTGTGGAGATTTTTTATCATTATTACTCTTAATCTAACGGTGTAGAAACTGTTAAAGCATACACATGTGCCGCACCGGCTTGTTTTAAAGATACAGCACATGCAGACATTGTTGAACCTGTCGTAAGCACATCGTCTATAATGACGATTGATTTATTTTTTACACTCTCCTTTGATTTGAAAGCGTTGGCCATGTTCGTTTTTCTTTCTTCTTTATTTAAAGTTGTTTGTGAAACTGTAAAACGATTTCGTTTAAGAATCTGATTTTTATAAGGGATTTGCCAAATGTTTGCTACACCTTTACTAATCCATTCTGCCTGATTATAACCGCGATCTCGAAATTTAACATTATGTAAGGGAACAGCAGTCAAAAAATCAACCATTCCAAATGTTTCAGGTGGTAAGTATTGACCTAAATGTCGCCCCAATTCTAATCCCAATTTAGCTCTGTCATTGTATTTCAAGGAATGAATAACATCATCAATTCCATCTGAATAATACCAACCAGAATAAGCACCATCCAGTCCTTCAGAAATCAACAAATTATCTATTCTGTCTGTTTTGGGAATAGGATTGAACTTTTGTCTGCATACAGAACAGAATGAATTATCATGGTTTTCCATAAACTGCTTACAAAGCATGCAACCATTTGGATATATCTGGTCTAGACAGAAATAATATACATTCTTGAACAAATTCACGCTTATTAAAATTACACTATAATTTTATCATTTTCTATGCGATGTAAACATAATTAAGGTTAATTTTATCATCATGGAAGTTCGTAAAGCAACAACTGAAGACAAACATTCATTGCAGGACCTAATTCTGCACAGGGTTCACGAGATCCTGCTAATCGCCAGTCCATACGATGCTTTTGTTATGGAAGAAGACGGCGGACTTACTGAGCAGATTCTTCAGGAGTATATTGGTATGAATTTCAGTTATGCACCAAGAATTTGGAGAGCTGATACTGCAGCAGATGCCATGGAAATGATATCCAAAAACTCATTTGATATGGTTATTGTAATGATGCGTATTTCTGATATGGATCCTATTTCAATCGCTACAAAGATTAAAAATATTCACCCAAAAATTCCAATTATATTACTGGCTTTTGATGATTCAGAATTAAAGCAGCTCCCAGATAATTTTCAAGATACTGCAATTGATCAAGTCTTCATCTGGTCAGGCAATGCCAATGTATTTTTAGCAATCGTTAAACAAGTCGAAGATCGATTAAACTTAAAACGTGATGTTGAGATCGGTGATGTCCGCTGTATTATTGTAATCGAAGACAAACCAAGGTATTACTCAAAAATTTTGCCTCTTATCTACAAGGAAATAACACATAATATTAAACGACTGATGGATAAGAGTCTAAATGACACTGAACGATTATTACACATGAGAGCAAGACCGAAAATTTTACTAACAACTACATATGAAGAAGCGCAAAATTATTTTAAACGATACCAAAAAAATACATTAGGAATCGTTTCAGATATCCGTTTTCCAAAAAAAGGAAAAATAGATGATAAAGCCGGAGAAAAATTCGTGCGCTGGGCAAGATCCAAAGATCCTTCCATTCCTATTTTATTACAATCCACTCATGATATAAATGCGGAATTAGCCAAAGAACTCCATGTAAATTTTATTCATAAGAAATCAAAAACACTACTCCATGATTTACGAAACTTTATCGTAAATAATTTTGGGTTTAGCGATTTTATTTTTAGAACTCCAGATGGAACCGTTGTTTTCCAAGCCACAGATTTGGAAGGATTAAGAGAAGCTTTAAAAAGTATACCTGAAGAATCTTATAAATATCATGCGACAAGTAATCATTTCTCTAACTGGCTGGCAGCAAGAGGTGAATTTATATTGGCTTCCAAAATAAGACCTCTCGTTTACAAAGATACTGATGAATCTACATCTCAGCGTGAATTAGTCATTTCTCTTTTAGATAATGCCATTGAAATGAAAAAAGAAACCCAAGTTGTAGAATTCGCTTCCGGCAATCTTGACACTAAAAGCAATTTTATTCGTCTCTGTGCGGGATCTTTGGGTGGAAAAGCTCGAGGGTTAGCATTTTCCAATGCATTAATTAAAGAAAGTAATCTAAAGAAAGAATTTCAAGGCGTCAGAATTCGAGTCCCGCAGGCTTATGTGATTGGAACAGCCGAATTTGATCAATTCATGGAAGATAATGATCTTTGGAAAAAAGCCATGGAAGCTAAAACAAATAAAAAAATTGATACATTATTCTTGAAAGCTGAATTTTCAGAAAAACTGCAAAATTCACTTCGGGTACTCATACAAAAAATTCATTATCCCATTGCCATCAGGTCATCCAGTTTATTGGAAGATTCTCAATATCAACCCCTGTCAGGAATGTATGCAACGTATATGCTTCCTAATATCCACAAAGATGATAATGTCAGATTTAAACTTCTTTGCGATGCTATAAAACGAGTGTATGCTTCTACATTTTACAAAGAAGCTGCTGCTCTTATAGAATCTTCTATTCATGCATTGGAAGAAGAAAAAATGGCGGTGGTTATCATGGAATTAGTAGGACAAACATCTGAAAATCGATTTTATCCTACCTTTAGTGGTACAGCCCAGAGTTTTAATTATTATCCTGTGTCATATATGCATCGTAATGAGGGCGTAGCCTTTGTCGCTCTTGGATTAGGCAGAACAGTCGCAGCGGGAGAAAAATCTCTGCGTTTTTCACCGGAATATCCTACAATATTACCACAGTATTATTCAATTAAGGCTACTTTAGCTAGTTCACAGAATTCATTTTATGCATTAAATCTGGACAAAAAATCAGACGATCTGTTAAGTGGAGAAAGTACAAATTTGGATAGCTTTGAATTAATTGTAGCTGAAAAAGACAGTGTCTTATCTTGGGTCGGAAGTGTCGTTAGTCATGAAGATAATGTTATCAGAGATTCATTGAAGCAAGCAGGAACCCGAGTTATCACATTTGCACCTGTTTTAAAATTTGGTGTATTTCCATTAACAGAAATTCTGAAAAAATTGTTAACGATTGGTAAACGATCCTTTGGCTGTGAAATTGAAATTGAATTTGCCGTCAACCTTTCCAAGGATAAAGATACACCTCATGAATTTTGTTTATTACAAATCAAACCCATGGTATTAGGTGTATCAGATGATCTAGTCCAGGAAATAGAACATGATCCGGATAATATTATATGTCACAGTTCATTAACATTGGGAAATGGTAAATTTAATGAAATTCAAAACATAGTCTATGTGGATCCTAATAATTTTGATAGATCGAAAAGTAAATATATAGCAAAGGAAATTGACAAAATAACATCAAAAATCGGTTCTAAAACTCCCTATATGCTTATTGGCCCAGGACGCTGGGGTACTGAAGATCCATGGTTGGGTATACCTATAAAATGGCAGCAAATCCATGGCGCGAAAATTATTGTTGAAGTCGGTATGCCGAAATTCCCGGTTGATCCATCATTCGGAAGCCATTTTTTCCAAAATGTTACGTCAATGCGATTGGGTTATTTCACAGTAAACCATAAATCCAAAGAAGATAAATTGAATACAAAATGGTTATCTGAACAAAGAATAATTAAAGAAGAGAAATATACAAAATGGATACAAACTGATGATCCTTTTACAATCGTCATCGATGGAAAAACAGGCAAGGGAAATATCGTAAAACCAATACCGCCAGAACCGGAAATTATGGACGAGCATGAAGCGTCCCTGATTTAATATTATTAGATTATACTACACCCTGATCTAACATAGCATCTGCTATTTTAATGAAACTAGCAATATTGGCACCTTTAACATAATTAGTAAAATTATCATCTCGTCCATTTTCAACGCATGATGCATGGATATTTTTCATTATTTCATGAAGCTTTGCATCTACATCTGCCCTGCTCCAATTCAAGCGCATGCTGTTTTGACTCATTTCAAGACCGGAAGTAGCCACTCCACCAGCATTGGCTGCTTTTCCAGGTCCAAATAGAATTTTATTCTCTAGGAATATATCCACTGCTTCCGGTTCAGTTGGCATATTTGCACCTTCGGAAACACATATGCAGCCATTTTTCAGCAATTCTTTTGCTTCATCACTACTAATCTCATTTTGCGTAGCAGATGGGAGCGCAACATCGCAAGGTATCGACCAAGGTCGCTGACCTTCTAAATAAGTACATTTATATTCTTTTGCATATTCACTTATTCGCCCGCGTTTAACATTTTTTAATTCCATGACAAACGCCAATTTATCGGCATCAATTCCATCCGGATCATGAATAGATCCACTAGAGTCAGAAAGAGACACGACTTTTCCATCAAGTTCATTGATCTTTTCTACGGAATATTGAGCTACATTTCCTGAACCGGAAACTGCGACTGTTTTACCATCAATGGAGTTACCGGAAGCTAAAAGCATTTCCTGGGCAAAATATACATTTCCATAGCCGGTTGCTTCAGGTCGTATTAAACTTCCACCCCAATTAAGTCCTTTTCCTGTTAAAACACCGGTAAATTCATTTCTGATACGTTTATATTGTCCAAACATGTAACCAATTTCTCGACCGCCAACTCCAATATCACCGGCTGGCACATCAGTTTCCGGTCCGATATGGCGGCATAATTCAGTCATAAATGACTGGCAAAAACTCATTACTTCATTATCTGATTTTCCTTTGGGATCAAAATCAGAACCTCCTTTTCCACCTCCCATGGGCAAGGTTGTCAGGCTATTCTTAAATACCTGTTCAAAACCCAAAAACTTCAAAATACTCAAATTCACTGAAGGATGAAATCGCAATCCTCCTTTATAAGGTCCAATGGCAGAATTGAATTCAACTCTGAAACCACGATTTACTTCCACTTCTCCTCGATCATTTCGCCAAGGGATACGAAAAATGATAACACGTTCAGGTTCAACAATCCGATCTAATATTCTGGCATGAATATAGTTAGGGTTATCTTGCAGGAAATCCCAGATACTACCGACAACTTCTTCCACTGCTTGGTGAAATTCATTTTCTCCAGGGCTTCGAGAAGTAACAGAATCCATGAAATCTTTTACTGAAGAGTACATAATATTCTCCGTTTATTCGTTTAAATTATGCAAGAAATTACGGAGCTAAAAGTATTGAATAATCAATAATTTACTGACTTTTGCCTTTGGTTTTCCTAGGGGGAAATTCTAATTTCGCGGGCTTAATTATTTATTTATACATATTAATGGCGGCGTAGCTCAGTTGGTTAGAGCACCGGAATCATAATCCGGGTGTCCGGGGTTCGAGTCCCTGCGCCGCTACCGTCGAGAAAAGCCTCTTTTTTGAGGCTTTTTTCATTTTATGAGTGGCAGAAAGTGGCAGAGGGTGGCGGAATATAAAAATGGCACTAATTGGCACTGGGATTTTTCTCATAGGTTTATGATAGTGTCTTCATATCCTACACCAAGGAAGGCATGAACTTGGTTTGGTAACTGCCTCTTAAAATTTTTCTCCAAATCTCCACATTTTTCTGCGTTATCAGGATCTTACAAACTGTCATATACATAATCATAAATAGCTGATCGCTTATCATCAAATATTCGGCCATTTTTTCCTAAAACCTATTCTATCCAGAATCCAGTTAAACTCCCTCCATTCAATTTCACTCATAGGCTGCTTTGCACTCGGTGCAATAATATCCGGATGATCGATAATACCTCGTTCTTTCAGCATAGCTTTTAATAATTCCTCAGGGTAGTTATCATAGAAAGCAAAGTATGGCATAATTTTATTGTAGTAAATATCAGCGGCTTTCTCTTCATCACCATCAAGAAACGCCTGAACAGTTCCATTATGGAAATCGAGCGCCTCCGTTCCGGTCATAAAAGATGTAATACCCATTCTTAAAAGATGGATCATACTCTTTCCACCGGCGCCTCCAATAACTTCCAACTCCCCTTTAGACAGATTGATTATCTCCTGTGTCTTAGAAATAAAACCAGTTCCTTCAGCTTTAACATATTTCACATTTTCAATTTCCTGATACATCTCCCACACCAGGCCGGGTGAAAGTACATTAGCTGATTCCGGAATATCCTGAATAATAATTGGTAAAGAGGATGTGCTTGAAATATCTTTATAAAGATTGTAAGCTTCTTCCTGTGTCGGCAAATTGATAAGCGGCAGTGCAGCCATAATAATATCAGCGCCAAGTTTTTCCGCTTCTTCTGCATATCTTAACGAGATATTAAAGCCCTGTGAATTAATCCCAATAAAAACAGGGACACTCCCGGCGGCTTCATCGACAATTATTTCTGTTAATACTCGACGGTCAGTATCACTTATTTTATGAAATTCGGAAGCAAATCCGAAATGGCCTATTGCTGCTGCATCAAATTTAATACAATACTGAACAAGCCGTCGCATACTCTTTTCGTCAATTTTCCCGTCGGGAGTAATTGCCGTAGGTAGTATAGGCATCATGCCGTAAAAATTGTTTTTCTTCAATTCATTCTCATTTATGTTATTAAATCTTTCGTATTACATTTTTTTGTACACAATTAATTATCAAGCTTTTTGCCGTCTTCAGTCCAGACCGTAAGATTGGTCAGGTCTCGTTTCCTTCTCGATATTAACGATGCTGTAGCAAAAATAGCTGCGAACATCACAATATTTCCAATAAATCCGGTATAATATAAATCAAATGGCGCACTCACCCATTCCGGAAGAACTCCCTGCCCGGATAAGATAGTCCATAAAGAAAATGTAAACGTTAAAATTATTCCTACCCAGGCAGTACGCTCATCACCGACCTTCGTTAAAAAGCCGATCATGTATAATCCTGTTACACCACCCATAAGAAGTGAAATAAGAATAACACCGGTATCCTGCAGAGTTTTGGTTTCAGTTTGGGATAATATAAAAGCACCACTAATCATTACAATTGACGCGGCAGTAGCAAGTTTCCAAGCAGTGTTTAAATAGTGCTTATCATCTCTATCTTTTACCCAGAGGCGGCGGTAAATATCATTCACCCCAATAGTCGAGATCGCATTAATGCTTGAATCAAGTGATGACATTGCGGCAGCGGCGGCAGCGGCTATCACTAATCCGGCTATACCAGGGGGCAGATAATTGACTATAAAATATGGCAGTACCTGTTCAGCTTTACGAACACCATTAAGCATTTCACCAGATTCTTGTGTCGGGAAAACCTGAAAAAAACTATAGAGCGCTGTTCCAAGGAAGAAATAAAATGCCCATATAGGAACATTGCTGAATGATACAAACATAGCTTTGCGTGCTTCGCGTGTACTTTTGGCAGCGGCATAGCGTTGTATTACATTCTGATTCGATGTGTATTCCTGTAACCATTCGGTCATACCTACGAAAAACATCATTAATGCTGTTTTTTCTGAAAAGGAAAAACCCCAGGAAACCGGGAGCACCTTACCGTCCTGCCAATCTGCGAAGGTCATTTTTCCATCTCTGGAAGCAATTTCAATAATTTGAGAAAATCCGCCGGGAAGCTCGTATATAATAACACTCAAACAAAATACACCGCCAAGTACCAGCATGATGGTTTGTAAAACATCTGTCCAGATTACAGCATTAATTCCGCCGATAATTGTGTATAACGCAACAAATAACCCGGCTACCAGAATACTTACTAGTGGATCGAGTCCCGTAATTTCGTGCATAAGAAGCGAAAGCAGGTAAAGTATCATACTTATTCGGACAAGCTGACCAACCATGAATGTTACGGCGCCATAAGTTCTCACTGACGGTCCAAAACGTTTCTCAAGATATTCATACGCGGAGATGATCCTGGTACGCCTGTAAAACGGCAGGAAGAAAATAGCAGCGATGATAATTATCAATGGCAATGTAAATCCGGGTAATATACGAAGCCATGCAGTTTTAAATGCATCTGCCGGAAAAGCCAGGAATGTTACAGAGCTGATCGATGTACCAACCATGCTAAGGCCAATGATCCATCCTGAAAATGAACGGCCGCCCACAAAGTATTCTTCGGTACTAGTATTCTTGCGAGAAAAATAAATCCCCATTGCTACAAGTATTCCCATATAAGCAACAAGAGTAGTAATATCTAACCAGTGTAACTGCATATTAACAATTCATTAGAAAAATATCACCACTATCTAGAACAAAATTCCCACGAATGCGAGGCTATATGATAGAATAATATGTTTTATTTTCCTTCTGCTTTAGAAGATTCTTTATGTATCGTAGAACCTGAAGCTGCACCTAATGCTATACCTAACGTTATACCAAGTCCCATGTTATCGATAACTGATCCAAGAATTATCCCAAAGACTACCCCAAATGATACACCTATTGCAATTTTATTTTCTTCTAGTGATTCTTTCAAATTTTATTCCTTTATCTTTTAGTATAAATAATTGAAAATTTATACCCCAAATCTACTAATCATCTCACAAACAAAAAACCCCGCTACTGCGGGGCTCTTTCTTAAATCCTTTGAGAGGAGGTTATTAATAATTAGTTAAATTTTCTTAAGAAAATACGTGTAAATAAAACAAACAAGATAAGCGATTAACGTTCCAGAATAAACACCCATAGTAGGAAAAAGCCATA
>Ga0208467_1000068_pt1 | contig 27584 bp, 29 predicted proteins | sample DeeseametaMP2098_FD_184176 | JGI IMG/M metagenome (GOLD analysis project Ga0208467, IMG submission 184176) | Marine microbial communities from the Deep Pacific Ocean - MP2098 (SPAdes) | ecosystem: Environmental > Aquatic > Marine > Oceanic | place: North Pacific Ocean | collected 2011-05-26 | reverse complement strand
TTTTTGCGGTTTTTTTAACTACTTCTAACATAATATTTCTGTTTTCATTTGAAGCTGTAATATCTAAAAAGCAAATTTCATCTGCACCTTGTTCATCATATATCCTTGCTTGTTCAACTGGATCACCTGCGTCTATCAAATTCACAAAATTAATACCTTTAACGACCTTTCCATTTTTAACATCTAAACAAGGTATAATTCTCTTTTTTAACATTTATATAATTTTACTAAGTTCACGAAGATCAATATTGCCATCATAAATTGCCTTTCCAACAACAACACCTTCGATATTTGGAGATTTTTTTTCTTTTATATTTAAAATATCTTTTATTGAAGCAATCCCACCGGAAATCACGGTCGGAATATTTATTACTTTTGAAAAATCTATTGTGTCTTCTATATTGGGGCCGGTTTTTGTACCATCTCTGTTTATATCCGTATAAATTATTCTAGAAATTTTTGTTTGTGCAATTTTTTTAATAAAGTCCAAAGCTAAAATATCAGTTTGCTTTTTCCATCCTGATAGAGCAATAAATCCATTACGAACATCTAAAGATAAAGCAATTTTTTTTTTATATTTGTCGCAGGCCATTTTAAGAAATTCTTGATTTTTTATCGCTGCGGTCCCAATAATAACTTTATCTACACCAACATCTATCCAGTTTTTTATATTTTCTAAAGATCTAATTCCTCCACCAACCTGAATTTTAAAATTATTTTTTTTAATTATTTTTTCAATTATACTTTTATTAACCAATTTTCCTTCTAAAGCTCCATCTAAATCTATTACATGAATGTTTTTAAATCCTAAATGAAAAAATTCGTCAGCCTGTTCTAGGGGAGATTTTTTATAATGTGTAACATTATTGTAGTCACCTTTCAAAAGCCTAACACACTTGCCATCTTTAATATCTATGGCGGGGAATATAATCATTACAAGGATTATAATATTCCTTTTGTGGATGGAATTTTTGACTTAATTCTTTTATCAATTTCTAAAGCTTGTCTCAGTGATCTCGCAAGTCCTTTAAAACATGATTCGATTATGTGATGACTATTTTCACCGTATATATTTTCTACGTGCAAAGTAACTCCTGCTGATTGTGTAAATGCCTGAAACCATTCTTTAAAAAGTTCAGTATCCATTTCCCCCAATTTTTCCACTTTTAATTTAATCTTCCATATTAAATATGGTCTGTTCGACACATCAATAGAAACTCTAGTTAAAGTTTCATCCATGGGTATTAAACTATTAGCATATCTCTTTATTCCTTTTGAAGAATGTAGTGCTTTTTTTATACATTCTCCTACGGCTAGACCTACGTCTTCAGTTGTGTGGTGTAAATCAATATGTGTATCACCCTTTGCTTTTATTTTTAGATCGATCAAAGAATGTTTGGATAATTGTTCCAACATGTGATTAAGAAAACCTATTCTGGTGTCTATCTTGTATGATCCGCTACCATCTATATTTGCTTCTACAGTGATACTGGTTTCTTTGGTCTTTCTGATTACTTTAGCTTTTCTTGCCATGGCTCAATTCCGTAATAATAGGGTATATAAATAATTCAAGAATATAGCAATAAAATGAATATTCGATCTTGAAGATAATAAATTAACCTCCACATAGATTAGTACAATGAGTGATAATTCAAATTGGCATGGTACTACGATTGTTCTAATCAGGAAGGGTAAAGACGTTGTTGTTGCCGGTGATGGACAAGTAAGTCTTGGTAATACAGTAATTAAAAGTACTGCAAAAAAAGTGAGAAAAATTGAGAAGAGAAATGTTATTGCTGGATTTGCTGGATCAACTGCGGATGCCTTAACATTGTTTGAAAGATTAGAAGCAAAACTAGAAAAGCACGCTGGCAACCTTACAAGAGCAGCCGTTGAATTAGCAAAAGACTGGCGAACAGATAAATACTTAAGAAGATTAGAGGCTCTCATGGCTATTGCAGACAAAGAAAAAAGTTTTATAATTTCTGGTACAGGAGATGTGTTAGAACCCGAAGAAGGAATTATAGGTATAGGCTCGGGTGGCAATTATGCTCTGGCTGCAGCAAAAGTATTAATGGATACAAAAATGTCGGCAGAAGAGATTGCAAGAAAATCAATACAAGTTGCATCTGAAATATGTGTATTCACCAATAGCAATATAACTCTAGAAAAAATTTAAATGAAACAAAAATCAAATATAACATCGTTGCCCACAAAAGATCTAAAACAAGAAAAAAATGATACATCTGCAGTTTCATCTTTATCTCCCAGGGAAATAGTTTCTGAATTAGATCGATATGTAATTGGTCAAAAGGCAGCTAAAAGAGCTGTTGCAATTGCACTTAGGAATAGATGGAGAAGACAAGCATTAATAGGTGATATGAAAGATGAAGTTTTACCAAAAAATATTCTTATGATAGGACCGACTGGTGTTGGTAAAACGGAAATATCTAGAAGACTTTCAAAATTAACCGAAGCACCTTTTATAAAAGTCGAAGCCACAAGATTTACGGAAGTTGGATATGTGGGAAGAGATGTAGAACAAATAGTTAGAGATTTGCTTGAAATCGCAATAGCTATTGAAAAAGAAAAGATGAGGAAAGAAGTATATGCCAAGGCCCAACTAGCTGCGGAGGAAAGAGTTCTTAATACACTAGTGGGAAATAAGGCGAGCGTTGCTACTAGGGAAAGTTTCAGAAAAAGATTAAGAAGTGGTGATTTGGATGATAATGAAATCGAAGTTGAGATAAATGATGCAACTAGCATGCCTAGTTTTGAAATACCCGGTATGCCTGGAGCAAATGTTGGAATGGTAAATTTATCTGAAATCTTAGGAAAAAATATCAAAAAAGGTAAGAAGAAAAAAATGACAGTAAAAGAATCTCACGAAATCCTAATAGCTGAAGAATCTGATAAAATGATAGAACAAGATAAAATTATAAAATCTGCCAAAATATCAACTGAAAATAATGGAATTGTTTTTTTAGATGAAATCGACAAAGTTTCAGCAAGAGGCGAACGCATAGGGGGTGATGTTTCAAGAGAAGGAGTTCAAAGAGATTTGTTACCTTTAATTGAAGGAACTACTGTTAGCACAAAGCACGGCCCAATAAAAACTGATCATATATTGTTTATAGCATCTGGAGCATTTCAACTTGCTAAGCCATCAGATTTACTGCCAGAACTTCAAGGAAGATTGCCAATTAGAGTAGAATTAAATGCACTAACTAGTGATGACTTTAAAAGAATTTTAGAAGAGCCAGATAATAGCTTAATCAAACAATATGTTGCTTTATTGAAAACCGAAAAAGTGAATCTTGAATTTACGAAAGATGGGATTGAAACAATTGCTAAATTAGCTACAGAAATTAACTCAAGTATAGAAAATATAGGAGCGAGAAGATTACACACAATTATCGAAAAAGTTTTAGACGAAATCAGCTTTTCTGCGACAGATCGAGGCGGAGAAACAATTACAGTTGATAATAATTACGTGACAAAAAATCTAGGTGCACTTACTAAAGATACTGACTTATCGAAGTTTATTTTATAATTTTTTTTTCCCCAACAAAACATAAAACGCCCCTTCTCCTCCGTCTCTTAAAGACGCCGTCGTTATTGAGTTGATTTTGTTAAATAAATCTTCATCATTTTTAATAAAATCTGGAACAGAATACTTTAATACATTCATTTGTTCGGAAAGATAAGGATTCTTATGAACTTTTGATCTTAAACCCTTGCCCGTAATAATTAAAAGTTTTTTATATCCTTTTTCGAAGGACTTGAGTATAAATTTTTTTACCAATTTATTTGCCTTACTTAACGAACATCCATGTAAATCTAGCTTTTGTAATTTGGTTGATTTAATATCTTGTTCGACAAAATTTACATCTTTATCGTGAACATCTCCTAAATTTTTTGTAAAAGCAAACCAGTCTGCTTTATCCTTGAATGTAGCAGAATATTTCTTTTTCACTTATTTGCTGGATGTATCAAATAGATACCATGTAGGATCTTGACTCCACATATTTTTTGAAAATTTCCATACATCATTTACTGTCTTTATGGTATCTGTGCTACCTTCTATTACATTATCATTTTTGTCTTTTGTGCATGTAATTATTTCACTTATAAAATTCACGGTAACTTTGTAGATATTTTCAATTTTTTTATATTCTAATATTTTTGTCGATTTGAGCCCTATAAAAGTCGTTTCATATTTTAGTTGTTTAGCTTTTCTTTCATCAATTACCTCGGAAAAACGGCTAAACATATTCTTTTCCAATAACCCTTTGAGTGATTTTTTATCTCCCTTTGCGAAAGACATGATTATTTTTTCGTAAGCTATCTCGGCACCTTTTAAAAATTGTTTTTTAACATTTTCATCTATATTGCCTGATTTGATTGCTTCATTATTTTTTATATCTTTAAGAACTTCTATTTTTCCTGAAAAAAATTTATTAGTAGACTTGCCTTGATATCCTGTCTTTCTTCCTAAAATATTTCTAAGTCTCAAAATAATAAAGCCAGCTAACATAGCTAACAAGATTAAATCCAGAAATCCAAAATTACTACTCATATGATTTTTGATTATAATACTTAAATGATATAGTATGCAAATACAAATAGTCAAACAAATGAACGCTGTTCTCCTTTTTATAATTGTCATCCCTTTAATTGAAATTTATTTGATGATTGAAATTGGAGGTGTAATTGGTGCATTAAATACTATTTTCATAATTTTTTTTACTGCCATAACGGGGATATATTTCGCAAAATTAGAGGGATTGAATACAATACGCTCAGCTTTAAACCAAATAAAGAAAGATGAAATTCCTGTAAATGAAATAATATCTGGAGCAACTCTAGCGTTCGCTGCTCTGTTGCTTATTATTCCGGGGTTTTTAACAGATATAATTGGTTTTTTATTGATAATACCATTTACAAGAAAAAAGCTTATTAAAATTATTTCGCCAAAATTTGATACAAAAGAAACAAAAAAAAAGATTATCGAAGGTGAATCCGAAGAAATTAATCCAAATAATGATAATAGTATTAGTAATTAAATGAGTTACAAAATTGTATCAAAGTTTATAAAAGATATTTCATTCGAAATTCCGAACACTGAAACTTTTCTTATGCTAGAAAAGGAAATTTCAAAATATAATTTAAATTTTGATATAAAGGGTATACCTCTAAAAAATAAAATAATTGAAGTAAATACTATTTTAACCCTAGCACCCAACCAAGAAGTTAAACATAAAATATTAACTGAGATAAATTTTACTACTTTAATTTCAATAGATAAAAACTTTGAAAATAAAAAAGAATTAGAAAAAATAATTTTAGTAGAAATTCCTAAAACAATATATCCTACTTTGTATGGAATCTTTATATATTTATTTGAACAAGCTGGAATAAAAAATATTAGTATCGAAAAAGAAGTTGATTTCGAAAAAATGTATTTAGACAAAAAACTAAACCCCGTAAACAAAAATCTGATTAAAGAAAAAACCTTATCTTAATTAAAAAAATTTTTTCTAAGTTGGGATTTCAGGTAGGTATTATGAAGTTCTAATTCCTTTTTACTGGGTTTAATTATTTTTCTCAGATTATTATTTTTTTTCATAGATTGATCTGCAAATTTTTTACTGTGGGCTTCTACATTTTTTAAATTTAACTGAGGTTCTTTTTGATCTATCAAATTAATATATATTTCTTTCAACAATTGACAATCGATCAATGCATTGTGCTTTTCTCTTTTCGAGTTATCAATATTAAACCTTTTGCAAAGTGCGTCCAATGAGTTTGACGATCCTGGATATTTCTGTTGGGCAATTGTTAATGTATCTATTACATTATTGTTATTTATTTTCTTTTTATTAATAAGTCCAAACTCATAATTCAAAAAAGATAAATCAAAAGCAGCATTATGAATTATTATTTTTTTATCTTTTATAAAATCCAAAAAACTTTCAGCTATTTCAGCAAAAGTTTTTTTATCGGACAAAAATTCATCTGAATATCCGTGAATTTTGTACGCTTCTTCCGATATAGATCTTTGTGGGTTTAAATGCTCATGAAAAATCTTATTTGTCGGAATTTGATTTTTTAACTCAATACATCCTATTTCAACAATTCTATGCTTTTGTGTAATTGATAATCCCGTTGTTTCCGTATCAAGAATAACTTCAAGCATTTATAAAATCTTTTCCAAAATCTTTTTAACATTTTTTTTAACTGAATTAATCTTAAAATTATTTTTAATTATAAAATTCGATCTTTTTTTTTTAAACTTTAAAGGTAGTTGGAGTTTTTCAAATTTTTTTACAATTTCTAGGTTAACATTTGGCCTTTTTTTCAATCTTTTATTAATTTCACTTTTGCGAGCATCAACAAAAATTAAAATATCTTTTTTTTTATTTATTTTATTTTCCATTAACAATGGGATATCCAAAACAACAAATTTCCTATGTTTGTTTTTTTTAATAAAATTATTCATACTAAACCGGACTTCAGGATGAACAATTTTAACTATTTCTTGTAAATTATGTCGGCCAGCAACAATAGCTTTGGAAATCTCAGTTTTTTTTATTGGGTAAGAAAATATATACTCAGGAAGGGCTTTTTTTAATTTATTGTAACATTTTCTGCTTTTTTTATATATCTTAGCAACTTCAACATCAGCATTAAAAACTGGATAACCAATTTGTCTTGCTACATAACTTTTGCCCGAACCAATATCTCCTACTACTGCAAGTCTAATCATTTAACAAATTAACTATTTCGTTATCTATTTTAGGTAAAATACCATGCCATATTTCAAATGATAATTGTGCTTGGTAAATAAACATCATCTTTCCATTTTCAATTTGATTTCCAAATTTTTTTCCCCTTATTAGAAAGTTTGTTTTGGGGGGGTTATAAATTACATCATAAAATAATTTGTTCGATCCAATATCAGAGTAATTTAATTTTATCTCGTCATCATTTTTAAGACCTAAGCTTGTGGCATTAATTATCATATTAAAATCAGGAATTTCTCCCCAATTTATAATTTCTAAATCTGGATATATTTTTTTCAAATTTTCAGCTTTTTCTTTTGTTCTATTGCTTAAAGTTATTTTAGCTGCTCCCAACCTCCGCAAAGCTATAATAATTGAAGGAACCACTCCGCCCGCTCCTAAAATAAAAACTTTTCTATTTTTAAGATCGTAATTAATATGTTTTAATCCAAACTCGAATCCACCGATATCTGTGTTGTCTCCAACAACTTTACTATCTTTCTTATAAATCGTATTAACTGATTGAGCTTCTTTCGCAAGTGAAGTAAGTTGATCAAGAAAAGGAATGGCCGATTTTTTAAAAGGAACAGTAACATTAATTCCATCAATTTTACCATTTTTTACTTCCGAGACTATTCTTTCAATATCGGTTTCATTTAATTGCCTTTTATAATAAACGGCAGCAATATTATTTTCTTTAATCCAATAATTATGAATTTTAGGTGACAGAGAATGCTTAATTGGATTTCCTATAACTAAATATTTTTTCATTTTAGTGTACTTAAATATTCTTTTATCTGTTTAACCGGTAAACCCATAATAGCGTCTTCATCTCCTTCGATTTTTGAAAATAAAGATCTTCCATCAGTCTCGATTTGATAAACCCCGTAAGCATATAATTCTTTATCCTTTATCTTTACCAAATATGATTTAATTTCATCCGAATTAAGTTGTTTCATTGTTAAAGCAGACGCGTCCGTATAATTCCAAATCATTGCTCCATTTTTAGATATACAAACAGAGCTGATTAATTGGTGTTTTTTACCATTTAATTTTTCAAGAATAGCTAAAGCTTCGTCTCTATTTGTGGGTTTTGAAATAAGTTCTTCATTTAAATCTATAACACTATCCGCGCCTAAAACTAGATGGTTATGTTTTTTTTTACTTACTTTGTTTGCTTTAAATTCTGCAAGATTTTTAGAAATTGTCTCTGGAGAAGCTTTTTCTTTAAGTAACGAATCCTTAATCAACTCTTCATCAATATTGGCTGGTATCACCTCACATCCGATACCATTTTGATCTAATATCTTTTTCCTCACCCCACTTCTTGATGCAAGAATAATATTATTAATCATTTAGAATTTAATATATCTAATATTTTTATAATAGACGCGGCTGTTTCTTCAACTGACTTTCTTGTTACGTCTATAATTGGCCAGTTATTCTTTTTAAATATTTTTTTTGAATTTTCTATCTCATTTGAGATTTCTAATTCATTAGTATAATTTACTTGTCTATCTTCGTGCATAGATTGAGTTCTGTTTCTTCTCACATCCAATAATCTATTCACATCACAGACAAGACCCACAACAAAAATTTTATTGGAATTTTCTATAAGTTCCTTTGGTAAACTTTTATTTGGTATAATTGGTATATTTGTAACTTTATAACCTCTGTTGGCTAAATAAATTGAGGTTGGAGTTTTGCTGGTTCTGCTTACTCCAACCAAAACAACATCTGATTTATCGAGATCTGATATTATTTTTCCATCATCGTGGGATATGGTAAATTGAATTGCTTCTATCCTATTATAATAATCTTTACCCAAAGCATGCTGCCCACTAGGTTTATGACTTGCTTCTTGTTTAAGTAATTTTGCAAAGTTGGTGATCAAACCACCCAAAACCTCAAAACAAGGAACATTGTTTTTTTTACACTCGGTGGTTAAATATTCAGCAAGCAATCCGTCAACTATAGTATATAAAATTATAACATTTTGTTCAGAATTACATTTAGCAATAATTTTGTTTATTTGATTTTCTGTTCTAGTAAAAGAATAATGAATAGTTTTACACTTAAAATTATAAAATTGTGCTTTGACAGCTAAAAAAATTCTATCTAGTGTCTCCCCGGTTGAATCTGAAACTTGATAAACTTGATAGATCTTGTTCATAAAAGTGTTAATAAATATCTAATTAAAAACAAATATACATAAATATTTTCTATTCAATAAATAACTAAACAAACTTTAACAATTCGTTCAACATGTTTATCTATGTTAATAAAATATAAACAAATTATTAAATTAACTAACAAAAAATAACATATATAATAAAATCAATAATTTATAACATATTTTAATAACAGATTTTGGTGATAGGCTGTATACAACTAAGTTAATCACATTATTAACATACACTAATACTACTAATACTTACTTTATATAATATATATGGAAAACCATCTGTTAAATTGCATAACTCAAAAAAAAACTAATTATGTTCCAATTTGGTTTATGAGACAAGCTGGTAGGTATTTACCAGAATTTAGAGAAATAAGAAAAAAAAATCCTAATTTCATAAAATTATGTTTAAATTCTAATCTAATTAACGAAATAACACTTCAACCAATAAAAAGATTTGGTCTTGATGGGGTTATAATTTTTTCAGATATTTTGATGATACCTTATGGATTGGGTCAAAAAATTAAGTTTAAAAAAGGAGATGGTCCAATGCTAGAAGAGATTAATCTTGATAATATTATAAATATAAACCCAACAAATTTTATTCAAAGATTACAACCTATTTATGAAGGAATAAAAAAAATTAAAAATAATTTAAAAGAAAAAAGTCTTATAGGATTCGTTGGAGCGCCTTGGACTTTATTGCTTTATATGTTGAATAAAGGATCTCCAAAAAACAATTTTGATTTTAGTAGAATTAATAAAGATAAGCATGTAATTAGCAAACTATTAAAAAAGATAGAGGAATTTACATGCCTGCATGTTGATAAACAAATTGACGCAGGAGCAAATTTAATTCAAATTTTTGATTCTTGGGCAGGACTATTACCTAAAAAAGAGCTTTTAAATTATTGCTATATTCCAACTTTAAAAATTGTACAACATATTAAATCTAAAAAAATACCAGCAATTTGTTTTCCAAAGGGAATTGGTAAAAATTATGTAGATTTTTGTTCAATAGTTAAACCCGATTGTATTAGCATAGACTACGAAATTGATCCAAAGTGGATAAAGGAGAAATTAAATGGCACCCCAATACAAGGGGGGCTAAATCCCAAAATATTATTAGACGACAGTGAAAAAATTAAAAAAAATACCGAAAACTACCTAAATATATTTAAAGATTACCCTTATATATTTAATTTGGGACATGGGGTTTTGCCGGAAACGAAACCAGAAACAATAGAGTATGTTGTCCAAATTATTAGAAATAAAAAATGAAAAAAGCTGTTATTCTATTTAATCTCGGGGGACCTGATAAATTGGAAAGCATAGAACCATTCCTTTTTAATTTATTTAATGATCCCGCAATAATTGGTATTCCATCAATTTTTAGATATCCGTTAGCAAAATTTATTTCCAAAAGAAGAGTTTCGATTGCAAGAAATATATATGAAAAAATTGGAAATAAATCTCCGATTCTTGAATTAACGAACAATCAAGCAAGAAACTTGGAAAATAATTTATTAAAAAAAGGTGATTATAAATGTTTTGTTGTGATGAGATGTTGGCATCCACGGGCTTTTGATGTAATCAAAAAAGTTAAAGAATATAATCCTGAAGAAATAATACTTTTACCTCTTTATCCTCAATTTTCAGCGTCGACCTCAGGATCGTCGATTAATGAATGGAACGATTTATGTAAAAAAGAAAATTATAAAGTTAAAACTAGAACTATTTGCTGCTATCCCACGGAAAGTAATTTTATAGCAGCACACGTTTCTCTTATTAAAAAAACTACAGAAAATATAGAAAATAATAATTTTAAACTAATTTTTTCTGCACACGGTTTGCCAGAAAGTAAAATCAAAAAAGGAGATCCATATCAATGGCAGATAGGGGAAGCTGTAAAAGAAATAATATCCAAATTAAATAATAAAAATATAAATCATGTTATAAGCTATCAAAGTCGATTGGGCCCAATGAAATGGATTGGTCCTTCTACCGATGAAGAAATTATCAAATATTCTAAAGAAAAAAAAGGAATAGTTATAGTTCCTGTTGCGTTTGTATCGGAACATTCAGAAACATTGGTAGAATTAGATATTGAGTATAAAAAATTAGCAGAAGAAAACGGTTGTAGTTTTTATAAAAGAGTGCCAACTTTAGGAGTGGAAGCAAATTTTATAAAAGGTTTGGAAGAACTAGTTTTAAAACAACAAGCAGGAAACAATTTTGTTTCATCAACAACATGTCCAAATAAGTTTGTTAAATGTCCCCGTTATACCTTTAGAAGAATCCATTAATCGAAACTTAGTGAAAAAAAATTATAAAAAATTTAAGATTTAATGGAATCGACATTAATTAATGCCTAAACTTGTGGGTCGGTTCATAAAATAATATGGTGTAGAACTTATTTATGAAAAAACTATCTCTGTACGTGTTTCTGATTTTGATGTTATTTATAAATGGCGCTAGAGCATCGTGCGATGATAAACCGGGTGATGGCGTTGATTATTCTAGTTGCTAGTTTGCTGACGGGCGAGACTTGAGTGGCACGTATATGCCTAAAGCCAATTTGTCTTTTACGGGTTTCATCAAAGTTATATTTGATAAAAGCATTATGATGAACTCAACTTTAGCCAATGGCAATTTCCCAGAATCTTCCTTCTACAGAGCCAATTTGTATGAGGCGAATCTTGAAGGAGGAAACTTTGAAAAGACAAATTTTGAAAGTGTAAATTTGACTCGTGCTAACTTCAAAGGCTCCTCTTTGGTTGAAGCGATATTTAAAAATAGTAATCTTTTCGAATCTGATTTTACTGGCGCTAATATTCTAAATGCAAGCTTTGAAGGCGCTAACTTAAATAACGCTACTTGGGTCAACGGAAAAAAATGTGACCTAGGTTCGATTGGTGAATGTAAGGCAGAATAAATGGAATAGTTTCTAGCGATCTTGGTTCTGATTTCAAAATGATTAGGGAAATTCAATTAAAAGATAAAGGGCAATGGGAAAAGCTTTATAGAAGTTATGCAGATTTTTATAAAGTAGAAATGAATAATAAAATTCTTCAAACGGCATGAAACTGGTTGTGCGATAAAAATCATGAAGTTAATGGTCTTGTTTATGAAGTTGATAGTAATATAGTTGGGTTTGCTCATTATAGGAGAATGCCAAGGCCATTAAGAGGACAAGATATTGGTTTTCTTGATGATTTATTTGTTGATACGAAATATAGAGGTCAAAAAATTGGTGAAAAATTAATTAATAAAATGAAAGAGATATCAAAGTCCAAAGGATGGAATTTAGTGAGGTGGATAACACATAATGATAATGTTAGAGCTAAATCTTTATATGATAGGGTTGCAAAAAAAACAAATTGGGATGTGTACGAATTAAAATGAACACCTATTTACTATTCAAATCAATTCATCTAATTGCAGTTATTTCCTGGATGGTAGGACTTTTATATTTGCCCAGGATATTTGTTTACCATAGCGAGGCTGTTGCAAATAATAAATCTGAAGATCTGATGTCCACTTTTAAAATCATGGAAAGAAGACTTTTTATTTATATTATGAATCCGGCGATGATTGTATCTTGGGTTTTCGGAGGTTTGTTAATTTACTCTATCGGTATAAATAATTTTGATTATCTCTGGCTGCAGTTAAAGTTGCTTTTTATTGCGATTTTGACCATCTATCATTTCTTTTTATTTCAGTGCTTGAGAAAATTTTCAAAAAATAGCAACTCATATTCATCTAGATTCTATAGAATAATCAACGAAATACCTACATTTTTACTTATAAGCATTATATTTATTATAGTCTTTAAACCGTTATGATACTTGTAATTATTCGATGAATTATTATATAGTATGGACATAAGTTTCTCATTAACAAATCACCAGAAATATGAACTTACAAGAATTAAAAAAGAAAACACCTGCCGAACTTATCTTAGAAGCTGAAAAATTAGAAATAGAAAATCCTAGCACTTTGCGTAAGCAAGAAATTTTATTCGCGATTTTAAAAAAACTTGCACAAAAAAATGAACAAATAACCGGTGGCGGGGTTTTAGATGTTCTGCAAGATGGGTTTGGTTTTTTAAGAGCTATAGAATCCAACTATTTACCAGGTCCAGATGATATTTATGTTAGTCCAAGCCAAATAAGAAAATTTGGTTTACGGACAGGAGACACAATTGAAGGTGAAATTAGAGGGCCTAAAGATAATGAAAGATATTTTGCCCTGCTTAAAGTAGATAAAATAAATTTTGATAATCCAGAAAAAGCCAGAAATAAGATTGCATTTGATAATTTAACCCCCCTATACCCAGACGAGCAACTCAAAATGGAAGTTGAAAAAAGCAAAATTGAAAAAAAACCAGATCAAACAGCAAGATTAATTGATTTGGTAAGCCCTGTTGGCAAAGGTCAAAGATCCTTAATCATTTCGCCGCCCAAAGCTGGGAAAACAATAATACTACAAAATATTGCTCATTCGCTAGCTGCCAATCATCCGGAGTGTTATCTAATGGTTTTGCTTATTGATGAGCGCCCAGAAGAGGTAACTGATATGCAGAGAACAGTTAAAGGTGAAGTAATAAGTTCCACATTTGATGAACCCGCATCAAGACACGTAGCAGTAGCAGAAATGGTCATCGAAAAAGCAAAAAGACTAACCGAACATAAAAAAGATGTTGTTATTTTGTTGGATTCAATCACACGTCTTGGCAGAGCTTATAATGCGGTAGTACCAAGTTCGGGAAAAGTTTTAACAGGTGGCGTGGATGCTAATGCCCTTCAAAGACCCAAAAGATTTTTCGGAGCAGCAAGAAAAGTAGAACAGGGCGGTTCTCTTACGATTATTTCAACAGCATTAATTGATACAGGAAGCAGAATGGATGAGGTAATTTTTGAAGAATTTAAAGGAACAGGAAATAGTGAATTAATATTGGATAGAAAAATTTCTGATAAAAGAATTTTTCCTGCTGTTGACATTACCAGATCGGGGACAAGAAGAGAAGAATTGTTGTTTAAAAATGATGATTTATTAAAGATGAATGTTTTAAGAAAAATATTAAGTTCTATGGGCACAATGGATGCAATAGAATTTCTTCTTTCCAAATTAAAAGCCACAAAAAATAATGCAGATTTTTTTATTTCAATGAATAAACCTGTATAATATACACAAGAAGCGAGCCAAAATTATAATTTTAAAATTTCTTTCTTAAATTTTGAGTACAAAATAGTTGAAAAAGTATTCATTTGTTTCATATTTACTTTAGCTTCTTGATCAAATTTTTCTAACGCATCTTCTCCAAATTGAGTTTCTAAAGCCGACTTATATTCTGGCACACAACCCCAATCACTGACTGTTGTGTTTTTAATTTCGATATGAAATTGAATCCCATAGGCATGATTCTGGTATTTAAAAATTTGGTATTTTGTAGTTGGAGAAGATGCTAATAAAGTCGTATCTTTATTTTTTTCAAGATTTTTTACTTCATACGAATGCCATTGTAGGGCCTTAATTTTATCAGGGAATGTAGAAAAAAGAATGTCATTCTTCTTTTTTTCTAAAAAATCTACATTCATTATGCCAATTTCGGCGGGATTAGATTTTACTACTTTGCCACCAAGCACCTCACCCAGAAGTTGACATCCGAGGCAAAAACCCAAAAAAGGTTTTTTTAAATCAATGACAAATTCTTTTATAGTTTTTTTTTCCTTAATCAGCCAGGGATATTGTTTTTCCATCCATGTGTCCATCGGACCACCCATACAAAACATCCCATCAAATTTACTTAAATCTTGAGGAATTTTTTCACCTTTATCTAATTCAATGGTTGTTAAGTTAAAACCATCTGAAAGCATAAGATCTTTAATATATCCAGGATCTTCAACTTTTATATGCTGCAGAATAATTATTTCCATGATGTTTCAAATTCTAATAATTTTGTTTTTACGGATATTTTTTTTATCATTTATTTTTTAACAGTATCATTTAAAGTTATAATAGAATTATAAAAAATGAAAAAAAAGTTGACAATTCAAGAAGTTTTTGTTTTGGCTCTTCAAAATCATAAAAATAACAATTTTAAAACTGCCGCTAATCTTTATATGGAAATATTAAAAGCAAAACCTAACCATATAAATGCTGTAAATAATCTTACCGCTTTACTGGGTAACACTAAAATAGATTTATTAATGCAAATTGATAGAGACACTGCAAAAAGATTATTATTATTTTTATTTCGGAGAAATGATATTGACCATAAGGATATTTTTTTAGTTACAAGATTTTTATTATTTAAAGAAGAAAATCATAGCTATGATCAAATAAAAAAAATAGTCATATCAGATTCTTTATTACTAGAGAATCAAATTATCAAAAACTTAATAGACGAAGAACTTTTCCAATTAATGCTTCAAAAATCACTAATCACAGACGTTTTCTTGGAGAAAATTTTAATCAAAATAAGATATGAAATACTTTTTGCATTGGTTAACAAAAATCAAAAAATTTTACCAAATTATTTTAATTTTATCCTTTCTCTTGCAGAACAATGTTTCCTTAACGAATATATTTATTTTCAACAACCAAAAGAAATTAATTACATACTTCAATTAAAAAATTTAATAATAAATAAAGAAAAAATAAATGAAATGGAAATAATCGTTTTAAGCTGTTATGTTCCACTATATTCTTTGAAAAATATTATAAGCAAATTATCAAATTATAAATCTGAAAATATTTTATTTAATAATTTGATCAATATGCAAATTAAGGAGCCATTAAGAGAAAAGAAATTAGTAAATTCAATTAAATCACTTGGAAAAATTTCTGATGCTGTATCTAAGAAAGTGAGAGATCAATATGAAAAACATCCCTATCCAAGATGGAGATATTTTTATAGCAATATACCAGCTAATTTTTTAACCATTATAAATGCTTTAGTAAGGCCAAACAAAATCGAAATTAATAACAAATTTGACAACCCCAATGTTCTCATTGCTGGTTGCGGAACAGGAAAACAGATCCTTGTAGCTAATAATTATTTAAATGCGAACATACTTGCGGTCGATTTAAGTTTAACAAGTCTTGCTTATGCCAAAAGAAAAATAGAAGAATTAAATTTAAAAAATATAGAATTTTTACATGCGGATATTTTACAATTAAAGAATTTAAACAAAAAATTTGATGTCATAGAATGTGCCGGAGTCCTCCATCATATGCACGATCCTTTGGAAGGATTAAAAGTGTTATTGAAGTTGTTGGAACCACACGGCTTATTGCGATTAGGTTTATATAGCGAATTAGCAAGACAAGATATAATTGAAGTAAGAGAATTTATAAAAAATAAAAAATTTATGAATACAATTAATGATATCAGAAAATGTAGAAAGGCAATAATTGAAAATAAAGAAAATAGATTACTCAAAAAAGTACTTTATAGAAAAGATTTTTATTCAACATCAACAGCAAGAGACTTGATGTTTCATATTCAAGAACATCGATTTACATTAAAACAAATTTCCAAAATATCAAAAAATTTTAATTTAGAATTTTTAGGTTTTGTTGGCCAATCATTGAAAAATAAATTTTCCATAATTTTCTCAAATGACAAAAATAATGTTTCTCTGGATAATTGGGATCAATTTGAAAAAAATAATCCAGATGCTTTTATTGGAATGTATGATTTTTTAGTAAGGAAGATAAAGTAAAAGATAAATATGGAAAACAATACTCTTGGCTTAACTAATAAATGACAATTTATGCTTTATCTACTGGTCCTGGAATATCAGGGATAGCTGTAATTAGAGTTTCAGGGAAAAATACGATTGAAGTAGTTAAAAAAATCACAGGTTCAAAATTACCAAAGCCGAGGATTGCAACACTCGTAAAATTCAACAAACATAAGGGAAAAGAGCTGATTGACGAGGGCGTAATTATATGGTTTCCGGCTCCAAATAGCTATACTGGTGAAGATTTAGCAGAATTTCATGTTCATGGTAGCAGGGCTGTGATTAATGCTATGCACTCATCTATTTCGAAGATAAAAAATTGTCGTTTAGCAGAACCTGGAGAATTTACAAAAAGAGCATTTCAAAATGGCAGAATAAATTTACAAAAAGCCGAAAGTATTGCTGATTTAATTTCAGCAGAAACAGAAATTCAAAGAAAACAAGCTCTAAAAATTATGAGCGGAAAATCATCAGACAAATTTAATTCATGGAGAGAAAAGCTTATAAAAATTTTATCTCATATAGAGGCAAAAATTGATTTTCCAGATGAAGATCTACCAAAAAATATTATTAATGAAGTTCAGAAAACATCAAATAAAGTTCTCACTGAAATAAAAAAAACATTAAATGATCAAAAAGTTGGAGAAAGAATTAGAGAAGGCTTTAAGATTGCAATCGTGGGTCCTACAAATTCCGGAAAATCAAGCTTATTAAACTACTTTTCAAAAAGAGATGTTGCCATAGTTTCAGAGATTGCCGGAACAACAAGAGATGTAATTGAAACTCATCTTAATCTAGATGGATATCCAGTAATTGTTTCAGATACTGCTGGAATAAGAAATTCAAAAAATGAAATTGAAAAAAAAGGGATAAAAATAGCTCTAAATAGGGCAGAAGATGCTGATTTAAAATTGGTTATCGTATCTGCTAAAAACGTTGATTTTACTGGAGTTTTGAAGGATTTATTAACAAAAAATGCTATTTTAGTAATCAATAAATCAGATTTAATAAAAGGAAAGTTAAATAGTAAATTTAAAAAATACGAACACGTTTTGATATCTATTAAAAAAGATTTAAATTTAAACAAATTAATTTTAAAAATAAAAAGTAAGTTAAAAAATAAATTTACAACTACCGAGGATATTTTAATTACTAGAGAAAGACACAGACAAAATTTAATTAATTGTGTTCAACATTTAGAAAAATTTCAAAAGAAAAAATCTGCTCAAGATTTTGATAAGGCCGCAGAAGATTTAAGATTAGCCACAAGACATCTGGGAAAGATAGTCGGAAAAGTAGATGTAGAAGAACTATTAGGTAGTATTTTCAATGATTTTTGCATTGGAAAATAAATCAGCAATCGGCTTGTAAATCTATAAACGATCTATAAATTCATGGCATGAATGATGATTTGTCATTTGATGTAGTAGTGATTGGTGGAGGTCATGCTGGGTGTGAAGCTGCAGCTGCTTCAGCTCGCATGGGAATAAATACTGGTTTGTACACTCATAAAATCGAAACGATTGGCGAGATGTCATGTAACCCGGCTATCGGAGGATTAGGAAAAGGACATCTTGTTAAGGAGATAGATGCGCTTGATGGCGTGATGGGTGTCGTAGCTGATAAATCTGGAATTCAATTTAGATTGTTAAACAGAAGCAGAGGTCCAGCCGTTAGAGGTCCCAGAACACAGTCAGATCGAGTATTATACAAGAAATATATGCAAAAAACGCTTCTAAGTTATTGTAATTTAAGGGTTTTTTCGGACCCTGTTATTGAGTTTATTTTCAGTCAAAATCGGGCAATTGGCTTTCACACTCAGTCTGGAAAAAAAATAAATTGTAAAAAAATGATTTTAACTACTGGAACTTTTTTAAATGGACTAATTCATATTGGAAATAAAAAAATTCCAGCAGGACGTCACGATGAAAAACCATCAACAGGTCTAAGTGAACAACTAAAAAAATTTAAAATAAAAATAGGAAGATTAAAAACTGGAACACCACCAAGATTAGATGGCTCGACAATTGACTATGGTAATTTAGAAAGACAAGATGCAGATACCGATCCAGAGTATTTTTCTTTTTTGACAAATAAAACTTACAATGAGCAAATTTCATGCAGCGTCACTTACACAAATAAAAAAGTTCACGACATTATAAAAAAAAATTTAAATAAAAGTGCTATGTACTCTGGAAGTATTAAAGGTGTTGGGCCGAGATACTGTCCTTCTATCGAAGATAAAATTGTAAAATTTTCCGACAAGACTAGACATCAAATTTTTTTAGAACCTGAAGGTTTGAATGATAAAACAGTTTATCCAAACGGTATCTCAACCTCTTTACCAGTCGATGTTCAGGCTGAAATATTGAGTAAAATCAATGGGTTAGAACAAACTCGCATAATACGGCCTGGCTACGCTATCGAATACGATTATGTTGATCCGCGTGAACTAAATCATACTTTGGAAACCAAAAAAATAAAATCACTTTACCTAGCTGGTCAAATTAATGGAACGACTGGCTATGAGGAAGCTGCCGCTCAAGGACTTATGGCAGGAATCAATGCGGCACTATCGATTCAAAAACAAGAATCATTAATTCTTGATCGAGCTCAAGCTTATATTGGAGTGATGATTGACGATTTGGTTACAAAGGGGGTGGCAGAACCTTATAGAATGTTTACATCTCGTGCAGAGTACCGATTAAGTTTAAGAGCAGACAACGCAGATGCAAGATTAACTCAAATTGGAATTAATATTGGTGTTGTACATCATTCAAGAAGTAGAATATTTACTAAAAAACTTAATAAAATCAAAGAGTTAAGTAATAGCTTAAAAACCCTTAATATATCACCTAACCAAGCTGAAAAATTTGGAGTAAGAATTGCTAAAGATGGCGTCAGAAGATCAGCATTTGAAATATTATCCCGCGATGGAGTTACATTTAACAAGTTAAGAGAGATATGGAATGAAATACCAATTGCATCAAGAGACGAAGAAGAGCAAATTGAAATTAGCGCTCATTATTCTGGTTATTTGGACAAACAAAAGTCAGATATTATAGCTTTTAGAAAAGACGAAAGCTTAAAAATTCCAGAAAGTATTGATTATAATAAGCTAAGCGGATTGTCTAATGAAGTTAAAAGCAAATTTAAGCTTATAAAGCCTAAAACCTTAGGTCAGGCACTTAGAATTGATGGTATAACGCCAGCTGCTGCTTATATTTTACTTGCACATGTAAAAAAAGGGTATAAAAAGCATAAAAGCGCATAAATGGATAAATCTATCCAGATAGATAATTTTAATAGATATACTCGTGTTTCACGTGAAACAATCACAAGTTTAAAAAAATATGAAAGTTTACTATTAAAAGCCAATAAAAAGCTGAATCTAATTGGAAATTCAACAATTGAGCAATTATGGATAAGGCATTTCCTAGATAGCTCGCAAGTCATTGATTATATTGATAAAAATGAAAAAAGCTTGATAGATATAGGTTCTGGAGCAGGTTTTCCAGGATTAGTATTGTCTATAATCTCCAGAGATAGAAAAATTGCTCTGAAAACAAAATTAATTGAAAAAAGTTCTAAGAAAGTAAATTTTTTAAACGATGTAATTAACAAACTTCACTTAAATGTTGATGTGGTCCATAAAAATATTATGGAAGAACCAAATTATTTTTCTGGAGATGTAATAGTAGTCAGAGCTTTTAAATCCTTAAAAGTGACACTGCAACTTATTCACAATAAAGCTCGAAATTGGAAAAAAATTTTCATTTTTCTAGGGAAAACAGGAAAACATGAATTACTTCAAGCTTCTAAAATTTGGGATATTGAGTATAAGCAAAGGGCAAGTGTTACGAGCAATGATTCGAGTGTTATAGAAATTAATAAACTTAAAAAAAAATAAATTGAAAAATAGTCAAATTATTTCGGTAATTAATCAGAAAGGCGGAGTGGGAAAAACTACCACTGTGATAAATTTAGCAACAGCCATTTCGTTTCTTAATAAAAAAGTTTTAGTTATTGATTTAGATCCACAGGGTAATGCCACTACAGGTTTTGGTTTAACCAGTGTCGGCGAAAAGACAGTCTACGATGTGTTAAACGGCAATTGTAATTTTGCAGACGCTATTAAAGATACAAAAATAGATAATCTTAAAATAGTTCCATCAAATGTAGATTTGTCGGGGTTAGAAGTAGAGACTGCTAATGAAAACAGAAGGGCTTTTTTGTTAAAAGATAAGATTGAAAATTTTGTGAATAGTGAAAAAAATAATTTTTCCTATATTTTTATAGATTGTCCACCTTCACTAAGCCTTTTAACGGTCATGGCTTTAGTGGTTGCTAAATCATTAATCGTTCCTCTCCAGGCAGAATTTTTTGCTCTCGAAGGACTAAGCCAACTAGTTAAAACTATAGATAGAATAAAAATTAAATTAAATCCTGAAATCGATATTAGAGGGGTTCTTTTAACTATGTTTGATAAGAGGAATAAACTTTCTTCTGAAGTAGATGCAGAGGCCAGAAAATTTTTTAAAAATAAAGTTTATCAAACAGTTATACCAAGAAATGTAAGACTCTCCGAAGCCCCTTCTCATGGTATTCCAGTGTTAATTTATGACAAATCATGCTCAGGAAGCAGATCTTATTTAAATTTTGCTGATGAATTTTTACGACAAGAAAATGTAATGGAAAGCGCAGCATAATGATTGATTCTAGATTTAAAAAAGGTTTAGGAAGAGGACTGTCATCTTTGTTAGGAGACTCATCAAATAAAATTGAAACAAATAAGGTTTCAATAAACGATCTTTCAAGAAATAAATTTCAACCCAGAAAACATTTTAGCGAAGAAGGTTTGGAAGAATTATCTAATTCCATTAAAGAACAAGGAATTATACAACCAATCGTCGTTAGGCCAGATAAATCTACAAAAGGTAAATATGAAATCATAGCTGGTGAAAGAAGATGGTTAGCTGCTCAAAAAGCAGGACTTCACGAAGTACCAGTTGTTGTCTTAAGCGTTGACGATATAAAATCTCTTGAATTTTCCATTATTGAAAATGTTCAAAGACAAGACTTAAACCCAATAGAGGAGGCTCGTGGTTATCAAAGATTGATAGATGATTTCAATTATGATCACGATAAATTATCTAAGTTTATTGGCAAAAGTAGAAGTTATATAGCAAATTCGACAAGATTATTATCTCTTCCAGACGAGATTCTGTCGATGGTTGAACAAAATAATTTGTCAGCCGGACACGCTAGAACATTAATAGGTTTGCAAAATTCCATTCATATTGCAAAAAAAATAATTCAAAAAAAACTTTCCGTGAGACAAGCAGAAGTTTTGGTAAAACAATACAAAAACAAAAAATTTACATTAATTTATAAAAAAGACGCTAACATTCTAGATTTACAAAGATTATTAGAAGAAAAAACAGGACTAACTGTTTCTATTAATAATAAAAAAAGTAACTCAGGAACAATTACCTTTGCGTATCAAGACCTTGATCAATTGGAGAAAATAACCGATACAATTAAGAATAACTATTAGCTTTTTTGCATAGCTTGGTAAAAAAGTTGAAAAAAATTATTTTTGATATTTGGGGATTTTTTTTACACAAAAGTTCAGTATTGCTAATTTCGTTAATTGCTATTTTTAAATCATTAATATTCCAAATAGTTAATTGTTTTTTTACTAGCGGTTTTTCTTTCCAAAAAATTAGAGGCTTAGATGCATTTAATAAATTGTCTAAGCTATTGTAATTATTCTCTAACTTCTTCATGTTGAGCAGTCTTTGTATTTTATTGCCTAATATTCTCAGGAGAAATATATAATTCACAGTACCTAAATATAGCTCTGATAGAATTTTTTTATATTGTAATATGTTACCGCACAAACATTCATTAATAAGGCCGTCTGATTTGTAGTCACCAGAAAAATTAATTATAGATTTTATCTCATTTATTTCTACATTTTTTTTATTTAGTGCAAAAGATTTTATTTTCTCAATTTCATTTTTTAAATTATTGCGATCATGATTTGCTTTATCAATAAGTAAATTAATTGATTCTCTAGATATAGTTATATTATTTTTTTTTAGTTCAGTTTCCGCAATAATTTTCAAATCTCTATCGGTATCCAAATAACATGGAATGCATAAAGTAGTGGTATTTGTTTCAAAAAAGCTTCTTAACTTGGATTTTTTTTCTAGTATATCTGCAAAAATTATTAAAAAAACATTTTTAGGAAATTTTTCAATTATATTTTCTATCTGTTCGATTATTTTATCTGTTCCACCGCTGACGGTAATTATTTTTTTGTCACTAAACAAGGATCCAGAATAAATAGAATTATAAAAACTTTCTTCATTATCAACAATGTCGTTTTCATAAAAAGACAAAAATTCTACATTAGTAGTTTTTTTATTCAGTGCTACTTTAATTGATTCCTTAATATCTTTTTTCAATCCATTATTTTCCCCATATAATAAAAATAAATTATACCTTAAAATATTTGATGGATTTTTTTGTATTTCATAACTTTTTATAATCATTTTGTTGTAATATTGTGTGATAATTTAATTAATATTTCTTGAAATATTTTATTTATTAAGTTCTCAACTGATTTATTTTCTAATTTTATTGTATCGGAATGTTGATCTTGCGCCTTATAAGTTAACGAAGAAATAAAAGTTTGATTTAGTATTTTTTCATCGGTTATAAAATCTGTTGTTATTATTTTTGTTTTTATGGTAATTTTGTATTCCAATATTTTTCCAACATTATCCTTGGCCGTCGCCTCTTTGTTTTTTAATGTATCAATTAAAAACTTTACGCTTGTGATATTTTGATCATTTTTTTCAGATTTAGATAATCTGTGTAATCGGGAATAGATTTTTTTTCCTATAATTTTATCTCCCTTTATAGAATAATCAGCGATATCAAATTGTATATTTGTTGAGCCAAAAATTGGTTTATAACCAGCGCATTCACTAATAAAAATAAGCACAATAAACGCAAAAATAAGATAAGTTATTTTTTTCATTTTTTTGTTATGAAGTTTACTAGTTTATTTTTAATATAAATATTTTTTATAATTGGGCTACTTTCTATATGTTTTATAACATTATCAATTTCTTTTGATTTCTCTATAATTTTTGCTTCTTTTGAATTTTTTGGCATTTCTAACGCGCCTCTTTTCCTTCCATCCACCTGTACTACAATTATACAATTTTCTTCATCAAGTAATTTAGGATCATATTTAGGCCAATAGAATTTTTTGTTTATTTTTTCACAACATTCACAGGCCAAATGTGGAGCAAGTGGCATTAGCAACATTGTTACTTTTTCCCATTCGTTTTTCAAAGTTTTATTTGAAGTTTTATTGTTGATAACGTGATCATAAAACAAGTTATATATTTCGTGAATATTAGCTACAACAACATTGTACTGAAAATTATCTAGGTTTTTGGTTACATTATAAATTGTCTTGTTAACAGCTTTTTTTAACTCAATATCCTCAGATTTAAATGGCGAATTCTCCTTATTTTTATTTAAAATTTCGCTATTTAATTTCCAAAGTTTTTGAATAAATTTATGAGCAGCAGAAACTCCTTCCAGAGACCATTGGACATCTCTTTCCGGAGGACTATCCGATAACATAAACCATCTGATTGAATCTGCTCCATAAATATTAATCATTTCCTCAGGATCTACTATGTTTTTTCTAGATTTGGACATGGCTTCGGGAGAACCTAACACAACTCTTTTTTTATCTTTTTTTGCAACTAAGTTTCCATCAGAATTTTTTTCAACTTCATCTGGATATAGCCATTGATTTTTTTCATTTTTATAAGTTTCGTGGCAAACCATTCCTTGGGTAAACAAGCTTTTAAATGGTTCAATATAATTAAATTGTTTGTTATTGAACGCTAACGCTCTCATGAAAAATCTAGAATACAGTAAGTGTAAAATTGCATGCTCAACTCCTCCGATATATTGATCGACGGGCATCCAATATTTAATGTCACTTAGTTTATATCCATATTTTTCATTTTTTGGTGAACAAAATCTTACAAAATACCACGACGAATCAACAAAAGTATCAAGAGTATCTGTTTCTCTGATAACTTTTTCTCCTGAAGAAAGCGCAGTATATTTCCAGGTCGTATGTTTTTCTAGAGGGTTTCCTTTTACATTAAGATCCACATCTTCAGGTAACAATACAGGCAAGTCTTTTTTTTCAATTGGGATTGCGTTGCCCTTGTTATTATAAACTATAGGAATAGGGCAACCCCAATATCTTTGTCTGGAAACACCCCAATCTTTCAGACGAAAAGTAATTTTTTGGTTTCCTAGTTTTTTTTCAGTAATTACATTAATAATTTTTTGTATAGCCTGGTTAACAGTAAGATTATCTAAAAAATTAGAATTAAATAATATTCCATCTTCTGTAAAGGCTTCATTTTTTATAGTGAATTTGTCAGCTTCTATATTTTTTGGTCTAACTACAGGCAACACTTTAAGTTTGTATTTGTAGGCAAAATCTAAATCTCTTTGATCGTGAGCCGGACAGCCAAAAATTGCTCCCGTTCCATAATCCATCAAAACAAAGTTCGCGATATAAATTGGAAGTTTGATTTTTTTGTCTAATGGATGTATCGCAAATAAATCAGTATTAAAGCCAATTTTTTCAGCATTTGCTAGTGCCTCTTCCGTAGTTCCCATTTTTGAACATTCTGATTTAAAGGCAAGAAAGTCCTTATTCCTTTCAAAATTTTTTGCAATCGGATGATCAACCGAAAGCGCAATAAAGGAGGCACCAAATATAGTATCAGGCCTAGTTGTAAAAACTTTTATTTTATCGAATTTATTTTCTTCAAATATTTTGAAATTTATTTCACAACCATAAGATTTACCTATCCAATTTTTTTGCATTAATTTGACTTTTTCAGGCCAATTTTTTAGTTTTTCAAGTTCATCCAACAAATTTTGTGAAAATTTTTTAATATTAAAAAACCATTGAGAAAGTTTCTTTCTCTCAACCATCACACCTGATCGCCATCCTCTGCCGTTAATTACTTGTTCGTTGGCCAAAACCGTTTGTTCAGCGGGATCCCAATTTACATAGGTATCTTTTTTGTAAACTAAATTTTTTTCATATAACTCCAAAAAAAATTCTTGCTGATGTTTGTAATATTCAGGATCGCAAGTTGATATTTCTCGGTCCCAATCTATTGAAAGACCAAGTGATTTTAGTTGTTTTTTCATGGTTTCTATATTTTTTTTTGTCCACTCTTTGGGATGAAGATTATTTTCACGCGCTGCATTTTCTGCAGGCAACCCGAAAGAGTCCCAGCCCATCGGATGTAGAACATTGAAACCTTTGAGTTTTTTATATCGAGCCAAAACATCCCCTATTGTATAATTACGGACATGACCCATGTGAATCTTACCGGATGGGTAAGGAAACATTTCTAGGCAGTAAAATTTTTTTTTGCCTTTATCGACTTCAACAGTATTGGTTTTTTTTTTAGACCAATAATCTTGCCATTTTTTCTCGATATTTTTTATATTGTACCGCTCCATGAATCGTAAAAAACTAAAGTTTCATAAATTTAGAAAATATGTGTTATTTAAGATCTGGTCTCTTTTTTCTATTTTTCTTTTTTGTTTGTTTTTCAAAAACAACAGCCTTTTTAAGAATAGCGACTTGTAATTCATTTTCCAAAGCAGAAGTTATTTTTTTAACCGTACATTCCTGTTGAGGATTACATTTTTTTTTATGTATAATTATTTTTATTCCATCAGCTCTTATTTGGTTTGTTAGAAATCTTACAGAAATTTTAATTGATTCATTTGTTGTCGCTCCTTCGTTGTACCAATCAGTACTTATAATTCCCCCAGAGTAATCAACTATAGATAATGGTAAAAAATCAAGTATTTCTAATGTGGCGCGCCACATAGGATTAGAAGTAGCAAATTGATAAGTAGTATTCTTATTTCCCCCCATCAACCCACCTAATGTTACACCTCTACCTTCTTCTAAATTTTTTTTGACTCTCTCATCAGCATTAGGTGAAACTTTTCTGGCGTCTGCTGGATCCCAAATTCCACAAGAGTTTAAAAAACCAAATAAAATAATCCCAGCAATAAATATAACAATCTTCTTTGGGTTGTAATTTACAAACATTATTACTTAATATACATCAATGTTGGTTTGTAAATTACTAATAAATCATACGAAAAAATCAATAATAGTGAGGATTTTAGTGGCATCGAATAGAAATGTGATAAATATACAACAATGTGAAAAAATATATATGTTTTCATACTTTTTTAATTTTTATTGCAGTTAGTGATGATAATTTGGCTTCATTCATATGAATAAATTAACAAAATAGGGAGTAAATTATGAATAAATTAACAAAAATAGGAGCATCCGCATTGTGCGGATCTCTAGCTGCTGTCGCGGCTGCACACGCAGGCTCGATGTCAGTAACAGGAGGCGCGACTGCAACGTATACTCAGGTTGAAGGTAAAGTTACTGGAAACCCTTTGGGTATGGCTTCTGCATTGACGTTCACAGGTACTGGTGAACTTGATAGTGGAGTTGGAATTACGTTAACGGTAGCACACAACGATAAAAACGCCTACTCGACCTCTGCAATAGCTGCAGACGTTCCGGGATTAGGAGTGTTCACGTTCGACCAAGGTGGCGGAACAGGTTTAGACCGTATCGACGATATGATGCCAACAGCTTGGGAAGAATCATATGACACTGGAACAGGTGCAAATTTAAGATCTGTAGCTGGTGCAGGTGGTTCAACTGATATCGAATGGGCTTTAAGCGGAGATCTA
>Ga0208467_1000067_pt1 | contig 27860 bp, 24 predicted proteins | sample DeeseametaMP2098_FD_184176 | JGI IMG/M metagenome (GOLD analysis project Ga0208467, IMG submission 184176) | Marine microbial communities from the Deep Pacific Ocean - MP2098 (SPAdes) | ecosystem: Environmental > Aquatic > Marine > Oceanic | place: North Pacific Ocean | collected 2011-05-26 | reverse complement strand
TCCCTGCTGAGTACATCAGGACTGGTTCCATGCTTGACCAAACGTTTAAACTGAGAAATATAGTGAATGGCAAAATCCACGCCAACACCAATAATAATGGATGATAGAATAGCGGTGATATGACTTAAATCCACGCCGAAAATACCCATAAAACCGAAATTGAGAATAACAGCGGATGTTAGTGGTACTACTGCCAATACTCCCCAAAGTAAACGCTTAAAAAAATATCCTGCTATCAAAGCGATAACAATTATGGAAACAGTAATACTGATAAATGAAGAGCGGACAATTAATCCAATCAAATCCCTGAAAACCACGAGCATTCCAGTGATAGTAATTTGCAGTCCTGATTTTTCTTTCTGATCAATTACTTCTTCCGTTTCTTCAACAAACTTGATGATTTCCTTTGAGGAAATATTTCTCATCAGCGCCGATGTCAGTCCAACAGAATAATCATAATCAACCAAGGAACTGAAATCTTCCGGGTCTCCTGACATAGAATACATGGTAAATAGGTTATTAATTTTTTCGCGCGTTTCCGGAATTGTTTCGTAAGCAGGATCATCATCCATTACAGTCCTGTGCATTTGCTTGATGATGTCCGCAATGGAAAATGTTGTTGTTACCCGGGGATGATCTTCCAAGAATCCTTGCAATTCTTCCATAAATGTTAAATTGTCAGGTTCTTTCATATCGCCTTCAATTCTAAACTGCAAATCCATCGTGCCAACCATTTCTTGGTCCAAAAATTCAAGACCCTGACGTATTTCTGAACCTTCCTTAAAAAATGATTGAATATCCACTTCCACATTGAGCCAATTCATACCAACGAGCCCGACCACAACAAGCAAAATGCCCGAACTCAAAACCTTTTTTGGTCTATTTAAAACACCTTTTCCAAATTTATCTATAGCATTTTCCAAGTAACTTGATTGTTTAACAGCTTTAGAATCCATATTCCATTTTTTAAGCATAATCAATGACGGTAAAAATGTTGAGGAAAGAATCCATGCCCAGGCAATACCGATTGAAACAGAAACACCATAACCTGTCTGTACTTCCAATGGAGAATAAATCATCGATAGAAATGCCGCAATTGTTGTTAAACTGGTAAGAAAAATCGGAAGCAGGAGCGACATCATTGTTTGGGTAACCGCTTCTTTTTTATCGCCAAACAAACGCATTTTCTTAAAAAATTTGGTCATGACATGGACACCATCAGAATTGGCAATCGTAAGCAAAATTATCGGCATAGATGTATTGATTAGACTGAAAACAAATCGTTCCGATCCGGTAAAGTGGTAAATCCAGCCCATACTCCCCATCATGGAAATAAGTGATAGAAATATGACGGAAAGGACCATTAAGACCCCAGGTACACTGCGCAGGCTGCTTAATAATATCAGAACCATAACAACCATTCCAATACGAACGAGCATCATTACATCTTCCCGAATTAATACAGTCATGATGCCGGTTATATATGGCGGGCCCCCAAAATAAACATTGTAGCCTTCCAACTGTTTTTCAGCTAAATCGCGAATTTTAAACGCCAAAATAGAATAATTTGCTTTATCATACGGCTGAATCATAATATTCATATAATCTTCATTAGTGCTGATAAATCGTACTTTAACATTTGGATTCCGATTTAAGTAATCTTCTATTGATAATAATTCTTCTGCTGAAAGATCGCGATAAGGAATCAAATCATCTATCAATAAAAAACCATCATCATTATCCATCCGGTTCATGGTAGTGACACCGTTTACTTCGTCCACTTCCGGCATCGCTTCCAGTTCTTCAGTGAAATCCCAAACTTTGGCAATCATTTCCTGGTTAAATACAGATTCACCGGGATGTCCAAAAGCAACATAAATAAATTCTGTGTTACCAAATTCTTTTTTTATCTCATCCCAAGTTTGGCGTGTGGGTATATCCTTCGGCAACAGTTTCATCATATCGTCTTCTATGAAGAAATAGCGTAAACCCGACGCCATGAAAGCAGTAAAAATCAAAGATAAAATGATTGTCCTTTTGGGATAATTCATTGATAGGTTGGTTATCCAGTGTTTAATGGGGTGTTCTTGCATACTAGTGTTTGCTTTCCTTATATGTTTGCATAACCTGTATTCCTTTTTCAGTAAAAATACCATTTGCCACTACATTTGCAAATCCAACAACTGTATCTTTAATCGGCAAATCATTCTTCAGAAAAAATTCCGGTTGGAATGTATTGTTGACCATATTGATAAAAACGATAGAAAAATGTTTCATATTCACATCGCTTCTGGCCAAGCCTTGTTTCTGGGCAGATTTAAATATTTCATAAAAATCCTGCTGCCGATTCAAGCGGAACGATTCGATTTCTTTCCACACAGCTGGATAAGTTGTTTTTAATTGTACCAATCGTTGTACGGGTGCCTTGGTAGCAAATGTGGAAATATGTTCCATTACTTTCACAAATTGGATGACAGGGTTGTCTCCATTTTCTCTTACTTTTTTAAATAAACGCTCTATTTTCCCCGTCATAAAATTGACAATTTTTCGGATGAGTTTTTCTTTGGTTGGGAAATACTTATAAATGGTTTTTTTGCTCATCCCTAATCGGCTTGCCAAAGATTCAACCGTGAATGATCTCACACCCGTTTGAGCTATAGATTCAAATCCCTGCTCCAGGATTTGTTCTTCTTGTTCTGTATATTGATTAACCATTGGAAACGATTTACGTTTATATCGTTTCCGAAATTAGAAAAAAATTTATTTCAAGTCAATAACAGAGTTAATTATTCATAGCCAATTGAACCATTATTACTATGTCATTCATCGTAACAACCCCATCTCCATTTAAATCTGCAGGTGGTGTTGGGTTATAACCTGTACCATAAATCATATCTACTGCTAAACTTATATCTTCAATATTTATCTCGCCATCAAAATTGACATCTCCCGATGTAAACACTGGAAAATCATCTATTAAATAGTTTAATTCATATCGTTGAGCTCTGGCGATCATTATGTTATTTCCGGGGAATATATAATTCCATACAATGCTTCCACTGGATGTCACTTCAAACATATGAGCATCATCTGCTTCTATAATAAGTGTATTACCATTGGGTAAACGAAAAGCCCCTGATTGTACATTGGAATAAAATCCGCCGCTATGCATCCAAACAGGCCCATTGGGACCATAAGGATCTGATCCATTCAATATATAGTTTCCTGTTGAATCAACTGGAGTATTTATTTCAAACACAGCTGAATTATTATTCTGGTAATTATTATTGTAACATATTAGATGACCTCCACCAGGATAGTTAGCAGGAATCCAGTTAATTCCATGCTGAGAATTCAATTGTTGATTTGATCCATTACCTCTATCATACACTTGCGGATTACCCCATCTATACAAATAATCTCCACCTTTTCCTGAATTCCCACCTGAATGAGAGGCTGCTTCAGAGGTGGTTGTACTGTGGTCAATGATATAAATCTCACCCATCGTCCTTGATGATACAACAATCTGGTCCAGATCAGTATTATAATCAATAGCATTAAAATGCATCCAATCGGCGTGTGAGTTACCGGGCCCTTGTGTACCGCCAACCATTCCATAATTGATATTCATTAATTCAGGATGGTCAGCAATAACACCATAGTTTGGTAAGGCCGAGTCTACATCTTGAATCAAATGGTCCCATAAATGCCATTCCCAAACTATATTGGCACTATCTGTGCCAATAGGCTCCAATTCCAGAATGGCTTCAAACCACATTTCATTTAGAGGATTATCGATCGTTTGCCGGCCCATGGCATAGGCTTCTGCTGCTGTTTTTCTTTCCCAGGCTATGACAAGAATATTGCCGTTTGGTAACGGCTGAATATCATGATGGTGCTGATATTGATTGTCGGAAACTGTATAATACCAAAGAATATTGCTATCCCAATCTAAACGGGCAATGCCGCCGCCAACACCGCCATTAGTCATGGTGGGGTTCTGTACCCGATATGGATAAATAATTGTACTGTCTTGCTGCAGATAGGCCATACTTGCTGGACCTCGAGAATGATTCCAAACATTTATTACATTGAGCTGATTATTAATTAAATAGGTAGTTCCATTACCGCCGCCACCCGGTCCACCGGCTTGAGGTGAAAAAATTGTATATCCATTAAATGCCTGGCCAAATAAACCACAGACTAATATGATGGAAAAAATAATTCGTTTTAATAGATTCATATATTATTCAAATTTTGTTTAACCAATAGACTAAAATATAGTCAATTAGTTAAATCTGATGGTTAAGTTAATTGTATTATTTAATTAATATACTATTAACGTCTTTAAAGCAAATAAACTAATAATACCTTTGAAAACATCCAGAGCATTTAAATCATACTTTACGATAGGACGCACATTTGGAACGTGGATCAGTCCAATTATTTCTGGGCTCCTGTTGTTATTTCTTCGTTTAGTCGTTGGAATAGGATTAAAGTTGGATAATTTATTTTTTCCTTCCATCCGGAAAAAGAAAATTTCACCCATAGTTATTGTCGGTAATCCACGTTCCGGTACAACATTTTTACACCGCTTTCTCATTAATCAAGGCTTGGGAACCGGTGCTCAATTATGGCAAATGGTTTACCCTTCGCTTACATTACAGAAATTGATTAAACCACTGCTTCCGCTTTTAGAAATCATAAGTCCTGCCCGCCATCATTCCACAGCAGCTCATAAAACCAGTTTAACCTCTATCGAAACAGATGATGTTTCATTGCTTTTCAAGTATTTCGATGGATTTTTCCTTTACGGTTTTATTCTTTCTTTTGCTGAAGAAGATCTATTTGATTGGTTTGATCCCAAAATAAGGAATACATCTGGACGGGATTTTGACTGGTATGAAACATTTTGGAAACGTTTAGCTATTTCTGCCAAACATGATACAGTGATTCCAAAACTCTTTTCATTGAGTACAAATATTCCTGCTTTTCTAGATCGTTTTCCGGATGCAAAAATAGTGTACATGGTTCGTGATCCTTTAAATGTGCTGCCTTCAGGATTAAGTTTGGTAACAGGCGTACTGGATAAACGATTTGGGTTTTGGAGTCTGGATCAAAAAATTCAACAGCGATTCTTAAAACGTCTTTATAATGCCTTATTAGAATTATTGAAACGGTTTCATGAAGATTGGCAAAGCGGTGCGATTGATCAATCAAAAGTATTCATTGTAAAATATGATCGTATTATGACAGATTTTGAAGAATTAATGAACGACATACTTATATTCATTGGAGCAACTCCCACTGATGAAATGATGACAGAAATAAAAAATACAGCTGAAAGCCAGCGGCAATACACAAGCGCTCATCAATATAACTTAGAGAAATTTGGATTAACTGAAGACCAGATTCGTTCAGACTGTGCATTTATTTATAATACATTTTTTGCTTCAGAAAATGATGAAGATGTCTAAAATTTCCTTAATCTTTTTCAGTTTAAGCTTGATCTTTGGTCTGGATCTTTCCGGGTTAAATACAAATCAGGACTGGACTACCCTGCAGAATGATGCTGTCATTATTAAGACCACACAGTATTTGGGCTTTCCCATATGCAATGCAGAAACAACTCTTCCTTTTTCCTTAAAAACAATTTCTGCAATTATTGAAAATGTAAATGAATATCCCGATGTATTTCTACGGGTGACCCAAGCAAGATCATTGGAAGAAGATATAGTCCACATCATGCTGGACATGCCGTTTCCATTTGCAGGGAGAGATTACATCATTAAGTATAACAAACATAAATTCGGCAGCAAATGGACATTCAATTTTTCTGCAGTCGAGCATAAAGATGCTCCCCTTAATAAAGGTCATGTGCGCCTGATACATGCTGCCGGCGAATGGAAATTGACTGCAATCAATGATCATGAAACGAACGTTGCTTACATGTGGAATGGAGAATTACTTGGTGATTTTCCGACTTGGGGACTTTCCCGTGCCTGGGTCGAGCAAGGAAATGAAATGATGGAATGGCTTAATGATGCACTTAAAGATTAATTTATGAAAATTAAAACAATACTATATATACTATGTAGTTATACGCTAATTGCCCAGTCATCTACACAATACAGCGGGTATGTACATTTATACGACATTCACCGTTTATCCGACCGTTCGATCATTCACCTTCCCTGGCGCATCTTCAGCTTGAACGTGGATCATCAAAGAGGGGATTTTGCATTTAATTCAACCTTGGCAATGGAATATAAGATCCGTGAGGATGATTCCTTTTTCTCCAGCAGTGATCCCCAGGAGTTTACTTGGGACTTGCGGGAATTGTACGCCAGCTGGTTTACATCCTTTGGAGAAATAAAGGTTGGTAAACAGATCCAATCCTGGAGCAGCGTGGATGATAACAGCCCAATCGATAACATCAACGCCTATGATTATTACTACATCTTCAATTTGGGCAGTGACCGAAAATACAGTTCACTGGGATTAACCTTGGACTATTATTTGAATAATACAAAACTAGGTTTCTATTATTCTCCCCTGCACCATACCAATAGGCTGCCCATCAACGATCCTGAATTTCCTATTCAATTACCTGTTACACCAAGAGCATCGCAAATAATAAGCCCAAATAACCCAGATGAATACGGTATTACACTGCAGCAAAAAATGAATGTTGCAGATCTTTCATTTACCTATTTCAGTGGATATGACAGATTATTCAGCCTGAGCGGCTCCAATGTATTTACAAATCAATTTCAGACAATGTCTGTACTGGATACTGTTTTTTCATTTCGCAAAACAGATATGATCGGCGCCGGGATCGTTATTCCAACAAAATGGATCATCCTGCGGGCTGAATATGCTCAATTTTCAACTTTTGATAATAATGACTCTACTTCTATTTCGAACAAAGGACCTTCGAGAAGTTTTGGCTCGGCAAATGAAGTGTTTTTCTCTCACGCGTTTGAAACAAAGGCAAAATATTATCAAACCATATTACAACTGGAAACTGAATTACCGGGAGGAATTGAATTCATCGGCCAATATTTCAAATATGATACACTTTCGTTCAATGCTGAATATTTGCCGGATGTGGACCTGCCCTTATTGGAAGCAGGTTTTGAGCCCTATTCTGTATTCTTCCCCGGAATGGGAACACCTTTGGCAATTATGGCACCTGAAGTTATTATCATGATTTTTAATAAATCATTCTTGAATGAGCAATTGCTTATTGAAACACTTTTTTTATTGGACCAAGCCACTTATAATGGTACTAAAGGAAATGGACGCTTGATCGAATTAAAAAGCACGTACGACCTTTCTGCATCATTAAAACTGATCACCGCACTGACGAAAGTAACAGGCAATTCATCACTGGATGACAATTATACTTTTAATAATATGGTAGACTTCTCCCACATTCGGTTTGAATTGAAATATTTCTTCTAAATTATTTCAACAGCACCATCTTCTTGGTCTGTATAAAACTTCCGCTTTCGATTTGAACAAAATAAAGACCGCTTAGCTGGCGGCTTCCATCCCATTGGATACTATGATATCCTGTAGATAATTCATCATTTATAAGTGTAGTGATTTCATGTCCAACAATATTATACACCTTTACCGTAACAAACTCTGTTTGAGGAATTGAGAACTCTATTGTGGTCGTTGGATTAAAGGGATTGGGATATGGATTAAATAAGTGAATTTTATCCGGTAGAAAAAAATCTCCGGTGACAGCTGCGGCATCACAATCCTGGGAGTCTGCTACCATAAACGAATAATAAAATTGATCCAGGCTAATATTAAAATGCTCACTGTTGGCTATACATTCAGGCACATCATCACAAAGCTGATTGCCGCCGATGGCGAAATAGGGATACCAGGCCGCATCCATGTCATTCCAATTAATATCAAGCGAGCATATACATGTCGGTATAAAGCTGATCTCATTATTAAATAGCCATAAATAATTTAGATTCTCCAAATTGCAGAACGATTCAGGTAATGAATCCAGTTCATTATAGCCGGCGTCCAGCAGGTATAGATTGGATAAATTGCCAAAATCCTCCGGAAGATTTTGTACTCGATTATTGGAAATATACAAGGACTGCATATTGGTTAATTGGCTGAAACTGGGTGGTATTTCTGCAATTCTGTTCCACTCCAGATACAGTGCGCTTAATTCATTCCAGTTGCCTATACTGTCCGGAAGTACAAAAATAGTATCATTCACTCCACTGTCATTACCATAATTGCCGGCAACAAGGATTTTTAACCTGCCGTTATTCCACGTTTGTGTTCCAAGCTCAAGGGGAGAATCATAGTCCAGACCATTTTCACTGATCAGTGTATCAAGCACATCAATATCGTTGGTATAAAAACAGCTGTCCCCATCAATAATATTTACTGAAGCAGGAATGGTATCAAAATACGTGTATTCAGGATCGCATTGTGCATGTAATGGAAATTGGATTAGGATCAGGAGTATGACTGAAAATTTCATTTATTTAAGGAGTAGTACTTTTCTTGTTTGTGTTTTCATACTTGATGTTAGTCTAAGAAAATATACGCCGCTTGGCAATGAAGAAGCATTCCATTGAATAGTGTATTCACCTTGGTTTAAATCCTTATCGATTAATGTTTCTACCAATCGCCCGGTTACATCAAAAACTTGCAGAAGCGACGCATGCGTCGCAGCTATACTAAACCGTATGGCGATTGTGGGATTAAACGGATTTGGAAATGGTTCATATAGCTTAAATGCATTTGGCAATAATTCATCATCAATTGCCACGGGGAATGTATAGGCATTTACATTGACTGTTTTTGTTAATTGAATATGATTGATTGGAGTTACAGTGAAAACCATTGGATTCGCTGATGCAAGATCACTTATTTGATCAGCAGAATATACGGCTGTGAAATTTTCTCCCGGTTGAATGAATACTTCTTGAATGGATGAATCAAACCAGCCTTCATCATCTACTAATGAATATGCATACGTAACTGCATTATAACCTTCATTATGAATTTCAAACGCAACTATGGAATCTTCTACAGAAACACTCGGCTCTGATTCATGCGTATGGAGATCTTGAGTAACTATACTAAAAGCCACCGGATAAATTCCCGGAATGCGCATCGCTCTGTATACTGCACCATTGGGCAATGTCAAATTCAGGTCCGCTTCCCAGACGATTTCACCATTGGTGTTCACTTCCAGGGATGTACCGCCGCCGCCAACAGTGGTAATTAAATAATTGCCATTATCCAGTTTTTGTGCATTGCCGGAAGCAAAACCGAATAATTCTGTCGGTAAAACATATTCCCATTCTATCGTTGCATTTTGATTTGCATCATCGATTTCAATTTCTATAGCTCTGGAGGTGGGTTCATCTGTCTCCAAAAAAATCTCACTCAAATTACCGTTATCAAAGGTAACAATATTGCCATTATTCAGTACTTGCAGACTGTGCTGAAAACTGAAACCCAGATCATGTCCAAAATCCACTTCACCGGATGAAAATTCATGACCCATATTCCAAACAACATTACCACTGGCATGATCAATTTTGGTTATTCTTGATAAGTGCCGTGTAGAAATGTAAATGGCATTGTCTTCTTCAGAAAAAGTTATGGCGTTTATGTGGGTCCAATCGTACTGCTGATCTATATAAGCCTGGTCCCAAGTCCCGCCAATATCATCATAATCCTGCATATCATAATAATCGAATGTGTTCCAGCTCCAAACCACTTCCTTTGTATCCTTGTCCCATTCCACGATCTTATCGCCCACCCAGGGAAATTCTAGCGTTACACCATCGGCAATGTAACCAAGTCCCTGAAATAATGATGTCCAGCTGCCAATAGGAATTGACCCGAATAGAGTATCGGAAACAACGCCCATATAATTGCCGTTAGGCAATTGGATAAGGTCGTGATGCAAAAATTCATCATTGGGTTCCTCCCAAACAAAATCATTATCAATATTAAATTCTACTCCCGGCAAATTGTTATTTAATGAATTATCCAAATAACAGCCAAAAAGATCACCATCCTCATTGGTATTATAAAAAACCAGGTCGTCATCTCCGGAATTCCAGATTTCATTTCCATTAAAATCCACAACTGCACTATAGTAATTGAAAAATGAACCGAATATTGTTACACCATCCGCTATAACAGATTCATTGGAAAAAGTAGTCGTTACATTTGATATTTGTTCGGCTGTGGTAAATGTGAAAACGTCTGACCAAGGACCAAGATCGCCATCCAGATTATGTTTTCGGACTTTCCAATAATATTGCGAACTCCATTCGATATTTTCTCTAGCGATATAAACCAAGGTTTGGTCTGTCACATTAATCACAACGTCGGTAAAATTATCATTATTGGAAACCATTAGTTGATAGCGATCTGTCGATGGAATTTGCTCCCATTCAAACTGGACGTATGTATGATACAAAGCGCTGTAATTCGGCGGCTGAATCAGATCAGCATTTGTTATGGCTAGAAATGAAATAATGAATAGTAAGTGTTTCATAAATTTATATCGATAAATCAGGAGCAAATTTATTAAACCCAATATAATACTATTAGTTAAATGTAATTTTAGTTTCTTATGACAACGTCTTTTCAACCACCAATCGTCGTTTTGGCCAATGGCCGTTTTCCATCGCATACAATTCCACTGCAAATCCTTGATGAAGCAGGGACAGTAATTTGCACAGACGGCAGTGCGGATACATTGCTGCAATTCGAGCGTACACCCCATATTATCATAGGCGACCTTGACTCAACAAGTCTTAATAAAAACGAATTCCCGGGCCTTTGGATTGAAACACCTGACCAAAATAAAACGGACCTCCAAAAAACACTGGAATGGTGTTTTGTCAACGATTTGCATGACGTTATTGTGCTGGGTGCCATGGGACATCGGGAAGATCATAGTTTAGGGAATCTGCATGTTTTGGCGGAGTTTTCCGAAAAGATGAATATCCATTTTGTATCAGATTATGCGTCCATCCATTGCTGCAAGGGAAAACGGTCGTTTCCATCTATAAAAGGCCAGCAGATTTCCATTGTTGCCATTGAGCCTGTTGAGTCAATAACAACTAACGGGTTGCAATACGCTTTGGATAACGAACCATTGCCACAGGCCTGCAATGGTATCAGCAATGCGACTGAAGGTACTGAATTTTCCATAGACACGATTCACCCAGTCTGGTTGTTCATCAACCACTTTGGATGAGGCAGTTGTGCACTCTTTAGACTGGCTGGCCATTGGCGGATATGTTGTCCTGCTGCTTTGGCTGGGATTTTATAAATCAGCAAAAAAAGAAGAATCTAAAGATTTTATCCTGGCCGGACGGAAATTGAGCCTGCCGGGGTTTATTGCTACGCTGGTTGCCACATGGTATGGCGGCATTCTGGGGATTGGTGAAAACACGTATAATTACGGCATCCAAACCTGGTTCATTTTCGCCCTGCCCTATTATATATTTGGGCTCTTGTTTGCAATTTTCCTAGCACCACGAATTAGAAACCTTCCTCACCGTTCCATCCCCGATCACTTTAAGCATCATTTTGGACATAGTGCCGGAATCGTCAGCGCCCTGCTGATTCTATTTCTCGCTTCCCCGGCACCCTATATTTTGAGTCTCGGTTTACTATTGAAACACACTGTTGGCTGGTCACTGCAGTCAGCAATCCTCATTTCCACAGGGTTGAGTTTAATCTATATCTGGTACGGCGGATTTCGATCTGTCGTGCGCACGGATATACTGCAATTCGGGTTTATGTTCGCCGGATTTATATTACTGCTGATCTTTGCTTGGGGACTCAGTGATGCTCCAATTACTCTGATTTCAACTCTGCCGGAACGCTATTTCGATCCCACCGGCGGGAATTCTATCCAATATATACTTGTCTGGTTTTTTATTGCCATGTGGACGTTTATTGATCCCGGTTTTTACCAACGCACGGCGGCGGCCGGTTCTCCTGGTACAGCAAAAAAAGGAATTCTGATTGCAATTGGCTTTTGGTTTATTTTCGATATTTTAACTATAACTACAGGCCTCTATGCAGTGGCGTTATACCCAAATCAAGATGCTGCCATGGCCTATCCTGAACTGGCTTCTCGTATCCTTCCTCCCTTCGTTTATGGCATTTTTCTGGTGGGTTTATTCTCCACCATCATGTCCACTATTGATTCTAATGGACTCATTTCTGCAATTACTTTTGGACGTGATATCCTGCTGCGGATTCAGCAAAAAGATGAACGGGGAAATGAAAGGGAATATATCCGTAAAGGACTGGTGGTCATGGCTTTTATCGCCGTATTGTTGGCCTTAAGCATACCATCTGTTGTTAAATTATGGTACGTAATCGGCTCCATCATTGTACCGGGCATCCTGCTTCCTTTTCTCATGACCTTCACCAAAATGAAATTAAATGACCGCAAAATAATCCCCACATTGTTGATACCGGTCATTACTGCTGTTTTCTGGTTTTATTATGGAAAAATAATCGGCCACTACCCCGGAAATATTGAGCCATTTTACCCGGGATTGCTCATTTCTATTGTGCTTATTGGAATATGGAAAAAATGAAACTGGAAATAGAACGAAAATTTCTTGTCCGGGATAACTGGCCACGTCCGGATGCAGGGCAGCACTGTATCCAAGGGTATATCAGTGCTGATAAACATAAATTATAAATCAATACTGATTTGCACTACCAAGCACATTTTTTATTTTGTGTTTGTACAGTTCTTTTAGTGCTTCACGAGCCGGCCCAAGATATTTACGCGGATCGAACGCTTCAGGAGAATCATTAAAAACTTTACGGACTGCTGCGGTCATTGCAAGGCGTCCATCTGAATCAATGTTAATCTTGCATACTGCAGAAGTCGCGGCCTTCCGAAGTTGTTCTTCCGGAATACCAATTGCTTTTTTTAACACACCTCCGTTTACGTTGATCAAATCCACCAAATCCCGCGGCACAGAAGATGAACCATGCAAAACAATCGGAAAACCGGGGAGTTTTTTTTCTATTTCTTCCAGTACATCGAATTTCAGTGGTGGCGGAACCATCTTTCCATTTTCGTCCTGTGTGCATTGTTCTGGAGTGAATTTAAAAGCACCGTGGGACGTCCCGATGGAAATTGCCAATGAATCACAGCCGGTTCGTTCAACAAATTCGATTACTTCTTCCGGGCGTGTATACGTGGACTCTTCAGCGACTACATCATCTTCAATCCCTGCCAAAACGCCAAGTTCAGCCTCTACGGTCACATCAAACTGATGGGCATAGTCTACCACTTTTTTTGTAAGAGCGATATTCTCATCAAATGAATGATGTGACGCATCAATCATCACTGATGAAAACCCCATGTCTATGCAATCTTTGCACAATTCAAATGTGTCTCCGTGGTCCAAATGAACAGCGATGGGGAATTTCCCGCCGAGTTCCCGGGCAAATTCCACAGCCCCCTGGGCCATATAGCGCAGGAGTGTCTGGTTTGCGTACTTTCTTGCCCCGGATGACACTTGCAAGATAACTGGTGATCCAGTTTCGGCACAGGCCTGTATAATCGCCTGTAACTGTTCCATGTTGTTAAAATTATAAGCAGGGATAGCGTATTTTCCTGCCATTGCCTTTTTGAACATCTCTCTGGTGTTCTCAAGACCTAATTCTTTGTAGTGTACTGACATTGTATTCTCTCTTAATTAAATTAATTACTAGGTTTTTCTGGTTGTTGGGCCTGTTAAATCTGGTTTTCAATTTCCGTTAATAATTGTTTATACCAATCCTTTTCAGTATCAAAAGGTTTTCCACCTTTAATTCGACTAAAATCGATAAGGTTCATTTCATTATTATTATTTTCGTCCAAACCTGCGACTCCGCTTTTTCCATCCAACGCCATGTCAGATGCCAATGCAGCAGACTTTTTGATTAATTCCAAGTCATATTCATTGGGCGCTGCTGATCGAGCAAAATAACCGCTTTTCTGAACCAATACTTTATCAGCATTTAATTTTTCTTTAAACTTTTCTGCAAACCATTGACCGGGGTTTATTTCATCCAAGCGTACATGACCAAAGGCATCCCGTGGAACGTTCTCCCCTTCTGCCTCCATTTCTTTTACGATTGTTTCAATCCCGGCACCTTCGCTCAAAAAAATATTTACACCATCTTTTTCATCCATCCGTTTGTTTAAACGTTCGCATTCTGCTTCAAAATTCAATTCTTCTTCCGGTATATACACTGCGTCCACATCCCAACGCTTACGGGAAATAAGCATGGAATCCACAAATGATTTTCCATCAAGGCGTTCACGATATTTTTTAGCAGTTGCCGCTGTGAGCCAACCACAATGTCGCCCCATGACTTCATGTATTATAAGTTGTCGAGTACTCGTAGTGTTTTCATTGGCAATATTTTCAAAAAAGATGGCACCCTGTTCCGCTGCCGTATCAGCACCTAAAGAACGAGCAATTGGAAACACATCATTATCCACAGTTTTAGGTAACCCGACGACAGTAAGGCCATAATTATTTTCTGAAAGAAAGTTGGCTAATTCAGCAGCCATTGAATTCGTATCGTCCCCACCAATCGTATGAAGTATATCCACCCCATCAGATTTAAGTTGGTTAGCGGCAACCTCAACAGGATTTTCACCATCTTTTATATAACCGTTTTTAACGCAATTTTCCACGTTGGTTAATTTTACACGACTATTCCCGATTGGGCTACCTCCATATTTCATGAGGGTGTCGGCATGGCTATGAGCATTATCCGGAAATGAAATTGAATTCCCCAACAACAATCCGCGGTAACCATTTAAATATCCAATGAGATCGGCGTCCGATTCCTTAACATGATATTGTTTGATCAGGGCGCCAATAGACGCCGAAAGGCAAGGCGCCAGTCCTCCGGCTGTTAAAAATGCAATTTTCATTTAGTTAATTGAGTACTGATAATGTTGTTAAAATCTTTATATATTTTTGTAACTAATTAGCTGATTTCAAATGGAAAAAATCATGTGGAAACCGTCTGTTGAGCAAATTGAACGCTCGCAGATGTTTGAATTTAAAGAATTCATCAACACGAGGCATGGGCTAAATCTTGATTCTTATACAGATCTTCACGATTGGTCCGTAGATAATATCCATGAGTTCTGGGCTTTCGCATGGGAATTTTTTGATATTATTCATACACAGCCTTATACGCAGGTTGTAGATGATGTTTCCAAAATGCCTGGGGCAAAATGGTTTACCGGCGTTCGCCTCAATTTTGCAGAAAACCTTCTTCGACGACGAGATGATAAAACAGCGCTAATTTTCAAAGGCGAAAGCCAGCCAGTACGAAAACTCACTTATGCTGAATTGTATAGTGAAGTGGCTAAAACAGCTGCAGCCTTAAGAACTGCCGGTGTAGAAAAAGGTGATCGCGTAGCCGGCTTTGTTCCCAATATGCCCGAAAGTATTATTGCCATGTTAGCCACGACATCTATCGGCGCAATTTGGTCATCGTCCTCTCCCGACTTTGGAATCAAAGGTGTTCTGGACCGTTTCAGCCAAATTGAACCGAAAGTCCTATTTGCAGCGAATGGTTATTTTTATAATGGAAAATTCCACGATTCATTAGAAAAATTGAAAGGTATATTACATGACCTTCCTAGCGTTGAAAAAGTAGTTGTAATTCCTTATAGTGATGAAGACCCGGATATTTGTATCATCAGCAACAGTATACTTTTTTCGGATTTTATTGATAATGATGATGAAGAAATTGAATTTGAACAATTACCATTTGATCATCCATTATATATCATGTATTCATCCGGGACCACTGGCCTTCCAAAATCAATCGTCCATGGCGCTGGAGGAACATTACTTCAACATTTAAAGGAACTTCAGCTGCATTGTGATTTATGTGAGCAAGATACGATCTTTTATTTTACAACCTGCGGCTGGATGATGTGGAATTGGTTAGTGAGCAGTCTAGTTACAGGTGCTTCATTGGTTTTGTACGATGGCGCCCCGTTTTTTCCGGACGCAAATGCCATGTGGAAGATGGCAGAAGAATTGGGAATCACTGTTTTTGGTACCAGTGCTAAATTTATCGCGGGCAGTGAAGCCGCCGGCAATAAACCCATTTCAACCAATGATCTTTCTAATGTACGGCTGATACTTTCCACCGGTTCACCGTTGATGGAAGAAAATTTTGATTATATATATCGTGATGTTAAAAAAGATGTGCAATTGGCATCCATATCAGGAGGAACAGATATCGTTTCCTGTTTTGCCGGCGGCAGTCCTATGCTGCCAGTGTATCGCGGCGAGTTACAATGCAGTGGGTTGGCGATGGATGTAGATGCCTTTGATCACAAAGGAAAATCCAGTCGAAATGCAAAAGGTGAACTTGTATGCAAAAAAGCATTTCCTTCTATGCCTATTTATTTTTGGAATGACCCTGATGGTCAAAAATATCACAATGCTTATTTTGACAAATTTGAAAACATCTGGTACCATGGTGATTATATCGAAATTAATGATCATGGCGGTATAAAGATCTTTGGCCGTAGCGACGCTACGTTAAATCCGGGAGGAGTTCGAATCGGTACAGCGGAGATCTATCGCGTGGTGGAACAAATGGCCGAAGTGGCCGATAGTTTGGTTGTGGGTGTACAGTCAAATGGGGATGAACAGGTGGCCTTGTTTCTTAAAATGGATGAAGGTGCAATACTGAATGATAATTTGATAAACCAGATTAAATCATCTATCAGGGCAAATTGTTCACCGCGTCATGTTCCATCCATAATTAAATCTGTAGAGGATATCCCTTACACAATCAGTGGGAAAAAAGTTGAATTGGCGGTGAAAAAAATAATTCATGGCGAAGAGGTCACCAACAAGGATGCCCTGGCAAACCCTGAAGCATTGGACTGTTTTAAGGGTATCTTTTGATTATTCCAATTATAACTCTTATTATTTCTGTCATACTTTTTATTGGGTCATGGCGAAATGAAAAACGGATTTTGTTTCTTATTCAACTTTGCATTATTTATGCATTGGTTACTACCGGCTGGTATAATATCCAACATAACCCTCATTTGATAATTTGGTTATGTAACATTACCGCTGTCATAGGTTTAATCCTCTCGTTCAGATTTAACCAGAAACTCTTTGATATCTTTTTTTACTTTGCATGGACGGGCGATTTGCTGACGCTGTTGATCTGGCCCAACCCTGTCAGCCCTCCATTGGAAACTTATCCCTTATCATGGGCTGGATTCGTTTTAAAACACACAGCACCCCTTGCATTGACAATTTTATTTATCAAACAGGGACAGTTACTCAATAAAAATGCTGCATGGACGGCGTTAAAGGTTATGCTGATTTATGCCGGTTTTATTTCTATTTATAATTTACTTTTTGATCAGAACATTTTGGATTTGAGATATCCTACACTGGATATTGAACTATTATTTGGAGATTGGCCACTTTATATTGGTGTAAATATCCTCCTGGCATTCATCTGGTATTATGTAATTCATGTAATAACCAATCGCATGAAATTGGTAAAAGTTTTGTAAATTCCAATACCCCCATGGCGGCTGCTTTCCTTTTATTGGGAGCTTGTGATTAAGCGCAGCCGCCTTTTTTTATAGAGTCATTGCGAGCGAGGTACGAGCGTGGCAATCTCCTTCCTTTAGTAAACGTAAAGACATGATAAATCACCGGACGTTTACATCCTCAAGGAGATAGCTTCGTCATTTCATTCCTCGCTAAGACAAATTGTTTGTTTATTTAAAATAATAGATACTGTTATTGCGATGACAAATTTTCTGGAACTGAATTATTCATCATGGCGTACAAGCCCCTAATCACAAGCGTAAACTCAATGAAAGGAGCACGCCATGAAAAAAAACGATAACAGCTCAAAGGGAGCATTTGTTATTTCTCTTACATTCGCAGTGGTAGTTTTCACTGCGATTTACATTCAACACAAAACAACTACTGAATCATTTGTGAAAGTGGAAACACCCGCACTAAATGAAGAAGTGTTAGCTGTTGAACCGGAAATAGCTGAAGTAATGTATCCTGTAGAAAATGAATTGCTTGAAGAAGAAATTGCCACTCCGGAACCACCGGCAGTGATTTCTTTTACCAAAGCTTATTCCTCTGCCAGGGAAGCACTCGGCCCCGGCCAGATCTTTACTTGGAATGGGAATCAGTATTCAACCAATACTGCGGAAGAAGCTGCATCACAAATATTAACTGACGAACCAGAGAGCAACTTGACAAACGCACAAGACTCACTTGGCAATACCCTCTCCCATACACTTACTCCGTAACTGAAACAAAAAGCCCCCTGTTTTCAGGGGGCTTTTATTTTTTCAAGATCTTCCGGATCTGCGTTCGGTGCAGATACTGATGCCCCGCAGCTAAACATAACCATTGAAATGAATTCAAAGGTCCCAGCCATGGATGGTCGAATTTCATGGCCGAACTGCGGTGGTAGCGCTCATCGCTCATGACCGTGATAAATTCATCCTGGAAACCGTTGAAACGGCCGATGATCTCTGCCCCTGTTTTATCTGACGGTTTTACATCGGCAATATCGAGGTCTTTATTGGGTACTTTTTCTTCATTCAAGCTGATGATGATATCCTTTAATTCTCTTCCCACAATGACCAAGTGCTCCAAGACCATCACCGGGGACCAAAACCGTGAACTGTCTTCCAATCCACGCAGCCTGTCGATCAACACCGGAGTTAGTAATTGATCGTTATTCAAAAGTTCGATCAGTGCTTTGATATTCTGGCCTTCTTCGTGAAACAGTTCTACACCGGAATGCCAGGTCATGGTGCGGACATAATTGGGAAAGGTTACATAGCGCAGGTAAAGTGTTTCATACCAAGGCAGGCCTGCACCGGATTCATCAAGGGTTGGCGATATCAGCATTAAATTTTATTAAACGCCTGTTCCAAGTCAGCAATCAAATCATCCCCTGCTTCTATACCGCCATAACGCATGAAAGAGTCTTGTATCTATTTTTTGTTGATTTGACATGAATTTTCCTGTATAATATTTGAAAGAATGTAGCTCTTAATAAGAAAAATGCGCAATGGAGTCAATGAGGTATTTGTCTTTATATTTTTTCTTATTATAATAGTCACTGGATTTTCACTCATTTAATGGACAATTAGAAAATGACAGAAGAAAAGAAATATAAAGGAAGTAAAACCAAAGTAGAATCATTGGTCAAAAAATTGATTAAGGATAACATGTATGACCCTAACGATGAGGAACATTGGCTTATCGATGAATATGATAGATTTAATCACCATGCAAAGGAATCATTAAATGTATTTGAAAAATATTATGGTGCGGTCTGGGATGATTTAAAAAAAATGCGGCGTATGAATATAGAAATTTTTTCAGAACATTTGGAAAATCCGAATTACTATCTTATGGATTTACTTGTTTCCGATTTCATTAAGAAAACAGTTAAACGAAAAGATCTGAAATCACCCCTAATGCTGCAAAAATTGCAAATTGTTTATATTAATGACAGGATAATTTTAAACTAATATTTATACTCTTAAAGTATTCCTTGCAGAAAAAATCTATTCCACGGAATGATTAGAAGTTGTAAGTCATTTTAACGCCAGCATAATTATTTCGCAAATTCATTTCAGGAGCGTAACTCAAATTTAATTGTTTACCATATTTATAGCGCACAGCATCCCGTTTTTCTTCAATGATCTTGGCGCCATGATACACATCGTAGATCACATCGGCGATCAATAGACCGACGCCCAACATAACCAACAATCCGCCTCCACCGCCTTCATATTCTTTTTCCATGGGTTTTAGGTCATAGGTCACATCACTGCCCACCATGCCTGTGGGGATCATTTCATAGCGCATTTCGCTGTCGTTTTCACCTTCTATGTATACTGAATATTGTGATTCCGGCCATTTCCCATCTTTATCATCAACCATAGCAGCTCCGGCAATGATCAGACCGATACTCCCCAATGCTACTCGACGAATTCGTTTGGCTGTTTTTTTATCACCGGCATAATCATGGATCAATCCCGGTATGGGTATTGATGACAGCGCTATGCCGACAGTCAAACGGCGGTTCATATCACGGTATTCTTCGAAGGTCATTTCTTCCGGTATGGGCGTTAAGGGAGTTTCATTCAGTATGTCACCGCCCAATGATTGGGAGTTGACTGCACTTGAAAGAATAAACAATACAATTAAGATCTTCATAACTAACTCCTTGGTCTCAATTTCCAGTTCTGTAGTTAAAAATATATATTGAATATAATTTATTCATGAATCATTCTTTCAATAAAATTACCCACAGCTTTATTATTAGTATATTCTACACCAAGCAGTGTACTGATGGTTTTTGCTATTTGTGAACTGTATAAAGTTTCCATATTTTTTGTTTCACCCAAAGCAGGCGTATCCGGCCCCAGTACCGCGAGCCACACTTTTTCAGCCCCTTGCACGTCACTGCCGTGGTGGCGCCAATAATCAATTGGATCATCACCCCGCCCGTGATCAGTGGTAACGATCAACGTTGTTTTATTTTTATAGCGGTAGTCGCTCTGGGTCCATTCCCATATATTTTGAATAAATCCATCGAGAGCATTTGCTGCATTTAAATATTGACCATATTTTCCCTCGTGGGCGTATTCATCTGTTTCATCAAATGCTATATACAGTAACCGGGGTTTATGGCGCTGCAGGAAATCAAACGCATATTGATAAGTAAAGGCATCATAACGAACTGAACTCCAGGGAACGGGCACCTGAAACAAAAGTTCATTGAGCAGTTTAGCCTTTTGGCTGCCATAGGTTTCTTCAAACTTTTCCATCCCGGAATTAACTGTGAATCCGGCCCGCTGCTCATTGATAATATAATCAAACACATCCCAGGAGCAGAAAGCCGCTACTTGCCCTTTAAAGCCCGGCTGGTTATGTATGTACTCCAGTACGGTGATGTTGGGATTATTTTCTCTTGCATTGCTGTTGCGGGTTGAATCCACATAACCTACAAGTATTTCACTATACCCGGGATAGGAAAACCAATAAGGATTTTTCAACTCCACCGCACTTCCCTTTTGCATGTTGCCAACCAGCTGGCCATGATCTGCAATTGTGCTCCAGAAAAATGGCAACAATTTTTGTCGACGCTGGTTTTCATCATCATCCCAAAATCGGTTTACAATCCTGGCGCTGTCCTTGGTAAATGTTTTATTAAAAATCAGCGAGCTGTCAGCGCCCGTAAATACTTCCTGCCAGCGGATACCATCCAAGGTGATCAGTATAACATTTTTGGTATTGAGCTTCGCCTCAACCGCCACAGGCATTAAATAAAATGCGAACAGGGTTATGATAAATGATCGCTGCAATCCGAAATTCATTATTATATTTCCTTTAACAGTTTTTATTTCCTGTGGCAGGATCTAGACGTTTTTCATGATGAGTGTAAGTATCAAGGCAATGAGATTAAACGTCAGAACTATATATAAAATGCTGAAATGAATCAGCATAATATCATTCTTCAATCAATAACTTTAAATACTTTATCTGTTTTGCGCACTTTTTCACTGACTTTAAGACCTAAACTGTCATTCTTTTTTACTTTTTCAACCTGTTCATGCTCAATCTGCATAGAAGAAACAGTCGTCGTAAAATCAGTTGTTTTACCTTTAAAATGAACTGTATCCCCTGCTTCAAGAGTTCCTTTTGTCATTTCAATAATTGCGACTTCGATATTACCAAAATAATTGGAAATATAACCAATTTCTTGTTCTTTCATCTTTTTTTCCTAATTAAGACTTTTTTTGATTTACAATCAGATATTACACAATTTTAGCTCACAAAAAAAGCCCCATCTGCTAGCTGGCAGATAGGGCTTTGGTCTAAAACGTTAAGATGGTTAATAGACTAATCTATAATTTCAACCTTATCAGCTTTAGGGCCTTTGTCACCATCTACGACTTCAAATGAAACTTTGTCACCATCCTTGATATAAATCCCTTCGGCAATACCACTGGAATGAACAAAATAATCCTTACCATCGTCACCGGCTATAAAACCGTAATTCTTATTTTGGTTAAAGAATTTAACTGTTCCTTCTTGCATGTTTTCCTCTAGTTATTTCAATTACAATGTAGCTGTCAGCTAACATATTATAGTACAATTTAATGATTAATTACTAATATATAGAGTTTAATTTTGACGACGATCTTTATACTCACGTCTGTCCATTCCGGTCCGTCGTTCAATTTCTATCCGTCTATTTTTATCCACTTGAGATTTATTCTTGCGTCGGTTATTCAACCTGCGATCTTTTCCTCTATTCGACATTAATATGTTCCTAAATTGCTATTAACTTCTTTATAATTTAATATTTTTTATATTTTTCGTCAATCAATTCTAGCAGTAAAGAAATATACGTGAACCGCGGATCAAAAGATTAGTCTGAAGTCGGTAGAGAAACACATGCCCTTGGAAGTATTAAATATTCCACCGTTTTGTCCAAATCCTGTGTTCCACTGGAAGGCACCCAAGTTTAGACGAAATCCAGTGCCCCATTTAAAACCGTCCAAACCTCCAATCCCAATACCGCAATAAATGGGAAAAACCGGTGTCGGTTCGTATTCAATACTGATAGAGAGTTGTGGAGTAATATCTTCCAGATAATCATTATTCAGGAAATGCCTGAAGGACGCATGCACAATCAGATCCTGTAATATCCTGTAGGAACCTCCCAATATGAATTGAGATGGATAGGCAGTTTTACCAGATCCTGTTGCATAGGAGGTATCAAACTCGGTAAAACTTTGCTCGAGAGAATCCATTTGTTCGTCATTGTAATCTTTGATTTCATCGATATCTTCAGCAGATAAACGAATGGAAAATTCATTTTCCGAAATATATCTCTCCGGCCACGTGGTTGTTCCAAAAAGATCCTTCAGAGAAAGACTAACACTGAGAAGAGGATTAATATCTGCAACAACACCCAAATCCAGGCTGAAACCAGTACCCAGGGCAGGTGTCGGAGAATCCGGAAGATTGAATTCTTCCAGATCAAAATTAGTGAGTATTGTTGTTTTTCCTTCAATGAGAACACTATCAGGAGTAGTTATTATCTCCAACCGATCAGCATCCACATGCATATCTGCTATACCTACCAAGAGATTGAGGCCCGCACCAGCATAAAACCGGTCAACAATATTCTTCAACTGAGGAAGTTGAAGCTGCCGTCCGTAATCCACCGAAATCGGGGAAGCTGCCAGCAGGCTCATATGTAAAGCTGAAAGATCCTTCGGCTGTTCAAATTTTACACCCTCAAACAGTACATCCATTATAGCCGGGGGCAAGTTACCACTGCCCAATACTTCTGGCTGGACAATTGATAATCCAAAATTACCCAATGTAAAGCTCATAAAATTTATTTCGGCCGCCATGTTAATATTCCAATTATCAGCCGGGAATACGGATAAAAAGTCATTTTTCTTTCCAGGGTCACGGAGATCAAGACCTCCAAACAGCTGATTGTTGATCCAGTCGGGATAGATGGCATTATTGCCGGCATATAACCCGGCACCCGCCAAGGTTAACGTAAAATATGGTATTTGATCAGGCTCTTCTAGTGGTCGATTTCTTGTTACGATCCAGGCATCTTTGAAACCACTTCCAATCACTGTGTCTAGAAAGGCATCAACAGTATCCCTGTTATGAAAATCACCTACCCGTAATTTGTATAATGAATCAATCTTAGTAATAGCCCAGGGGATATTCTTGCCAAACTGGTGATAAAAGGTTTTTTTTGTCTCTTTCACGCGTTTTTTACTTGGGTTAGCAATGAGCTGAACTGAATAATAATTATGAATGAGATCTGCGAATGCAGAAACCGTATCTTTATCCATCAGTCCTAAAATGTCAAGCTTTCCGTCTTCCGCAGGACCAAAGATGATTGGTTTGCCATAATATCCAAGGCTAGCGGGATTTAAACCCAAGGCATCATTATCTATTGTCCGGGTCAAATAAGCACCGGCAGTTGCTGTCTGAATCGGGTTGGTATCCGTCACTCCTCCCGCAAGGAGAAACCCAGTGATCAGCGCAGACAGATAAATAGATCTCATTCGTCACCCCCGGCCAGTTCAGGGCCGTCTATTAAATACTGAATGCGGCCGTAAATATTCAGCTGCAGTACGTCAGTACTTAAAAATTTTGATGGCACTGGATTACCATTCTCATCGGTTTGCCCCAATACATTTATTTTAGCCTGCACATACATGGAATCCTGATTAAAGAGCCCCAGCCGATCATCATTCAGATCCAATGAATCCAGACCGGTTTCACCGGCAGGAATCAGCAGAGTATCCACCAGTACATCTGCTGTACCATCATCAAAGTGCAACGTATCCTGACTCATGAGAACGGTAACTGCGGTACCAAATTCAAACTCATTGTCATAGCGGATAAATACTTTAATCTCTTCAATCTCTCCCGGAATTGTTTCTCCTGCATCCGCTTCTGTAGTTAGTTCAGGATCGGTCGTTATTTCCGCATCAGGACCAATCTCCAGTTCCAGCGGCGCCTTGACGGAAAGCAATCCTGCAATGATTTGATCAGACGTGACGGTCCCGGAAGTACCATCACCCCCGACACGGGCAGATCCATATGCCACAATCATGTCCGGCTGAATGTTGATCAACTCATTGGCATTAGGAATGATTACACTTGAACTATCAGTTATATTCCAGTTGGCAATGGAAGAGGTCTCCATTTCACCAGTGGAATTACTAGCTTCCATAGTCAAATCCAGGAAAACAGGGATGCTGATATCAGATTCAAAATCAATACTAATCTCTACATTGGTAAACTCAAAACCGTCCATGTCATCCGGTAACGCAGAGATTTCCTGTTCCACAGTATCAATAGTCACCTCCACTGTATCAATAATACCTGTTACTGAACTGAACCATAGAGTATCGATCAGTACATCAATGGCGATTGAATCATTCAGCGTTAGCGTAAGCAATTCTTCACTGTCAATAGTCAGGGCGGATGTGTAATTCACCTGCTGATTGGCCACATCCAAATTCAGGCTGTATCCAGACAGATCAATAGTTTGCAGCTGCGGTTCTGTGATCGAGGCAATCTCGAATGATGATTCGAGACTGGATCCGTTAAAAGATAGCTCTGCGATTGAAAACAGAACATCTGCCTCTAATCCAATAAAATTCTGTATGATTAACTGGATCTGACCCGAATCGATCAATGCTGTTTCTACCTTGGTGTCATTATCCAGTTCAATGACATCTTCTTCCACGATATCTTCCTGGCTGATGTAGCCCGTTACTTCATCGAAAGTCAATCCTGATAGGTTAATAGCCACATTGATGGAATTATTGAGATCATAGGTATAAGACCCGGATTGTGTTATTGTTGTTGTACCGTAGGTCAAACGCTGATCCTCCAGGCTCACCGGCTGTAATTCATAGCCGGCCAAATTGATGGAGTGTACATTTTCGCCAGGGTTAATAATCAACACAGTATCGAGGTCAATACCACCATGAACCAGTTCCGGTACCGTCAGCTGTACATCCGCTACACCACCGATGTTATTATTGATCACCAGATCCATCTGCCCTGCCGATATATGAGCGTTATCGATCTGTGATTCTGATTCGATAGCAATATCTCCTTCTTCGGTGATTGTCTGTGATTCGATTTGCCCCGTCACCTCATTGAAAAATATATCTGTAATAGCCAGGTTCAGTTCTACATTGTCTGATGAATCTATGTTGACACTGGAGCCTGTGGAATCGGTGGTAATCAGATAATGATAATCCAGACTCTGATCTGTATAATCCATGGCCATGGTCCAGCCAGACATATTCACTGTTGGTACAGAAAATGTACCTATTGCCAATCCAAAATTTTGCGTGAATGTGGAATCCGCCGTGCCAAAATACAGACTGGGTATAACCAGCTGTACATTCCCGGTCAAGGGCAAATTGTTGGTTACGATAATATTTAGGTTTCCGTTGGACATAACCGCCTCTTCCACCACCGTCTCCGATGAGGCCAACTCAATACTGCTGGTATCACTTATGGATTGAGCCGGTACAACAGCAATTGCCTGCGTAACCTGGAAATCGCGCGCTGCCAATTCAATAGTGAAGGTGGAACTCAAGTCCCCAGTGGTTACTGTTACTGTGTCCCCCTGTGAACCATTGGATGTACCTGAAACTTCCACCAGCATATTGCCTGTTAAAGTCATACCGCTTACATCCTGGGTTATTGTGGAAGAACTATCGGGGGCAATCTCTGTATCCCAAACAAGTTGGAAAATTAATGTTCCAATATTGTTTTTTACATCAACATATATTGGTGCACCTAGAGGAATGAACAAATTATTGGTTATTGTTACATCAATATTCCCCGAACTGATATCTGCAGAAGAAAATGAGTCAAAGCTGATTGATTTCTGCTGGGGAACAAGGGCCACTGTATCCACCACTACATTGGAACTGCCGCCGCCGGCAGTAATTGCAGCATCTATGTTAGCGACCAGTGCAGCCGGCATAATATCTGAAAATGAAATGGGGTCCGTTTCTTCCGCACCAATATTATCAAGCTCAACCAGTCCTATCTTCGCATCAATGAGTTCGGTAATATCATCCAGGCCCACTGAATCATATCCAATTGTAAATGTAGTGTTAGAACTATCCACAGTTACTGCACTGGCATACTGCACAAAACTCTTTTCAATGGGATCGATCTTTAATTGGTCTCCCACCTCCACCGAATCAATTTCTACTGTTTTATTAAAAACATAGATAGAATCTTCATTCACACTAATCAGAGAATCTTCCAGGAAAGTATCCAGATCGATCCTAGTCTGGATGATCGGAATTTCAATCGTTGTTGACCAGACCGGAAGCTTATCCTGATCTGGTGAATCCAGTGTACAGCCGAACAAAAATATCGCAAGAAAAATGAAAAAGTGCTTTTTCACCGCCCAGCGAAAATCAAGGAGGCTGGTTATAATTAACAGCAAAATATCATCTATATATCTTATCCTCACATATGAATGTAAGAACAAATGTGGAAAAAACAAAAAACCCCACGGAGGTGGGGCTCTTGCTTAAATCCTATTCCTTTGACGGTAAAATAGTTATGCCAGGAGGTACTTTTTCATCAATCAATTTCCCATCCTTGTAAGTTCTTTCAAACACCTTCTTTCCATTCTCATCCCAAGCAGTTAATAATCCATCTTTTTTCCCATCCTTGAATTTAACTTCCGCAGACTTCTGTCCATTCTCATACCAAGCAGTAGTTAATCCATCTGGTATCCCATCCTTGAGGATTCCTTCATCTTTCTTGTTCCCGTCACCATATAAAGAAAATACTTTTCCGGTATATGGTTTATTAGTGTTTTTGGTATAAAAAACACCATCTCTTTCAACAAGTTTAGTTTCATAATTGATAGTTTCTGGTTTAGAACACCCAAAAATCAGTAGAAGTGGTAGTATTGATAATAGTGTCTTTTTCATTTTAATTCCCTTATTTCAACAGCACCATTTTCTTGGTCTGGACAAAGTTTCCTGCACGAATCTGATATAGATACACACCCGCACTTACGGGCTTATCATTGTCATTAGTGGCATTCCAGAGAACTGATTTAAAACCAGCGTCCTGGGTTTGGTTTATGAGCGACTTAACCTGTCTGCCCAGCATATCGTAAATAATGATATTTACATTAGCCTGCTCCGGCAAATCATAACG
>Ga0208467_1000064_pt1 | contig 28444 bp, 20 predicted proteins | sample DeeseametaMP2098_FD_184176 | JGI IMG/M metagenome (GOLD analysis project Ga0208467, IMG submission 184176) | Marine microbial communities from the Deep Pacific Ocean - MP2098 (SPAdes) | ecosystem: Environmental > Aquatic > Marine > Oceanic | place: North Pacific Ocean | collected 2011-05-26 | reverse complement strand
CCAGGTGATAACGTTAAGATGACGGTTGAGCTACTTGCGCCGATCGCTATGGAAGATGGTTTAAGATTCGCAATTAGAGAAGGCGGACGCACCGTTGGTGCGGGTGTAGTCTCGAAGATTACGGAGTAGTTAAATAATTTAATTTTCAGCCTCAGTTAACTCTGAGGCTGTTTTTATTGGGATTAAATATATAGGCAAGTGGCTCAATTGGTAGAGTGGCGGTCTCCAAAACCGTTGGTTGGGGGTTCGAGTCCCTCCTTGCCTGCCAAATTAAAGGATTGATGTGACTAAACAAATTGATAATTTAAAGAAAGGTTCAGTTCAGCTCAATACAGTTATATCAATTTTGATATTGCTATGTTCGATTGCTTTATTCTATCTGAATCCCTTTGTATTAAATACACTTTTCAAAGTATTAATTTTATTGTTTAGTCTAGTAGTAGCTGCATATTTTTTTATTAAATCTGCACAGGGTGAAAGGTTTCTATACTTTTTAAAAGAAACTAAGATTGAATTGCGAAAGGTTGTTTGGCCTTCTCGTGAAGAAACAATGAAGACGACTGGCATGGTAATGATTGCTGTAATAGTCGTTGCAATTTTTCTGTGGATTGTTGATGCTTTCTTTACCTGGGGCGTTAAATCAATCTCATTATTATTTTAAATAAAGGGTTTTCATGTCAATGAAATGGTTTGTCATCCATGCAAGAAGCGGCTATGAAGTGAAAGTAAAAAATGCAATTGAAGAGGCTGTTGTTCGTGAAGGTCTTGAAGAGCAGATTGGTGAAATAATGATTCCAACTGAGCAGGTAGTTGAGTTAAAAGGTGGCAAAAAAAAGGAAACTGAGCGCAAGTTTTTTCCGGGCTATATGCTGGTTAAGATGGAGCTCACAGAACCAACTTGGTTGTTAGTTAAAAATACAAATAATGTAATCGGTTTTATCGGTGGAGTTTCAGGAAAGCCTTCACCAATAACACAAAAAGAGGTTGATAAAATTTTTGCAAGAGTTCAAGAGGGAGAAGATAAGCCTAAACCTAAGGTAGCATTTCAACCTGGTGAAGAGGTTTTGGTTATTGATGGACCGTTTAATGAATTTAATGGCATTGTTCAAGATGTTGATTATGAAAAAAATAAGTTGTCAGTAGAGGTTTTAATTTTTGGGCGTTCTACTGCAGTAGAGTTAGAATTTTCTCAAGTGGAGAAAACATAAAGTCAAACTAAGTGTTGAGTAAATAACGGGGAGCCTGATAGCGTTTGTACCTATAGGAGAAAAAAAATGGCAAAAAAAATTGAGACATATATTAAGTTGCAGGTACCTGCATCAGAGGCTAATCCATCGCCACCAGTAGGGCCAGCATTAGGTCAACACGGTGTTAATATTATGGATTTTTGTAAGGCATTTAATGCACAAACCCAAGATCTTGATAAAGGTATGCCGGTACCAGTCATTATTACAGTTTATAACGATCGCAGTTTTACGTTCGTAACTAAAACTCCTCCGGCAGCATTCCTTTTGCGCAAGGTGGCAGGAATTGATAAAGGAAGCGGTGAACCGCATCTTAATAAAGTTGGCACAGTAACGCGTGCTCAGCTAGAGGAAGTGGCAAATATCAAAATGAAAGATTTAAATGCAAATGATTTAGATGCTGCAGTACAAATTGTTGCTGGAACAGCTCGTTCTATGGGTCTTGTGGTGGAGGGTTGATTATGGCTAATTTGACAAAAAAACAAAAAGAAAATAATGAAAAAATTGAAACAGGTGCTAGATATTCAATTCTGGATGCAATTAACTTGGTGAAAGATTGCGCGACAGCAAAATTTGACGAAACAATCGACGTTAGTATCAATCTTGGTATTGACACTAATAAATCTGACCAAACTGTTCGTGGAGCTGTTGTTCTACCAAATGGTACTGGGAAAGTTGTTCGTGTAGCAGTTTTCACTCAAGGTGATAACGTAAAAAAAGCAAATGATGCTGGTGCTGATGTTGTTGGTATGGAAGATTTAATGAAATCTATGCAAGATGGAGATTTGAACTACGATGTAGTTATTGCTTCTCCTGACGCTATGGGAGTAGTTGGACGGCTAGGACAAGTTCTTGGGCCTCGTGGTTTAATGCCAAATCCTAAGGTAGGAACAGTGACACAAGATGTGGCAACAGCGGTTAGTAACGCCAAATCAGGTCAGGTTCGATATCGTGCCGATAAGGCTGGTATTGTTCATGCAGGCATAGGTAAAGCCTCTTTTGACTCTAAGTCATTGGAAGAAAATTGTACTGCCCTATTAGAGGCGCTTAAAAAAACAAAACCAACTACTGCAAAAGGTGTTTATTTTAAAAAAATTAGTGTTTCATCAACAATGGGACCTGGATTGGCTGTTGATGTAGCAAATGTTGATAATTAATTAGTTTTGTACTTGGCAGGTTTATATTGAACTTGTCAATGAAGAATTCTTTGGGCGACAGGTTATCTTGTCATGCCTCAAAGACCATAGGTGCAATAAATTGCTTGCAATTTATTGCTTAATAAATTGATTATTCGATTTGCCTATGTAGAGGGTATGAAAATACTCTGTGGCGAAAGTTATAGTTTTATGGCTTTCATTTTTTAAATTGTTCAGGAGGGGTTATGGCTCTAAATCTTGAAGCAAAAAAGGCGGTTGTCGAACAAGTTAACGCAGTAGCAAATACTGCAGTTTCTGTTGGCGCTGCTGAGTATCGCGGATTGAATGTTGAACAAATGACTAATTTACGCACATCTGCAAATGATGCAGGTGTATTTTTGCGGATAGTAAAGAATACTTTGGCAAAAAGAGCGTTAGCTAAAACCGATTGTGAATGTATCACGTCGGTTCTAAGTGGGCCTGTGATTTTGGGATTCTCCCAAGAAGATCCAGGCGCTGTAGCGCGTGTTTTTCGTGACTTTATTAAAGAAAATGAAGCATTAGTCGTTAAAGGTTTGGGTGTTGCTGGTGAGTTTATTGGTGCGGACCAGCTCAAGCGCATTGCAAGCCTTCCAACTAAAGATCAAGCAATTAGTTTGTTGATGGCGTTAATGCTAGCTCCGACAGAGAAACTAGTTAGAACTTTGAATGAAGTTCCAGCAAAGGTAACTCGAGTTATGGCTGCTATTCGTCATCAACAACAATAACAAATAATATATAGGAGTATATATCATGGCTAAATTAAGTAACAAAGATATATTAGATGCAATAGCAGATATGTCTGTAATGGATGTTGTTGAACTTGTTTCAGCAATGGAAGAAAAATTTGGTGTTTCTGCAGCAGCGGTAGCTGCAGCGCCAGCTGCTGCTGCGACAGCAGATGCCGGTGACGCAGCAGAAGAGAAGACTGAGTTTGATGTAGTTCTGACTAGTTTTGGCGACAAAAAAGTTGCCGTTATTAAAGCCGTTCGTAGTATTACCAGCTTGGGTCTTAAGGAAGCGAAAGACCTGGTTGAGGGCGCTCCAGCCCCAGTTAAAGAGGGTGTCGCTAAGGCAGAAGCAGAAGATATACAAAAACAGCTTGAAGAAGCTGGAGCTAGCGTAGAGCTTAAGTAATTTGCTTGACGCTATATCACCAAAATCCCCAATGGGGATTTTGGTGTTTATATGAAAAATTAATTTTTTAAAAAATTTATTGATTTATACGGAGTATTCATGACTTATTCATTTACTGAAAAAAAACGCATTAGAAATAACTTTGGTACTAGAGAATCCATTCTCAAAGAACCAGATTTATTGTCGATACAGATCAATTCGTTTAATTCATTTATCCAAGCAGGTGTAGATGAAAAAAAGGATGTCGGTCTACATTCCGTTTTTCATTCTGTATTTCCAATTACAGCTCTCAATGGTTATGCTGAAATTGAATATATAGATTACGAACTCAGGCAGCCTAAATATAACGTTAATGAATGCAAACTGCGCGGTGTCACTTATGCTGCTACAATGCAAGTTAAACTCAATCTAGTTCTTTTTGACAAGAATGGCTCTACTTTAAAGAAAAAGCGTCGTGTTAAACAGGTTATTGAAGAGGAAGTTTATCTAGGCCAGCTCCCATTAATGACTGATACAGGAACCTTTGTAATTAACGGTACTGAGCGTGTTGTTGTGTCTCAATTGCATCGTTCTCCGGGTGTAATATTTGAACACGACAAAGGTAAAACGCATTCATCTGGCAAGATTCTATTTTCATCTAGGATTATCCCTTATAGAGGTTCATGGTTAGATTTTGAATTTGACCATCATGAGAACTTATTTGTTCGAATTGATCGTCGTAGAAAGCTCCCCGTTACAACTTTGATGCGCGCTATGGGCTTAACATCGAATGACATTCTTGAAACTTTTTTTGATAGCATCAAGGTAAAAATAAAAGCTAAGTCCTGCGACCTAATAGTTAAGCCTTCTCTTTTAAGGGGGATTATTGCCGAATTTGATATTAAATCTGGCCAGAATGTTATTGTTAAAAAGGGTCGTCGTATCACTGCAAAGCATACTAAATTAATTGAAAAATCAGGTGCAAAGACTATTAAAGCACCGCTTGAATATCTTCTAGATAAAGTTATAGCTGGAGATATTGTTGATAAAGATACTGGTGAAGTATTGCTACCTGCTAACAGTTTGTTAAATGAAGCAAATATTGAGTTGTTGGTAGCTACTAAGACCAATAGTATTGATATTATTTACATAAATGATGCTGAAAATGGTGCCTATATATCAGAAACTTTGCGTCTTGATGAGGTGCAGTCAGAGCTTGAGGCGCGCATGTCTATTTATCATGTGATGCGTCCAGGGGAGCCAGCTACTGAAGATGCAGTAAATTCACTTTTTTCAAATTTATTTTTCAGTAATGATCGTTATGACCTTTCTCGTGTTGGTAGAATGAAGTTGAATCGACGTTTGGGTATAGCATCTGAGACCGGTGAGGTTGTATTGACACATAATGATATCGTCAATGTGATTAAGAAACTGATCGATATTAAAAACGGTCATGATATTGTCGATGACGTTGATACCCTAGCAAACAGGCGTGTTAGGGCGATTGGTGAAATGATTGAAAACCAGTTTAGGATAGGGTTAATCCGTGTAGAGAAGGCAGTTAGGGAAGGGTTAAACTTGGCTGAAACTGACGAATTGACCCCGCAAGATTTGATTAACTCTAAACCCGTTTCTGCAGCGGTTAGAGAGTTTTTTGGCTCTTCTCAGCTGTCTCAATTTATGGATCAAGTTAATCCACTATCTGGGGTAACCCATAAGCGTCGAATTTCAGCTTTGGGTCCAGGCGGACTTACTCGTGAGCGAGCTGGTTTTGAGGTGCGTGATGTACATCCATCTCATTATGGACGTTTATGTCCAATTGAAACCCCTGAAGGCCCAAACATTGGCTTAATTAATACGCTTGCTGTTTATGCGAAAACTAATGAATATGGTTTCCTAGAGACGCCATACCAAGTAGTTAAAGACGGTTTGGTTACTGATAAGATTATCTATATTTCAGCAATTGATGAGGTTAGCCATACGATTGCTCAAGCAAATTCTGCAGTTGACAAAAATAATCGTTTGATAGATGAACTAATTTCTTGCCGCCGTAAGAACGAATTCGTTTTAGCAGATAAGTCAGAAGTGACACTAATTGATATAGATTCAAAACAAATATCATCTGTCGCGGCGTCTCTTATTCCTTTCCTTGAGCATGATGATGCTAACCGTGCATTGATGGGTTCGAACATGCAGCGTCAGGCAGTTCCGGTCCTTCGCGCTGAAAAGCCTCTAGTTGGAACAGGCATTGAAAGAGTAGTTGCTTCAGACTCTCGTGTTTGTGTTATTGCTAACCATGCCGGCGTTGTGGAAACTGTTGATGCCTCTAGGATTGTGATTCGAGTCGATGCAAAACAAGCAAAAGAGGGTGAATTAGGTGTTGATATATATAGTTTAATTAAATACTCACGCTCCAATCAGAATACATGCATTAATCAAAAACCACTGGTTAAGCCGGGGGATAGGATTGCAGCTGGAGACGTATTGGCCGATGGCCCGTCAACAGATTTGGGCGAACTAGCCTTAGGGCAAAATATGATGATTGCCTTTATGCCTTGGAATGGCTACAACTTTGAGGATTCTATTTTGATCTCTGAAAAAGTTGTCCATGAAGACCGCTACACATCAATTCATATTGAAGAATTGACAGCCTATGCCAGAGATACGAAGCTTGGGTCAGAAGAAATTACTGCTGATATTCCAAATGTTAGCGAATCGGCTTTGTCTAAATTAGATGAAGTTGGTATTGTTTATGTTGGTGCTCGAGTTAAGGGTGGAGATATACTTGTCGGAAAGGTGACACCAAAGAGTGAAACTGTGCTTTCTCCAGAAGAAAAACTGTTACGTGCTATTTTTGGTGAAAAAGCCAACAACGTAAAGGATACATCATTGCGCATGGGGGCGTCGAAATCTGGAGTTGTTATTGATGTTCAGATTTTTACTCGTGACCGTGTTGAAAAAGATTCACGAGCAATAATGATTGACGAAGAGCGCTTAGAGCAAATTCAAAAGGACATTGATGACGAGTTTAATATTATTGATGGTGACATTTTCCGTCGAATTCGAGCAAAACTCTCTAGCAACATATTGAGCAATAATGTCGGATCTATCAAGGCTGGTGAAAAACTAAACACAAGGTTGCTTAGGAAGTTTGAGAATAGTGAAATTGCCAAAATTAAAGTAGAAGATACTAAAGTAAATAAAGAGGTTTCTGTGCTTATCAAACAATCTAGAGCTAAGCAAGAAGAGTTTGAAGCATTCTTCGAAGAAGAAAGAATCAAAATTAGCGAAGGCGCTGAACTTCCACCTGGAGTTTTGAAAATGGTAAAGGTCTATGTGGCAACACGCAAAACACTTCAGGTAGGTGACAAGATGGCTGGGCGTCATGGCAACAAGGGTGTTATTTCGAGAGTTTCACCGGTAGAAGATATGCCGCATCTAGCTGATGGCACCCCGGTTGATATTGTTCTTAACCCTTTGGGCGTTCCTTCACGTATGAATGTGGGCCAAGTTTTGGAGGTGCATTTGGGTTGGGCGGCAAAAGGCCTGGGCTACAAGATTGGAAATTTGCTAGATCAGCATCAAAAGAAGTCAATCTCTGAAGTGCGTAAGTTATTGGACAAAATCTATAACAGCTATGGCAAGAGTGAAGACATCAAGTCATTTACCGATGACGAAATACTTGAATTAGCTGGCAATCTTCGCTCTGGTGTGCCGATGGCAACACCAGTATTTGACGGCATCAAAGAGAAAGATATTAAGTCATTGTTAAAGTTGGCAGGTCTGCCTGAAAGTGGACAAGTACAGTTGTTTGATGGTAGAACAGGCGATCCTTTTGATCGCGACATAACAGTTGGTTATATGCATATGTTGAAACTCAACCACTTGGTTGATGATAAGATGCATGCCCGTTCAACTGGACCTTATTCATTAGTTACCCAACAACCTCTAAGCGGAAAGGCGCAGTTTGGAGGACAACGTTTTGGTGAGATGGAAGTTTGGGCATTAGAAGCCTATGGTGCGGCCTATACACTTCGTGAAATGTTAACCGTTAAGTCTGACGATGTCGGTGGAAGAGCGAAAATGTATAAAAATATTGTTGACGGAGAAAATCGAACTGATGCGGTTATGCCGGAATCATTTAATGTTCTAGTGAAAGAAATTCGTTCATTAGCAATTAACGTAGAACTAGAACAAAATTAATTAGGAGAATCCCTTGAGAGATTTATTACAAATTTTAAAACAGCAAAACAAAGACCAAGATTTTGATGCGATTAGAGTTGGTTTAGCTTCTCCTGAAAAAATTCGCTCATGGTCTTATGGTGAAGTTAAAAAGCCTGAAACTATTAACTACCGTACCTTTAAACCTGAAAGGGAAGGTCTATTTTGTGCAAAAGTTTTTGGTCCAATGAAGGATTTTGAGTGTCTATGCGGGAAGTATAAACGCATGAAATTTCGTAACGTTGTTTGCGAAAAGTGTGGTGTTGAAGTTACAATCTCCAAAGTTCGTCGTGAACGCATGGGACATATTGAGCTAGCCGCGCCAGTTGCTCATATTTGGTATTTAAAGTCCTTACCGTCACGATTAGGGCTTTTGATGGATATGACACTTAAAGATATTGAGCGTGTACTTTATTTTGAAGCATTTCTTGTTACTGATCCTGGAAATACACCATTAGTAAAAAAACAACTCCTTACTGAAGATATGTACTTCGACGCACTGGACGAATATGGTGAAGATGAGTTTGTTGCTAAAATGGGAGCTGAGGCTATTCAAGATGTACTCAAAGAAGTACAACTCGAAAAAGAAGCAGCAAATCTACGTGAAGATGCTCTTAATACCAAATCACAAACAAAACTAAAGAAAATTAACAAAAGACTCAAGTTGGTCGATTCATTAATCCAATCTGGCAACAAACCACAATGGATGGTGCTTGATGTACTTCCTATTTTGCCTCCAGATTTAAGACCTTTAGTGCCTCTTGATGGAGGTCGCTTTGCTACTTCGGACCTTAATGATTTGTACCGTCGAGTGATTAATCGTAATAATCGTCTGGCTCGTTTATTGGAATTGGATGCGCCTGAAATAATTGTTCGTAATGAAAAGCGTATGCTCCAAGAAGCAGTTGACTCATTAATTGACAATGGTCGTCGTGGTCGTGCTGTAATGGGTAATAATCGCAGACCACTTAAGTCAATTGCAGATATGATTAAGGGTAAGCAAGGCCGTTTTCGTCAGAATCTACTTGGTAAGCGAGTCGATTATTCTGGACGTTCTGTAATTGTTTGTGGTCCTTATCTAAAAATTCATCAATGTGGTTTACCAAAAAAAATGGCTTTAGAGTTGTTTAAACCATTCATCTACAATCGACTTCAGGTTAATGGTTTAGCTTCAACGATTAAGGCTGCTAAGAAGATGGTTGAAAGTGAAATTCCTGAAGTTTGGGATATTCTTGAAAGGGTTGTGCACCAACATCCAGTTCTACTTAATCGTGCACCAACTCTTCATCGTTTAGGTATACAGGCATTTGAGCCACTACTGATCGAAGGTAAAGCGATACAACTACATCCACTAGTTTGTACTGCATTTAATGCAGACTTTGATGGTGACCAAATGGCTGTTCATGTTCCACTCTCTGAAGAAGCTCAATTAGAAGCAAGAACTTTAATGTTGGCTTCAAACAACATTCTTCATTTAGCAAGTGGAGATCCTATAATTATTCCTTCTCAAGATGTTATTTTGGGTCTTTATTATATGACTCGTGAAATGCTCAATCAAAAAGGTGAAGGAATGATTTTTGCGAATGCTACTGAGGCGTTAAATGCTTATAGTGAAGAGCTGATCTCCTTACATGCAAAAATTAAACTACGTATTCAGGATTATGTAAAAACTGAATCTGGATTTGAACCTAGCTCAAAGAGAATTGTTGATACTACGGTTGGTCGCGCTATTTTTTCTAGAATATTACCAAAAGGCTTGTCATTTGATTTAATCAATAAAGCATTAACAAAAAAGGTTGTTTCTAACTTAATCCATGATTGTTACCGCACTCAAGAGTTAAAAGAAACTGTTATTTTTGCCGACCAAATGATGTATATGGGTTTTGAATTTTCAACAAAATCTGGTATCTCGTTTTGTTCAAATGACATGATCATTCCTCAATCGAAAACTGAAATGATTGAGAATGCTAATTCTCAAGTCAAATTCGTACAGCAACAATTTGCTTCTGGTGTTCTAACTAATGGAGAACGCTATAACAAGGTTATTGACATTTGGTCTCGTACCGCTGAAGATGTAGCAAAAGCGATGATGGATAAAGTTGGATACGAAGACATGATAGATGCTAAGGGGAATACTAAGAGAAGTCCATCATTTAATTCTATCTATATGATGGCTGACTCTGGGGCTAGAGGTTCTCCGGCACAGATTAGACAGTTGGCAGGTATGCGTGGTTTGATGGCGAAACCTGACGGATCAATTATTGAAACGCCAATTACCAGTAATTTCCGTGAAGGCTTAAATAATATGCAATACTTTATTTCGACTCACGGCGCAAGAAAAGGCTTGGCTGATACAGCTTTGAAAACTGCGAACTCAGGTTATCTAACAAGAAGATTGGTTGACGTTGGTCAAGACTTAGTAATCACAGAAAATGATTGTGAGACAGAACATGGTTTGATTATGAAGGCTGCAATTGATGGTGGAAATGTGGTGCAAACACTTGGCGATGCGGTACTAGGTCGAATAATAGCTAAAGATGTAATTTTGCCAAACACTGATAAAGTTTACCTATCAAAAGGTCACTTAATTTCGTTAAATGATTCGGATCGGATTGATGAAATGGGGATTGAATCGATTATAGTCCGTTCTGCGATTACTTGTGAAACGATTTATGGTGTTTGTGCATGTTGTTATGGAAATGATATGGCGCGAGGCCACATGATAGGTGTTGGTGAGGCGGTTGGTGTAATTGCAGCCCAGTCAATTGGTGAGCCCGGGACTCAATTAACAATGAGAACTTTCCATATTGGTGGTGCCGCAAGCGCTTCAACAGCCGCTAATAGCATCATTATCAATACAGATGGCATTGTTCATTTCGAAAATATGAAATATATTACCAATTCTAATGGTGATTTGGTTGTCATTTCAAGATCATCTGAGGCATCTATTCGAAATGAAGTTGGGCAAGAAAAAGAGCGCTATAAGATACCATATGGTGCAATGGTTCATTTTAAAGATGGTGGCAAAGTTAAAGCGCAAGATCGAATTGCGGATTGGGATCCTCATGCGCATCCAATCATTGCTGAGAGCTCTGGTCGCGTCGTTTTCGTGGACTTTTCTGAAGGTGTAACAGTTTTGAGAAATTCTGACCCAATAACAGGTTTAAGTTTCTTTGAAATGATTGAAGAGGGGGAGAGGCCTGCATCCGCTAAAGATATGAAGCCAATGTTAAAGTTAGTTGATAAAAAGGACAAGAAACATGTTTTATCTACACACTACTTGCCATCTGCTGTAAAGATTAATCTAGAAGATGGGCAATTGATTGAGGCAGGAGAAATTCTAGCTAAGATTCCTAAAGCTGTCTCTAAAACAAGCGACATAACTGGAGGCTTGCCGCGTGTTGCAGATCTTTTTGAGGCTCGTAAGGCAAAAGATCATGCAATCCTTGCCGAATCTGCTGGTGTTGTGAGTTTTGGTAAGCCAACTAAATCAAAGGAGCGCCTGCTAATTACAAGTGAAGATGGTGAAGTAACTGAGATGATGATTCATCAGTGGCGTGCAATTAATGTTTTTGATGGTGAAACTGTTGAAAAAGGTGACATAATTTCTGATGGACCATCAAACCCTCACGATATTTTACGTTTGCTTGGTGTTGAAGCATTGTCAAATTATATTGTCAGAGAAGTTCAAAACGTATACCGTCTTCAGGGTGTTAAGATTTCTGACAAGCACATTGAGGTTATTGTTAAACAGATGTTAAGAAAAGTTGAAATACTTGATAATGGTGATTCAGCATACGTCAACGGTGAGACTGCCGAATACGCGCATGTGATTGTAGCCAATAAACAGTTCAAAGCGCAAGGCAAAGAAGAAATAAAATACCAGAGATTATTGATGGGAATTACCAAAGCATCGTTGTCTACCGAATCTTTTATTTCAGCTGCTTCATTCCAAGAAACTACCAGAGTTCTGACTGAAGCTTCAATTACAGGTCGTGTTGATGACCTTAAGGGACTAAAAGAGAATGTGATTGTAGGACGCCTAATTCCTGCTGGTACAGGTTATAAGCAGCACCAAGAAGCAAGAAGGCGTCGTGCTGAGGAGACAATGCTGGTCACAGAGGCTGAGCAAGAGTTATCAAGTCAGTTGAGTGAAGTTGCAGCCCAAGAGCAGCAATAATCTCATTTAATTCAGCGACATCTGAAGTTATATTACTGAGATGTCGCTGTTATGAGTGTATTGAGCATATAAAGCAATTCTGTTACGTTTGGGTAAGTTAAAATGCACCCATGGAAAAATCACAGTTTAATAACTTAGTTAAACAAGGCTTTAATCATATACCTATCTTTAGAGAGATAGTTGTTGATACTGATACTGCATTAGCACTATACTTAAAACTTGGTAATAATTCCTATAGTTATTTCTTAGAATCTGTCCAGGGTGGTGAAAAGTGGGGTCGCTATTCATTTATAGGTCTCGCTGCTGAAACCGTAATTAAGGTATACAGCCATCAAATTAGCATTGAAAAAAATGGCACTTTGATAGAGCAGAATGAAGTCAGTGATCCGCTAGAATGGGTCAAGCAGTACCAAAATCAATTCAATGTCCCCCAATTAGAAGATTTCCCAGACTTTAACGGAGGATTTGTAGGTTACTTTGGTTATGAAATTATTCGTTATATAGAACCTAAGTTAAAAAATATAAATAAGTCTGACGAATTAGGTGTTGCTGATATTTTGTTAATGGTATCAAACGATCTTTTAATTTTTGATAACTTATCAAGTAAAGTGCACATAATTACTCATATTAATCCGTCAGAACAAAGTTATGAAGATGCTATTGAAAAGCTTGATCAGATTGAAAAAGGTATTAAAAAACCGTTAAAACAAGAGTCAGTCACAAAGTCGAAAATAAAATCGAGTGACTTTGTATCAAGTTTTGGCAAAGAAAAATTTAAGAATTCTGTCGAACAGATTCAAAGTTATATAATAGCTGGAGATGTTATGCAGGTTGTCCCATCTCAACGCTTGAGTTGTAAATTTAATGCTAGCCCAATTGACCTGTATAGACAGTTAAGAATACTTAATCCTTCGCCTTATATGTATTATTTGAATTTGGATGATGTGTTTATAGTTGGATCTTCTCCTGAGATACTAACTCGTGTTGATAACAACAATATTGCTACAGTGAGGCCAATTGCTGGGACCCGTCCTCGAGGAAAAAATACAGAAGAAGATATTCAGTTAGAAAAAGATTTACTTGAAGACAAGAAAGAAATTGCTGAACATTTAATGTTAATTGATTTAGGGCGTAATGACCTTGGTAGAATTGCAAAAACGGGAAGCGTCAAACTTACTGATAAGATGTTTGTTGAGCGTTATTCTCATGTTATGCATATTGTTTCAAATGTAGAGTGTGAGCTTCTGGATGGTATGAATTCTATTGACGTTCTAAAAGCCACATTTCCTGCTGGAACACTTAGCGGGGCGCCAAAAGTAAGAGCGATGGAGATCATTGACGAAGTCGAGCCTTTAAAAAGAAATATATATTCGGGTGCAATTGGAAATTTGTCTTGGCACGGAGGTATGGATTTAGCAATAGCAATCCGAACAGCTGTTATCAAAGATAAAACTCTTTATATACAAGCTGGTGCAGGAATAGTATATGACTCTGTGCCGGAATCTGAATGGCAAGAAACAATGGATAAGGCGCAAGCTATCATTAAGGCTGCTGAAAATATATAAAATAATATTGTTGTAGATTCATTAATTTGAATTAATCACTCAAATAAAACAATAAGAAATTTTGATTTATACTAAACAGAATTTCTAAGGAGCTTTATTTTGTAAAATGAAGCTTATGTCAAGTCATTTTTATCTCTAGTATGACATCATCAAGTTTTGTTCATTTACATTGCCAGAGCGAATATTCTGTAAAGAATAGTTTAATTCGTGTAACAAAACTCATAGAAAGGGTTAAAGAGTTGGGCATGGATAGTATCGCTCTTACGGATGATTTTAGCCTATTCTCTGCTATAAAGTTTTATCAAAAATCTATTGCTCTAGGTGTAAAGCCTATTTTTGGAGCTAGTTTGTCATTGACTTCTGAGTCAGGTCGCTATGATGTTATTTTATTGTGTCAAAACCATCAAGGTTATCTTAATCTATCTGAAATGATTTCAAAAGGTTTTCTCAACCAGCAAAGTTTCGAGGGTCCAACGGTAAATGAACAAGAATTACTTTCACATAATGAAGGCTTGATTATGATTTCAAAAGCAATTGACTCAGATATATCTCAATTGCTTTTAGCTAATAAGTTAAAGCTTGCTGAAAAAAAAGCCCTCAATTGGAAGTCAATTTTTGGTAATCGATATTATATGGCAGCTCAGAGAACAGATAGGTTTGATGATGAACAACAACTCCATCTTACGGTTGATCTAGGATTGGCTCTAGATATCCCTGTTGTAGCAACCAATGATGTCCAATTCTTATACAAAAATGACTATCAGGCACATGAAGCAAGAATTTGCATTGCAGAGGGTGTCTTATTGGACGATGCTCTTCGTTTAAGGCGCTTTAGTGAATCACAGTTCTTAAAGAGTGCAAATGAAATGGATGAGCTTTTTGTTGATTTTCCATCTTTGTTGAAAAATACTGTGGAAATCTCAAAAAGATGTAATCTACACTTTGAATTGTTTAAGAAAAATTATCTACCAGTATTCCCTACACCTCAAGGACTGTCTATCGCTCAGTACTTCAAAGAAGAATCAGAGAAGGGACTAAGAGAAAGACTTAAAAGTCTTTCTGTAGATAAAGAATTATATTTCAATCGGTTAGATTTTGAATTGTCAGTAATATTGGAGATGAATTTTCCTGGCTACTTTTTAATTGTTTCTGATTTTATCCGGTGGGCTAAAGAAAACGACATTCCAGTCGGACCTGGCAGAGGTTCAGGTGCAGGTTCATTAGTTGCTTGGGCGCTATCGATAACCAATGTAGATCCAATCGAACATGAACTTTTATTTGAACGTTTCCTAAATCCAGAGCGTGTATCGATGCCAGACTTTGATATTGATTTCTGTACAGATAGGCGTGATGAAGTAATTGCATATGTAGCGAGTAAATATGGCACCGATAAAGTGTCTCAGATAATAACTTACGGGACCATGGCGGCAAAAGGGGTAGTTAGAGATGTAGGTCGAGTTTTGGGGCACCATTACGGCTTTTGTGACACACTTTCTAAACTCATACCTAATGAACTTAAAATGACTCTTGATAAGGCTTTGGATGATTCACCAGAACTCAAATCGCGCTATGATTCTGAAGAAAGCGTTACCACTCTTATTGACTTTTCTCAAGACTTAGAGGGTTTAATTCGAAACGTAGGAACCCATGCAGGAGGTGTGGTTATAGCACCAAGCAAGATAAGTGACTTTTGTCCGGTATACAAAGGACCTAACGAAGAAGATGTAGTTGTCTCCCAGTTTGACAAAGATGATGTTGAAGCTGTAGGACTGGTAAAGTTTGATTTTTTAGGATTGTCAAATCTAACAGTAATCGACAAGGCAGTAAAAATAATCAGACAAAAAAAACTTAGCGATAAATTGATAGATATCGACAAACTAAAACTTGACGATCCGGAGGTATATAAATTACTGCAGCGTTGCGATACAACTGGTGTTTTTCAACTTGAGTCAGAAGGTATGCGTGGATATTTAAAAAAACTACAAGCCGACTGTTTTGAAGATATTGTTGCAATGCTTGCTCTTTATAGGCCTGGCCCTTTGGATGCTGGGATGGTGGACGACTACATTGATGTTAAGCATGGTGCAAGAGTGAAATATCCTCACCCTATGCTAGAAGAGATACTCAGATCGACTAATGGTATTTTTCTATATCAAGAACAAGTTATGAAGTCGGCTCAGGTGATGGCCGGATACTCTCTGGGTGGAGCTGATTTATTGCGCAGAGCTATGGGCAAGAAGAAGCCTGAAGAGATGGCCAAGCAGCGCCAGGTCTTTGTAGATGGTGCCGCTAAAAAGGAGATAAATGAAAAAAAAGCAAACGAAATATTTGATCTTATTGACACTTTTTCAGGTTATGGTTTCAACAAATCTCATTCGGTAGCCTACGCATATATCTCTTATCAAACAGCATGGCTTAAGACACATTTCCCAGCTCCTTTTATGGCTGCAGTTTTATCTGGAGTAATGGACGATACTGACCGCATAGCTTTCACGATTAGTGAATGCAAAAAAATAGGACTTAAAATTTTTCCACCAAATATTTGCCAATCAGATTATGAATTTAGTATCACTGACAACAAATCAATAGTCTATGGTTTAGGGGCAATAAAAGGTGTTGGTGAAGCATTCGTCAAGGCTATGATGGATGAACGAGAAAAAAATGGAGTTTATCAAGACATTTTTGATTTTTGTTTACGTATAGAGAGAAGATATATTAATCGAAGAACTATCGAAGCTCTGATATATAGCGGCGCTTTCGATGTTTTTGATATTGACAGGGCAACACTAATAAGCACCTACCCAAGAGCCATAAAACAGGCGGAACAAAGACAAAATGACTTTGCTAGGGGTCAAGCTGGATTGTTTGCTAATGTTGAAAGCCACATAGATTATGAAAAAAAATACATAAAGGGCGTTTATTTAACATTAAAGAAAATGTTGATGTTTGAGAAAAGTGTTATGGGTTATTATTTGCATCGCCATCCAACGGACGAATATAGGGCTGATCTAAAGTCAATAGTTTGCACCCTTCCTCATAAAATTGTTTTTAGAAATAATCGTGAGGTAAGAGTTTTAGCTTTAATTTCTGAAATTGAATATCGAAATACACAGCAAGGTTCAATGGCTAGTATTGTAATAGAAGACAATACTAGAAAAATAAATGCGGTTTTGTTTACAAAAGCGATGGGCGCGAACAGTGACCGGTTAGTGCTTGATGAGGTAGTTGTAATTACAGGTATAGTTAGAAAAGATTTTCGAGATCAATGGCAGATAGTTATTGAGCGTATTGAACCTGTAGAAAAGGAGCAAACAAAATATGCTAAATTTTTGCAATTATCTTTAGACAATAGCCAAAAATTAAATTATATAAATCTTGCTGAACTTATAAAGAAATTCCCTGGAAAGTGTCCAGTTATGATTCAATATAATTCAAAAAAAGCGTATGGCAGATTTCCACTAGAGTCGGAATATTGCGTAAAAATAAATAGAGAGCTTCTTGACAAGCTTGGACAACTAATTGGTCAAGAGAATTGCAAAATACAGTACTAAATTGTTAACACTGAGGGCAAAATGATGATAGATTTTCATGATCTTAGATATTTGTAACTTTCAGAGTCAAATATAGCGCATTAATTTACAACAAAAATACATACAATATTGATTGATTATTATTAATTTTCATAGAAATAATAATAACGCTACTATTGTAAAAGAAATATTCATATTCAGCTTGAAATGCCTTATTTTATAGGGAAAACACTAAAAGTTATCCGCTACTTATATATTTAAGAAATTGATAAATATTTTTGTTGCAAATAGTTCAAAGAAAAATAACATAACCCATTGATTTATAAAGTAAAAAGAATGATGATTAATTATTAGTCAAAACCATAAAAATCGTTATTCTAGCGCCAATTTAGAGACAGAAAAATAAGATATCACCAGAGTTTTCCACAGTTTTGTGGGTAAGTCTTTAAAGCGTTGATTTAAAGCCACTTAGCTTCAATAAAAGAATTTTTTAGAAATTATTTTGATAATTTTTTCTGCAATAATTGTCTTGCTATTTTTTTTAATTATTTCAGAATTGTTTTTAGTTATAAAATTTACCTCATTTTCGTCTGATTTAAGACCAATATTTGGATCAGAAACATCGTTTAAAATTATTGCATCGCAATTCTTTTTTTCAAGTTTTTGTTTAGCATTTTTTATGCAGTTTTCAGTTTCTGCTGCAAAACCAATGCAGATTGGCTTTTTAGTTAAATGACAAACATCACTCAAAATATCTCTATTAAGAACTAACTCAATAATTTCCTTGTCATTATTTTTTTTTATTTTATTTACACTTACTTTCGATGGTCTATAGTCTGCAACTGCCGCACAACTAATAAATAGGTCTTGGCTGTCTATGTTATCCATAACAGCATCATGCATCTCATCAGCGCTTGTAACATAAATACTTTTAGCTCTTTTTTCCTCTTTGGTAGAAATTGAACCAACAACAACAGTTGTTTCTGCTCCAGCTTGGATGCAGGCTGACGCAAGCGCCATACCCATTTTGCCGCTGCTATGGTTAGAAATATAACGAACAGGATCAATCGGCTCAACTGTCGCACCGACGGTAATTAAAACTCTTTTTCCGGCAAGATTCGAGTTTTCGAAAATCTCTGCCACTTGTTGCGCAATCGAGATTGGCTCAGCAAGCCTTCCTTCACCTACATCTCCACAAGCTTGATCACCATGGCTCGGTTTAATAATCTTTACATTACGATTATTTAGTAAATTTAAATTATCTTTCATTGCTATTGAGCCGTACATTTGTTGATTCATAGCAGGAGCAATCATAACAAATGCACTAGTTGCAAGGATGACGGTTGAAAGTAAATCATCAGCCTTACCATGGCACAGTTTAGCAATTGTATTGGCTGAAGCTGGAGCAATTAATACTACATCAGCCCATTTTGCAAGTTCAATATGCCCCATTGCAAGTTCGGCTTCAGAATCCCAAAGGTTAGAATGAACTTTATTTTTTGAGACAGTCTGAAGCGATCTTTCGCTAACAAACTCTGCACCACCTTGAGTAATAATTACCCTCACTTCAGCGCCCAAATCTTGTAGCCTTCTAACAATATCAGGGGACTTATAGGCGGCAATTGAACCGCTAACTCCAAGTAAAATTCGTTTGTTCAATAATATACTCATCGAGGTATAGCTTTAATTTTAATATCATCACCGATATTTCGAATTTCAACAATATCAAGATCAATCTTTTCAGTTATTTTAGTTAGTGAAACTTGAAACATTGATCGTGCGTCACTTCCCAAAATTATAGGCGCAGTATAGATAATATACTCATCAATAAGTCCTCCCTCTAGCATAGCTCCATTCAATCCGCTTCCAGCCTCAACTAATAGGTTGTTAATCCCCATCTCTCCGAGCTTAACTAAAACAGCCTTGAGATCTATTTTGCCATTTGATAACACACTTGAATTATTACTATTAAGAATAAGAGTTGAAGCATTAGAAGAAAATATATTAAGCTCTTGATTTGATATTTTATTACCGCTATCTATAACAACTCTTAGGGGGCTTATTTCAGAGTCATTAAGCCTAAACGTTAGACTGGGATTGTCTTTAATGACAGTGCCTGATCCTGTCATAATTGCCTGATTTTGGCAACGTAATTTTTGAACGTCTTTTCTTGACTGTTCAGAGGTAATCCATTTACTTTCACCGCTACTCATTGCGGTTTTTCCATCAAGACTCATCGCAATTTTTGATGTAACGAATGGCAGACCGGTTAACATTCTTTTAACGAATCCCCTGTTGAGTTCTCTAGCTTCATTCTCCAATAGTCCGACATCAACCTCAATGCCGGCGTTCTGGATTAAATTAACTCCTCTTCCGCAATTCAGAGGGTTAGGGTCAAGCATTGCCACAATAACTTTTTTTACACCTGATTTGATGATTGATATTGCACAAGGAGGGGTTTTGCCATGATGTGAACACGGCTCTAAAGTTACATACATTGTCGCTCCTTTTGCTTGGAGCTTAATTTGATCTAGCGCGTTAACTTCAGCATGAGCTTTTCCATATTCGCGATGGTAATCCTGCGCAATAACTTTACCGTCACGGGCAATCACACAACCAACCATTGGGTTGGCTCCAACAGCTGACCGCCCCTTCATTGAAAGTTTCATTGCGAGGGACATACATTGTGAATCTTGATATGAGAAAGTCATTATAATAATTGCATTAAATTATTAAACATTTTACTCGGGAGAGATACGTGGATGAACAGAAAAAACAAGCACTAAAAGTAGCGCTTGGTCAAATCGAAAAGCAATTTGGCAAAGGTTCAGTAATGTTTTTAGGTGAAGAGGAATCTAGAACAGACATCGAAGCCGTATCTACAGGTAGCCTTAGTCTTGATATAGCCTTGGGAATTGGAGGTTTACCAAGAGGTAGGGTTGTCGAGATTTATGGCCCGGAATCTTCTGGCAAAACAACCTTGGCGCTCCATGTAATTGCTGAAATGCAAAAACTCGGAGGAACTGCAGCTTTTATTGACGCAGAACATGCGCTTGACCCTACTTACGCAAAACGTTTAGGAGTAAACACGGATGATTTACTCATATCACAGCCTGACACTGGAGAGCAGGCGCTAGAGATTACAGATATGTTGGTTCGTTCTGGTGGCGTCGACATTGTCGTAGTAGACTCTGTTGCAGCGCTAACACCAAAGGCTGAGATTGAAGGAGAAATGGGCTCTTCACATATGGGCTTGCAGGCGAGACTTATGTCTCAAGCTTTAAGAAAATTAACTGCGAATATTAAAAAAACCAACACCATGGTAATCTTTATTAATCAACTTCGCATGAAGATTGGTGTTATGTTTGGAAACCCAGAAACAACCACTGGAGGGAACGCTCTGAAGTTTTATGCATCAGTTCGCTTAGATATTCGCAGAATTGGAGCTATTAAAAAGGGCGATGAAGTACTAGGTAATGAGACTCGAGTTAAGGTTCTAAAAAACAAAGTTGCCCCGCCATTTAAAAAGGCAGAATTTCAGATACTTTATAACCAAGGCATCTCAAGAGAGAGCGAGGTTATTGATCTTGGTGTAGAACTAGGTTTGGTAGAAAAGGCCGGTGCTTGGTACAGTGTTGAAGGAGAAAGAATAGGCCAAGGCAAGGATAATTCTAGAGATTATTTAATAGACAATTCTGAAATTTGTAAAAAAATTGAAGTAAAAATTCGTGAAAAATTATTGAGTAGCGATGATGACACTGACCCAACAACATAAATGTTATCAAGCCGCGCTTAATATGCTTATTAGGCGCGAATATTCGCGCTTAGAATTATCAAGAAAACTCCAACAAAAAGAATTTAATGATAAAGATATTGTAGATTCAATATCTCTTTTGATAGAGCAAAAATACCAAAGTGACGAGCGCTTTTCAGAGTCATTCATTCATATGCGTTACGGTCAAGGGAAAGGCCCCATATTAATTGCTGTTGAGCTTAAGGATAGAGGGATCAAAGATTTTGATTTATCTATTTACGATTGGTTTGAGCTAGCCAAACAGGTTAGAAGAAAAAAGTTCGGTCTGAATATTCCAGCAGATTACAAGGAGGAAGCAAAGCAGAAACGTTTTTTGCGCTCGAGAGGATTTAATTTAGATCAAATAAAAAAGGCTTTTTTAGAACAAATTTAAGAAAAACAAAAATAATTAATTTTTTATGAAATACGAAATAATTAATACCGACGGTAAAGCTCGTGTTGGGAAAATCACTCTTAGTCGTGGCGAAATAAATACACCTACCTTTATGCCTGTTGGTACCTATGGTGCGATAAAAGCAATGACCGTTGAAGAAGTAAAGAATCTCGGCGCAGAAATCATCCTTGGCAATACATTTCATTTATCCATAACGCCTGGCACAGAAATTATTGAGGCTCATGGCGATTTACATAACTTTATAAGTTGGCAAGGCCCGATATTAACCGACTCTGGTGGTTTCCAGGTTTTTAGTTTAGGAGATGTTAGAAAAATTACAGAAAAAGGCGTTTTCTTTCGTTCACCAAAGGATGGTTCAAAGATATTTATGGGTCCAGAAGAGTCAATGCAAGTCCAACAAAAACTTGGATCAGATATTGTAATGATTTTTGATGAATGTACGCCTTACCCGAGTGAAAAGAGTGCCGTTGATCAATCAATGAGATTGTCTCTTAGGTGGGCAAAAAGATCTCTAAATGAACACCAGAGGCTTAATAATACTAATGAACTTTTCGGCATTGTTCAGGGCGGCATGTACGAAGATCTTCGTTTACAGTCAATTGAATCTTTAGTGGAAATGAATTTCGATGGTTATGCTATTGGCGGTTTATCTGTAGGCGAACCTAAAGAGGAAATGGTACGAATTTTGAATTATCTTCCCGAAAAAATGCCAACCAATAAGCCTCGCTATCTTATGGGAGTTGGTACGCCATCAGATCTGGTCGAAGGGGTCTTTCTTGGGATAGATATGTTTGACTGTGTGATGCCTACTAGGAATGCAAGAAATGGATATTTGTTTGTCTCAGTCGGTGTGATTAAAATTCGTAATGCAAAATACAAAAAAGACACCAAACCTCTAGACCGAGATTGTAACTGCTCAACTTGCCTTAACTATTCAAGGGCTTACCTCCATCATCTTCAAAAAACTAATGAAATTCTTGGTTCACGCTTAAATACTCTTCACAATCTGCATTACTATCTTCAGTTAATGAAGTCAATGAGAGAGGCGATCAAAAATAATATGTTTGAAGAGTTTAGAAAGAATTTTTACGCAAAGCTAGATTCTAGTGAATAATTACTATTCAGACACTGGATTAAGTATAAGAGGATTCTTGCTAAAATAAACGTCCAGCAATGATTTAGCTATTGGCGCTGCCTTAGAGCTTCCACTGCCAGCATTTTCAACTATTATGGCTATAGCCACCTTAGGGTCTTCAATGGGTGCAAAAGCTGTGAAAAGGGCGTGGTCTCTCAATTTTTCTTCATAGTTTTCAGCGATATACTCTTCCTCAGGGTCGAGTCCAAAAACTTGCGCTGTACCAGTTTTTCCAGCAAGTGTATAGTCTAAATCAAGGTTTAGTTTTCGTCCTGTACCCAGTTTCCCATAGACGGTCTGTTTCATGCCTTCGATAATCAGTTCCCAATTATTAATATCCTTAATTGGTATTTGACTTGCAGGCTTCTTATCGTTTTCATAGATATCGCCATTTTTTGTTTGCGCGTGCATCAAAACCTGTGGTTTTAGCAATTTACCTCTGTTAGCAATAGCTGCTGTTGTAACGGCAAGTTGAAGCGGACTTGCAGTCATAAAACCTTGACCTATACCTGTAATTAAGGTTTCACCACGGTACCATGGCTCATCCTTGTTAATTTTTTTCCATTCTCTGGACGGTAATATACCTCCTAACTCGCCAGGCAAGTCAATCCCCGTTTTTTTACCAAACTGGAAATAACTAAGACTATGATGTATATTATCAATACCTAATTTATACGCTAAGTCGTAAAAAAACACATCACATGATTGGGCAATCGCTTCTATTACTTCTACATGGCCATGGCCATATCTTTTCCAGTCATTAAATTTTCTTGAATAGTCTGCCAGTTTGTAATAACCTGGACAAAACACGCTATCGGTAATTGATATTTTGTTAAGTTCTAACCCAGCAAGGGCTATCATTGGTTTGATTGTAGATCCTGGAGGATAGAGGCCCTTTATACTTCGATCAAAAAGAGGTATATCCTGATCCTCTTTAAGTTGTCGATATTGTTCAACTGAAATGCCATCGACAAACCAGTTAGGGTCAAAAGTTGGAGTACTAACAAGGGCGATGATTGCTCCATTATTGACATTAATGAGCGCCAGAGCGCCGCGCTTATTTTCCAGTAATGATTCAGCTTCTAATTGCAAATCGATATCGACATTTAGGTAGACATCTTGACCTGGAATTGTGGGTTTAATGATTTGAGAATCGATTACTCTTCCTGCGACATTTCTTTCAATTTGTTTATTTCCAGACTGGCCATGCAATAGATTTTCGTAGTATTTCTCAATGCCGGATTTACCTACAAAAGCTGTGCCAGCATAGTTTTCTTTATCGTAACTATCTTTATCCTTTTGACTCATCGATGAAACGTATCCTATCAAGTGTGAGCTTGATTTCCCGTAAGGATAAACACGATGAAAATAAGGCTCTATGTCGACACCTGGCAACTGCTCTCCAGCAAGAACGATTGCAACATCCTCTTCAGACAAGCTAAATTTCATTGGAATGCTGTGAAACTTTTTATAGCGCACTATGTTCTTGTTGAATTGCTCTATATCATCATCATTGATAAGCTCCAACAATTGAAGTTCAATAAAGATGTCATTAAGGTTTTCAACTTTTTCGGGAGTAATTGTCAATCTATAGGAAAGTCTGTTGGTAGCTAAAATCTTTCCGTTTCGATCCAAAATATCCCCTCTAGCGGGAGTCACCGGAAGGATTTGCATTTGATTTCCTAGCGCCTCTTCAGTGAGATATTCGTGCTGGGTGATCTGGAGATTATACATTCTTGAAATCATTAGAAAGAGCATCGCAAGCATAAATCCAGACGCCAGAATGACACGATTTTTTAAGACTTTCGTTTCTTTTTTTATATTGGAAATCTTTTCCATTTTGGGTGTTTAGTGTTTAAGCTTTGCCAGAAGAAAACGAACAAAAGGCCAAATGATGGAACTGGTAATTGGAGCAAACAATATAAGCCAATCAAAATTAGCGACCAACATAGTGATTTGGGTTATTAATAATGCGATTAAATAAACAAGAGAAGCCATGAAAATATAGATTTGCTGTGTCGTTATATTTGAAACATAGAATGATTTCTTTACTCTTAGAATTACAGCACTACTTAATATCAATGCAAGCGCATTCTGTCCCAAGATATCTCCTTGCGATACATCTAATATTAAGCCTAGCAGTAAAGCAACAATGTAGGCCGCCTTATTTTCCGAATATACAAGCCAGTAGGCATAGAAAATCAAAATCCAAAATGGCGAGATATATTCTATTAATTGCGGAAGTGATATTGCATTAACAATTAAGGCAATTAAAGAAATCTTTAGCAATAAAAGGTTGTCGTTTTTTTCTGTCATTTACTCTTCTGAAATAATCAATATATATTCCACTTGATTCATATCTACAATTGGTTCAAGCTTTATAGATAGAAATTCGGTATTGGCATATTTTTCAAATTCTATAACCCTGCCGACAGGATATCCGGAAGGATATATTGATCCAATTCCGCTTGTGACAAAGACATCTCCTATGCTGACATTAGAATCAATTGGAAGGAATTCAATAATCACCCCGCCTTCGCTTGTGGCGACACCTTTTGTAATCCCTCTAGAGCCATTCTTAAGGCTTTTTACAGGCACATGTAGTGTTGGGTCATTTACAAGACGAACGATGGAATAAAAAGGATTGGTTTGCACAACCTGACCTACAACTCCATCAGAACTTAGCGCTACTTGTAATTTTCGAATACCATCATTGCTACCTTTGTTGATTACTATCTGTTTTTTTAGCCGAGTCTGTGATATTGATTTAATTTGCGCTAGTTTTGCTTTATAGTTTGGAAGAGTGTAGCTTGAGTTTAGCAGAAGATTAATTTTTTGGTTTTCCAAGACCAGATTGTTGTATATTTGAAGCTTGACCTTCAATTCAATCATCTCATTTATTAATTGTTCATTTTTACTAATGAGTTTGGCTTTTTCAGATCCTTTGTCATTTACCCATTCAACAACATGATTCGGCAAGTCAACAACAAAATAGATAGGAGCAAATAAAGTTGATATGGAGCCTCTAAAGTTCTGCAGATAGGAGAATCTGGCATCAAGCACAATAAACGCTATTGCAATTAAAAGAGGTAAGAGTAATTTTAAAAGTCGCATTATTGATAGCTCGACTTAATTAAATTTATTCTGAGGCAAGAAATCCCATATTATGCTGGCTAATCTTTTCTAGCGCTATTCCACCACCTCGTGCGACGCAAGTCAACGGATCATCAGCAATACTTACCGGAAGATTAGTTTCGTTATTGATGCGCTTATCTAGCCCCTCTAAGAGGGCACCGCCACCAGTAAGAACCAGACCATTTTGTGCAATATCGGAAGATAATTCAGGCGGAGTTTGTTCAAGCGCTGTTCTCAAGCAATTAATAATCATCGCAAGTGGTTCATTTAACGCATCAAGAATCTCTGCGTTACTGATTTCAAAGCTGACTGGCAAGCCTTTAGCTACATCACGACCTCTGAATTCAATTTTTTTAACTATCTTTGACTCAAAAGCACAGCCGACCTCTTCTTTTATTTGTTCTGCTGTAGCTTCACCAATAATTATTCCATGAACCCTCCGAACATAGTTAACGATAGTATGGTCAAAAACATCACCACCTACTCTCAGTGAGTCAGCATAAACGATACCATTCAATGACAAAATTGCAATCTCTGATGTACCACCGCCAATATCTAATACCATTACTCCAGAAGCTTTATCGACCTCCAAACCAGCTCCAAGTGCCGCCGCCATTGGTTCCTCCATAAGATATACATCTCTTGCTCCAGCGCCTATAGCGCTCTCTTTAATAGCGCGCCTCTCAACTTGAGTAGCCCCACAAGGAACACAAATTAGGACCTTAGGACTTGGCGAGAAAAAGCCTGATTTAAGCACCTTTTTAATAAAGTATTGAAGCATCTTTTCAGTAACTTTAAAGTCAGCTATAACACCATCTTTCATGGGCCTAATCGCTTCAATACTCCCAGGTGTTCTGCCGAGCATATTTTTAGCTTCTTGACCTACAGCAATGACACTTGATTCAGCTGCCCCTTTTTCATGTCGCAGTGCAACTACAGAGGGCTCATTTAAGACCACACTGTCGTTCATAAAAACAAGTGTATTAGCTGTCCCCAAGTCAACTGAAAGATTTTGTCCTTTGAAAAAATTTAACATTAGAATTTCCTAGATATGTTTAAAATGAATAGAAGATATAATATAACCTGCTTGGTTTCAATAGACAATACCAATATCTAAATAAATATGAAAATAAAACAAGAACACTTTATCGAGAGTATATTCTCTGCACTTCAATATATTTCATATTACCATACTCCAGACTTTATAAAGTCACTAGTAGCAGCATATGAAAAAGAAACCAATAACAGTGCTAAAAATGCCATTGCGCAAATTCTGATTAACTCTAAGTTGTGTGCCCTAGGGAAAAGGCCGCTTTGTCAAGATACTGGGATAGTGAATGTATTTCTTAAAATTGGTATGGATGTTCAATGGGAGTCAGGGCTCTCTGTAGAAGAAATGGTAAATGAAGGAGTTAAAAAGGCTTATACCTATTCTGATAATCCCTTGAGAGCTTCTATTGTAAGTGACCCTATATTTACTAGGAAAAACACCACTAATAACGCTCCAGCTGTTGTTCATACCAACATAGTGTCGGGCTCTAATGTAGACATTATTGTTGCTGCAAAGGGTTGTGGCTCTGAAAACAAAGCTAAATTTAGTGTTCTTAACCCAGATGATGATTTGACAGAATGGGTGCTTAATAATATCCCCAAAATGGGTGCGGGCTGGTGTCCTCCAGGAGTTATCGGTATTGGTGTTGGTGGTACTGCAGAAAAGGCAATGTTAATGGCGAAATCCTCATTAATGGAACCAATTGATATAAATGAAGTTCAGGATAAAAGTCATAAAACTGAAATCGAAATGCTCAGAATTGATCTCTATAAAAAAATTAACGAGCTCGGTATTGGCGCGCAAGGTTTAGGCGGTTTGACGACAGTTCTTGATGTCAAAATTAAAGACTATCCTACCCATGCAGCATCTCAGCCTGTGGCTATGATTCCAAATTGCACTTCAACGAGACATGTTCATTTCACTCTTGACGGTTCAGGAGTCGCTGAAATGCCAGTCATTGATTTTGATATCTATCCAGATATAGAAATGGATGTCTCGCAATATAAAAAAGTCGACTTGAACAACCTAACTCGTGAACAAATGCAGGATTGGAATATTGGTGATACTTTATTGTTAAGTGGAACCTTAATCACTGGACGTGATGCCGCTCACAAAAGATTAAAAACTCTCATTGAAAGAAATGAAGGCTTGCCAGAGAATGTTAACTTTGATAATAAATTTATTTACTATGTTGGTCCAGTCGATGCGGTGGGTGATGAAGTTATAGGGCCAGCCGGACCAACAACAGCAACTCGGATGGATAAATTTACCGATATGATGTTAGAGAATACAGGGATTTTAGGCATGATTGGTAAGGCAGAGAGAGGAAGTTCAACTATAAGCGCTATAAAGAAACACAAATCTAGCTATCTGATAGCAGTTGGTGGTGCAGCTTATTTGATTTCTAAATCTATAAAAAAGGCTAAAATTGTTGCTTTTGAAGATTTGGGTATGGAAGCAATCTATGAATTAGAGGTAAAAGACATGCCCGTTACCGTAGCTGTCGACACTGTCGGTCAAAACATTCATCAGGTTTTTGACAGCATTACTTTATTAAGGTAAATAAGTACGATATAAGCACCTATCTTAAAGTATTCAATCCTAGCGTATAATTTCATCGTGAAGTTGGTCGGATAGTCGCCGAATGTATATACGTTGGGAGGAAAGTCCGGGCTCCATAGAGTAAAGTGCTAGTTAACTGCTAGGCGCAGTGATGCGACGGAAAGTGCAGCAGAAAAAATACCGCCTATCTGATGGGTAAGGGTGAAATGGTGTGGTAAGAGCGCACCGCACATTTAGTAATAAATGTGGCAAGGTAAACCCCACTTGGAGCAAGCTCAAATAGGAAGGCTTTGGCGTGACTCGCGCTGTCTTCGGGTAGAG